>Ga0310690_10008572_pt1 | contig 12947 bp, 14 predicted proteins | sample AusTroGonzalo_MG_2_FD_207661 | JGI IMG/M metagenome (GOLD analysis project Ga0310690, IMG submission 207661) | Bovine rumen microbial communities from tropical cattle in Woodstock, Queensland, Australia - Gonzalo_04 (v2) (version 2) | ecosystem: Host-associated > Mammals > Digestive system >...
AGCCGCAGCAGTTGCAGCGTACCTCATGACCCGGGCGGCCGTCCCGGTAGGTGAAGTCAGTAATCGTAAAGCCATTCAGCAGAACCAGGATATTCTTCGTGGAGTTCGGTGTTTTCTCCAGGAAGTTCTTGGCGTCGAAACCGGTCAGGCTGAACGAAAACCGTACGGTTCCTCTCACCTTGACCGGTTTTCCGGCGCATTTCTCCAGACCGTTCTCTTCATAGTCCCAGTAAATCGCCTCAATCTCCCCTGTCGCGTCAGCCAGGTTTGCCTGTAGATAGGATTTCCCGGCCTGCGTGGTCTTCGCTGTGGGGTTCTTCAGAAGGAAGAATCCCTCAAAAGCGTCGTCCACCTTCATTTCTTTAATGGGAATGTATTTGTATTTCTGCATTGTTTTCGTCCTTTCTATTTTATAAATTTGTTTTGGTAAGGCCATCCATCGCTGTCCGGAGACGGCTGGCCAGAAGCGTATATCTGTGATCCTCAACGGCGGTATCTCTTAAGATGGCTCGGGAAAGCGATTCCAGCTCCCCGACCAGACACACCGCTTCCTTTGACCGGGTAATCCCGGTATAGATCAGGTTTTTCTTCAGAAGGCTCGGGTGCGCCCGGGAAACGATTTCAATGACGATTTTGTATTCGGAGCCCTGAGCCTTATGGACCGTGGTGCAGAACGCCAGTGTGACATGGCGCATATCGTCCTGGTTGTACTCTACCCACGTCTGATCACTGTTCCACTCAATATTGGCAAAGTAATTGAACAGATCCGGGTCTTCCGGAGATTTCCTTCTGGTGATTTCCCGGATATAGCCCACATCGCCGTTCTTGGGTCCGGTTTCCGTGTTCTTCAGTTCCATTACCTTGTCGCCTTCCCGGAAAACAGTCTTTCCGATCTTGATCTCCATCTTTCCGGCTGCGGGCGGGTTAATTCTGGACTGAAGCTCCGCGTTAAACCGGTCCACGCTTACGAAGGTGTTGTTTCTCTGGGGGTTCAGCAGGATCACGTTCTCTTCGCCGTAAGCCCTGACGCATCTGACATACATGCGGCACGCCGCTTCGAAAACCTCCTGCTCGTCAGAGCATTCTATAAACCGGAACTGCCTGCCGAACTGCAGAGAAGTATCGCCATTATTGACCTTGTGGGCGTTTCGGACAATCAGGTTCTCCCCTGCCTGCCGGAATATCACGGTCAGTCTGGTCGTGGGAACGATCCCGGAATCGATGATATCGCAGAGCACGTTGCCGCACCCTACGCATGGCAGCTGGTCCACATCGCCAACCAGAACCACACGGGTCCCGGTTCTGATGCGCTCGAACAGGATCGCCGCGATCTGCTGATCCATCATGGAGCATTCGTCTATGATAACCAGGTTTCCGTCCAGCATGACAAGGCGGTCGCCGTAATCGAATTCCTCGCCTTTCCAGCCGACCGCGCTGTGGATCGTCTGCGCCGGATAGCCCGTCGCCTCCGACAGCCTGCGGGCGGCTTTCCCCGTGGGAGCCAGCAGAACCGGCTTTGAGGATTCTCCGTATACTCCGTCGTGGACTGCCAGGATGCCTTTGGTAACTGTTGTTTTTCCTACGCCGGGCCCGCCGGTAATGACTGACACCGGATTCAGAAAAACGTTCCGGATGGCCTCCTTCTGGGATTCCGCGAAGCTGAAACCGTTTTTCTCGCAGTCTGTGATAAAGGCGTCCACACTGCGGATCGGCCTGTTTCCGGAAGTCATCAGCCGGATCAGGTTGTCGGAAATGCTTTCCTCCTGCTCATATCGGTGAGGCGAATACAGAAAACCGTTCGCGCCGAGCAGCCTCTTCTCCCGGAAGTCCTTTTGAATCGCTTCGACACAGCGGTTGCGGGAACAGCCGCTGAACCTGGTCAGTTCGCTTAACAGAAGCTCTTTCGGCAGGCAGGCATGCCCTGAGGCAGCCGCGTCCTCCAGAATTTTGCGAATCGCCGCGGAAAGCCGGACATCGCAGTCCGGCGGGAAGCCGAGAGTAACCGCGAGAGCGTCCGACTTGTCAAAGGAAAACCCGTGGAAGCGTCCGTAGGGATAGTACGGGTTCTCTCTGATGACCCGAACGGTCTCAGGCCCCAGTTTATCGGCCAGCGCGTGCAGCATATCTCCACCGATTGAGACTCCCGCCTGTGAAAACAGTTTCAGAAGGTCCCGGAAGATATTGTCGTTTCGTCTGGATTCCTCAAACCGCGCCAGGATCCTTCGGTTGATCATCGGCACTTCCAGCAGACGCTCAGGATTGTTCTCTATCACGTTCCAGGTGTCTCTGCCGAAATGCTTCCAGATGGTTTTTGCCTTAACCTTCCCGATTCCGCATTTCAGAGCAACGAAGTACGCTGCTACCTCAGCCTCGCCGGATGGAGAGGCTTTCTCACAGAACGCGACTTTGAACTGCTTCCGCGCGCTTTTTCTGTTCAGTTCCCAGTTTCCTGTCAGCTTCACCGCAAGGTTCTTCTGATCAGGCAGCATGGAACCGACAGCCGTAAACTCTTTCTGCGTCTCATGGTTCTTATACCGGAACACGCAGAAACTTCTGTCTTCGGATTCGAAGGTTTTATATGTAAACGACGCTATGATCTCCTCATAGCCCGAAATGGTATCAGTGTCCCCCATTCAGCCGCTCACCCCGTTTCCGGGACGGGTGTCCGAAGGAGAAAGCAGTGCCTGAATCATGATCGGCACCCCCTGTCAGCTTGCCTTATAGGTGAATTTCGTATAGGAGCTTGTCGTCTTTACAGCCTCCCAGGCATCCGGGAAAAACTCCTTCAGCTTCTTGGCATCTGGCGTAGTCTTGACGACGAGGCTGTTTTTGACAGTCATCTTAATTTCGCCGCTGTCGTTGCGGAAGATGCCCTGCTGGGCGCCCTGGAGTGCGTCCAGGACTTCCAGTCTCGCGTTTTCTCTGGTGACGTCCATCTGATCCAGCTGTTTCTTTGCCCGAGAATAGGCTTTGTCCGACTCCACAAGCATGTCCAGCTTGCTCTTCCAGTCCTCGTAAGCCAGTTCTGCAGGCGGAATCGCGGGGTCGCTGATGGGCGAAGGCAAATACCGTACGGCAACCGCCTTATCCAGTCTCGCATTTCTGGAGCGCTCCGGCTTGATTCCGTTCACAATAAACGTATCCCAGAACAGTTTCTCCGTCTCCAGAATCTCTTCCTCATAGACCGGATCCTGCTCAATGAAATGGTGAAAGAAATCGTCATTGTAGGCTGACCCGATATAGGTGCCGTCGAGTGTGACGTCGGCAACGGGGATCATGCCGATATAGGTTCCTTCGATTCTCGGGTCGTCCAATACCGCCATATATTGATGGCACTGGCAGACATAGTTCGCCGGGACTTTTCGGCCCATCCACTCACCTTCCTTCCCGCGAACGGCGGTTTTGGCTTCGAAGATCGCCAGATTGCCGCTGGGCATTCGAAGGATACCGTCGATGTTTGCCGTTGTATTCGGATACTTTCTGGACCGGAACATCCGCGTTTCCGGAATCACTTCCGCGCCGACCAGGTCGGCGAACGTGCGGATTACCACCGGTTCTATAAAGTGGCCCCTGGCGAAAATGGCATTTTTGTCCTCTTCCCGGGTATATTCCGGATACCCGGTTTTCTCATACCAGAGCCCCTCTTCGGTCTGATAAGGGCTTAATCCCATCACGACGGAGGAGTCTGAGCCTCCGATCCCGATATGCCGAAGCGCCTCCCAGTCTTTGGTAGTGACGAAGGCAGTGTCAAATACCACTTCGGCATTCGGCCATTCCACCCGCTCAGCCGCGTCGTTTCCGTCATAGAGAAGGTCAACGGTATGGCTCAGCTGTTCGGCGGTCATGGCATCGAACTTGCGGTCGGAGAAATCGAAGACGGTTTTCGCTATCTTCGCGAACGTGGCTTCCCTCGTGGCACAGCCGTTCAGGGAACAAAGAGTGAGGGCGGCATTGAGCTTGTCCGTGCGTTCATGGACCAGCTTTACGGTTTCCGTGAGTTTTCTGTAGATATGCGGGTGATAGAACTGGGGGATTCTTTTATCAATATTGCATTCGAAATACATTCTGATTGCCTCCTGTAGCATGATTGAAAGGGCGAATCGCTTCGCCCTTCCCTGTTTTCATTTGTTTTTTACGCTGCTGCCTGGCAGTTGCTCCAGCTGACGAGGCCGCCGACATCGAATTCCGAGAAGTCTCTGATCTGAACGATCTTCATCAGACTCTCTTCGATTTTGTTTACGACGCTTGCCTTCGCGTTGGACCGTTCTGCTTCGGCGATGCATTCACTCATAGCCAGATATACGTCATGGGCGGAAATATAGGTCTCGCCGCAGGAGATTCTGGAAACTTCCTCTCTTGCGGCATCTCCGTATTTTCTGGAGATGCTGTATTTGTTGCAGAGACCTACCACACAGTTTTCCGCGTTATAGATCTTGATTCCGGACAGTTCCGCGATCGCCGCGACAGAGGCTTCGAATTTCGCGAAGATATTCGAGGCTTCGGCTGCGAAAAGGTCAATTCCTTCTGATCTGCCGGATTTCCGCAGGTGTTTGATCCGGACTCCCTCCGCGAACCGGAGCGCGGCTCCTGACGGCAGAATGAAGCACGGGTCAAGAATCGCGCAGCTGCTTTTTGTGTCGCTGGACTGGAAGCGGGCTGCCGGCATAAAGTTGATCGGATACTGAGAATCCATGCCAGAACGAATAATAGCATCCATGTACATCTCAATGAGCCTGTTTTGCGCATCCGGAAGCTGCCATACCGCATAGGTCAGCCCATGGGTGTTGTAGCCTGTCCTCAGTTCGATATTTCCGAATCTTCCGGAAAGAGAGTCCGCGGAGATGTCCATCAGCTTGCTGATCGGCATGACCATGTAGCCTCCGTCCGCTCCGCTCTGGAGACCGGACAATTTCCCGTAGCGCATCAGACCCAGGGCAGTACCCCTGGCCACTTCAAAAGCGGCGTTCATGCATTCGCAGTATTTGTTCCTTGTCATTCTTCCCAGCGCCGCGCCGTTCAGCTTCGCGACCGCGTAGATTCCGTCCATGGCAGTATTTCTCACCAGTTCATGGGTTCGAAAGCTCCCGCAGGACGTCGGTACTCCGGTGTAGATCAGGAGGTCTGTCCCGGCATTGGCGGTTTCATCGACCAGACTCTCGTCATCTAGATGGTATTTTTTCATTTCGTCCTGAATGAACAGAGGCCGGCCGTCTATTGCCTCCAGGCGGATATCCCGGGAAGAGATCCCGGGAATCCACTGACTGTTCGCTTCCATTTCCAATACCGATTCGAAGAGTTCCTTCTCTCCGCTGTCAATTCCGAAAAAGTATTCTTCCCAATCGTCTTTCATTTTCCTGAGCGTTGTGTTTTCCATGGTGAGTCTTCCCCTTTGTTTTTGATTTTGAATATAGAAAGAGCCGGATCCTCAAGAAAGAATCCGACTCGTAAAACGGGTGTTACTTTATATAAAATGCGGAAGTCGAGGTGGACAGATGTCCACCCTGAACTTAAGACTTCCATCATAGATGGTAATATCATAAGTCCGAGGGTTATAAAAGTCAATTTTAAGGCAATAGCCTGATTTTTAGGGATCTTGATAAATTGGAATCTAGCGTCCTAGCACGTTTTCGCCCGAATCCAATTCTGTCAGTCTTTTGGAAAACTTGAAATGGTAATTTTTCATTCCTTCTCTTAAATAAAACCTGTGGGTATCTTTACGCAGCTGATTGCATGCGACTTCAATCTGTGTACAGCCTTTTTCCTTTGCACGTTGTGAAGCATATGCGAGCATATCTTTCCCGTGTCCTTCTCTGCGATACCCGTCTGCAATGACAAACTCCATTATTTCGGCAATCGTTTCAGAATGATGGAGCTGCTCTTCGTAGCGCAGGTTTAGGACTCCAATCGTTTTTTCGTTCTCTTCGCAAATAATGCAATCGTATCTTACATCTTCCAGTTGCCTCTGAAAGATCCTCCGGAATTGATCATATGGCAGCATTTTCGCTTCCATATCGCATATCATCTGATAAACCGCTTCACAATCTTGCATGACTGCGCTTCTGTACATATATCCACCCCACAAATCCCGATTGCCGGAATAGTCTCAAGTAGTTTTAAACATTTTCAATTTGAAGCCTTGAACATCCTCAAACAGAGTATCAACAATCCGATGCCGTATCCCATCGGTGCCAGATACCATATGTTCTCATTAACAAATATCGCACCTATGAATCCTGCGATACATAACACAGAGCATATCAGCGAAATTACTTTCATTCTTTGTTTCTCCCTGTCCGCATACTTTATTGGAATGCTAATGCAGAGGAATGAAAGGCCAACAAACAAGCCCCATGCCAAATAGTCTACCGCCATCTCTATGGAAGGCCAGTACCCTATTTGAAAATATGTCGGGACGTTTACTCCCTCTTGCATCAACGCTCTCGTTACCGTAATATTTACAATATGAGCAGTCGCTGTAAGAGCGCATGCGCAGCCCATAAAAGCGACCATTGCTTTCTGATAAGTGGCTGGTGTCGAGACGAACTCAGATAATCTGATCAGCACAACCAAAACCACTGGTCCGCTGATAACAGTCATCAGCTCCCATATTGTCAAAGCGGCATCTGACTTTGTGATTAAGAACAATCCCACTGACAGAAAATACAACATGCAGGTAATAATCCCTGCCATAGACTTTTTCTTCATGCTCATAATCGTATATTCCTTTGTTATCCAACTGTATTAACTAAGATAGCACTTCCCTGGCAGCATCCGCGAACTCTTCTGGGAAATCCATCTGCGGTGAATGTCCGCTACCGGATATAAGATCCAGGCTTTTATCCGGCGCGGAAATGCCATCCATATACTCTCTGGTTAAATCCACAGGACAGATCCAGTCTTCAGCACCGGAAATAAAATGCACCGGAACCTGATATTCCATTTCCTTATCGAACGCATCATAAGTCATGATATAGTCAAACAGTTGACCGTTCAGCGCCAGATAATCGTCCAATGCGAACACCTGCTTAAAGAACCATCTGAGATCATCCACGCCAAAGTACGGCGAACTCATTCCGAGCCACATATCGTTTGCCTCTTTGTCCACAGGATGATACTTCGATACGGGCTCGCGTAAGGCAAGCATGTTTTTCAGCGTTCTGTCCGCCATATATGTCTCGTATGCCGTCTCCATCCCGCTGGTATCATCACCGGTGGCCTTTGCTCTTGCCATGGCGTCTTCATAGCTGAGGACATCGCCCTCCGATACGGAGACGACCTGCCCTATCCCGATATACTCTAATACCTTATCCGGATGCGCAAGAACATACTGACTGCCCAGGATTGTCCCGTAGGAATGTCCCATAATGATCACTTTATCCTTGCCGAAGCGTTCACGGGCATAGTCAACGAGCTCATCGAGATCCCGGAGTGCCTGTTCGAAAGACGCAGTACTGTTTTCCGGATCTGCAGTCTGATTTCTGTAATAGGTTCTTCCCGCGCCTCTCTGATCCCACCCTATGATCGTATAGTCGTCCATCAGACGGTCTGCGAAAGTATACATGACCATTGTATCCGGAGCTGCGGGGCCGCCGTGCAGATAGATGATCACGGGATTGGAAACGTCTTTTCCGGTCATCAGGATATACTGTTCCTGACCGCCCAGCGGGATATATGCCTGCTCATCCACGCCGTTTATGTAATTTGCCTGATGCCTGATGAATCTGATATTACGCGCACCTATAGGGATTATAATGGCTGCAAAGATAAGGATAAGCAGGATTGCCCCTGACCATTTGAGTATTCTCTTTACGATATGCTTCTTTTCTTTCGGGCCGTTAACCTCTTTCTCGTGAGCCAGGTGAATCCCGATATGTCCGATACCCAGGATGATCGACGCAATAATCAGCCACACATTGATCCCATAGATTCCAAGGAAAAAGAATGCAATAACGGGAAGCGTAGCCCCTGCAACAGGGAATCCGCAAAAGCTGCTGTACTGATCGCGCATTGTTTTTTCGCTTCTGAAATAGCGATGCCAGTACAGCTCGTACAAGATCATCAGGACAAATGAAGCGACAAGCCACAAGCACCACAGTGTCCATCTTTTCAGATTGAAATCTGAGAAGATCAGTACAACAGCGCTGGTAAGGACTTCTCCAATCCTCTCAAGGGCCAAAAGGACCTTATTCTCATTCTCTGCATACTGATCATAATCTTTCGGCTTATTCTTCGTCCATTTAATGTTTGGGATGAACAGCATAAGCAGATAGATCAGCCCAACATAAGAAAACCCGAAATGCATATTCACATTTCTCCTTCAAGCAGTTTTTCCTGTCTTTCAGTTGCACGCCATAAGACAATAGCAGCAGTCAGCCATATGAGCCGGTAGACATTCGTTGCAGCACTTCCGGGGAATGCATCAAACAAGGCATTCCAATCATAAACTGCGCCGATCGCATCGACGAAGGCATGGTATACCGCGCAGGCAATCACGCTTTTAGTCGCTTTATATATTGCAGCCAGAGCAAACGCCCAAATCAGTATTGAAATCCCGAATCCGACAATGCTGTCACCGTAATGGTTTGATGTCGGGTCGATCCAAACGGGAAAATGCCAGGAAAACCAAATTGCGGCAGTCACAAGGACTGAAAACGGGTACGGCATTCTTTTGTCCAGTTCCGGCTGTAACAGCCCGCGCCAGCCGGTTTCTTCCGCAATGCCGACAAACGGTATCATGATCAGAAAGCCGATTGGAAGCATATACCAGGGCGAACCATTGGGCGTTCCGTACAGCATGGCATAAAGAAGCGCAAGAATGCAGAAACCGCCTGTTATCAGAGATGTCTTCCGCTTGTTTTCCGTATGAAAAATATTGCTGAACATCTGCCGGACACTGATTTTATCAACGAAAAGGGAAATGATCAGAACTGCGATAAACGGTGTGGGAGTTGAGAAGAGCAAGCCGATCGCAGCATACAGCAGATACCCTGCCGTCATTTTACCAGTTTCATGGTATGCGATAGAATACTGTAGCAGGCAGACATTAAGAGTGACAAAGCAGAACGCAGACAGTATGGCTATTAACAGCAGATACAACCACAGTCTGCTCAAACAAACATCTTTCGGATCGGATATTGCGCCTTTTTCCATAATTCCACATCCAGTTCTGTTGGGATTTGATTTGCAGATTAACTACCGTCACTTTTCAAGACTCATCAATTAGACGTCCAAATGTGGAATTCGTTACATTGTTACAGACTTATTATCCTGATCCGTAAGAATCATGGTAAAGCTATATTCCGACTGGTCCACTATCTGTATGCTGCTAATAATCGGAACCTTTCCAAATAGTGCTTTGAGAACAGAACTGGATTCCTGCATTTTGCCTTTCACTGTTTTCACCCGTTTCAATATTTTATTGAAACCTATTTTTACCAGCAAAACGCCAGAATTACAAGATCTTTTTTCTGCTTTTTTCTGATCAGAAAATACACCTTTTTCCATAATTCCACATCCAGTTCTAGTGGACTTGATTTGCGGCTTAACTGCTGTAATCCGCTTTGACGGAAGGTAGATAACGTCAGGAAAGAAATAAAGAGCGCCCGAAAGCGCTCTTTTCTCTATACGTTTAGTCGACTAAACCTGTGTTAATAACGGAAATTTTCTTTAGTCATTAGCAACGTCTATCGTTGTGACCGGAAAAACATCCCAGTTTGCTTCCTTTGCGTCGGATATTCCGAAAGCATCCAGAAGACGCTGCTGTGCATCCTCAGCGAGGTCTGAGAAGTAGATTTCGAAGTCCATGATGTCTCCTTTCCCTTTTCCTCAGTCCCACCATGCAAAACAGACGCAGATCTGCTTCTCCTCGAACCAGTCCGTCTGAAAATCGTCCGCATGGTAAAACCGGCCCGCGAAGTCTGCAATTGCTCCCGGACTTGAAGTCTCGAAAGAAACGCTGTCAAGGCCAATGCAGCACTCATCTCGGCGGTTCACGGCATATCCTCCTACTCTCGCATTCGGGTACTTTGCCATGAATGTGAGAAACTCCTCAACCGACGGGGCTCCGTTATGCTCATCGTCGCATTTCAGGTAGCCATTATGAATAAGCCACTTGAGTTTGTTTAAATCCAATCCTACAAATTCCGGTGCACTTCGTCCATGCGGGCCGTAACGCTCCGGGTCATAACTGCCGAAAAGCAGTGTATCCCTTTCTTCAATGCTGTTATTCGTTTCTATTCGCTCCTTCCCTGTTATCCTTGATTATTCGGTGCCATATGCCGCTCTGAAGTGAACCGGCGGCGAGAATCTTTCCTGAGCAGATACTCGGCTCCGCAGCAGGTGTAATCAGGCCTCTGTCGCCTTCCATTCATCACGGTAAGTCTTTAGACCGGGAAGCTCTTCCTCATCTATGTCGAGCATGATCCAATAGCATCCGGCTGCTTCCGCATATCGTAAAAGCATTAGAAGATCTTCGGGAATATCTTCAGCCTCCAGGCTGTCTTCGCTGATATCCAGATCGAAAGCAGGTACAAACACGCCGTAAACTGTCTCCGTATCTGCCGGATGTTCTTTTCTGTAACTGACAAGCCACTCGAAGTCTCCTTCTTTCAGCCGCCTCATGGTTTCCGGCTTTACATGGCTTGTACAGCAGGCTAACATTCTGTAAATCATGTTTTCTTCCCCCCAAATGAAGCCTGTTACTTGGCAGCGCATTGTGCTGAAGGCATCTCTGCAAGAATGCCCGTGCATGGAAGAACGAGTTTTTCTTTGAGTCCGTGTCTGCTCATTTTCTTATCGGAATCAAGACAATACAGGGTATTCTGGGTCTCAAACCAGAACCCTTCGCCGTTTTCAACCCTTCCAACCACCGTGGAGGTCCGCATGAGCGACTGGTCCTCCAGTCTGATAAACGCCGGCCTGCCCGGCTCAATCACGGTCAAAAGAGTGCCTTGGATGTGAACTTGCTTTTTCATTGTGTTTTCTTCCTTTCTTTTTTCTACGAAAGGGCTTTCAGATTATCCCTTTCTGCTTTGTTAGATTTCATCTGCTCCAGTCGACAAGATTCCTGCCGAATCCGTCAGATACTGCGTAGTCCTGCTGGGAATAAACGTTGTCGCCGAACTCGGTTTCGAAGTATGCTTCTTCCAGATTGAACCGCGTCGGTTCCAGTGCGTTGATGTCAAGTTCTCCGCGGGAAAAACGGGTATACTCCTCATACGTTACGGCAATCGTATATCCTCGTAATCTTGTGACTTCTACGGTAACGGACAGCTCCATGAACGGGCTCTGAATCCCCCATCGGTCGAGCACCTCATGAAGTTCCGTAACGGTCGCTTCGTCGGAAAGCCCCGAGGACTCTATGAATTCCCCAAGAGTTCCTTCAAAGGGATCTTCTATGTCCGTCTTGCTGTTTCTTAAGGTCAGCTTTTCTGACAACTGGGATTTGGGTATCTCCTTGATTTTCATACGATTCTTCCTTTCAATAAAATAAGAGCCAAACCGTTATGCGAACAGTTTGACTCCTGACAATGGGATTTACTTATAAAACGGAAGATCTTTTGGACTGATGCCGATCATGGTCTTCAGACTTCCATCAATGCTGAATCTATTTTAATTCTGGAATCCGTAAAAGTCAATTTTCAGCAACAAGATGATAAAATTCTGATCAAATGAAACTATTCTTCATCGTCTCCCCTTCTGTCAATTTCACTCGCTCCATTCAATCCAGAGGCGCACCGTAACATCTCCGTCACCGAGAGCATCCAGAAGGTTTTCTCTGGTTACATTGCCGATCCTTGCCAGTCTTGTGAAATTCCATGTGTTTTCGTCATAATAGACTGTAATCTGATTCCCCTGATACAGAATCACATCGCCCGGTACTGTAGTGACAGATTCATCGTTGCGCGGTAGATCCCACGGTAGAGGGCCTACCTTCTCGAAGCTGCCGTAGTCGTGCATATCAATCTCAACAGGCCCGTTATTAAGTTTCTCCTTAAGTGCTTCCGCTGATGAATTGTCCTCAAAGTCCGCGTAGAATCGCTGCCCATTTGCTTCTATGACAAGCTCAGCCACAGGCTTAATGGAGTCTGGCGAATTGTCAGGAGATGTCTCGCTTGCCTGAATCTCCGGAGCAGCACTTTCTTCGCTTACTATTTCTCCGGTCCACGTATTGATTCCGCCGAACTCATAGATGTTTTTATATCCCATTTTGGCAAGCTTCTGAGATGCCTGCTTGGATCTGTTTCCGCTCCGACAATATATCAGAATAACCTGGTCGAGATCCGGCAGATCTTCAGGCCGCTCAGTGTCTATGCTCTCGTTCGGAATCAGGATCGCGCCTGGAATATGCCCGGCATCGTACTCATCCTGACGTCTTACGTCCACGATCACGTGGCCATCGTCCCGAGTCATCATCTCTTGGGCTTCTTCCTGACTGATCTGCGAGTATCTTTCTTTAGTCAAGCCTGGTGTCTCTTCATGCTTCTCTGCCGATGCACAGCCAACCAGAAGCAATAGCAGAGCAGAAAAACACAGGATCTTCTTCATCATTTCTGTCTCCTTACTTCCTTCATTTCTTAATCAGACTATACCAGAAACCAAAGAAGAGAGCAAACAAAAAATGAGGATGGGCTGATTCTGTTGGTTCGTTTCCTCAATGTCCTTATCTTTTAAGTCGAATACATAGCCCTCGCTTCCATCCCCGTAAAGCTTGCGGATCTTTCGGACACGGTACCAGCGGATAAGCAGGTTCACGATCAGGCCGAGAACGGGAAGGCCCACGACCCACGCGAACTCCTCCTCCAGGTCTTCCATCAGGGACGCGCCCAGCAAACGCGTGGAAACAAGCTCGGCAATCAGGAAAACGAGCAGGATCGCCGCATAAGTGAATACCCGGTTGACTGTTTTTTGCTGGACAGTTTTGCTGAAAACAATCTTGCCGATGATTT
>Ga0310690_10008573_pt1 | contig 12946 bp, 9 predicted proteins | sample AusTroGonzalo_MG_2_FD_207661 | JGI IMG/M metagenome (GOLD analysis project Ga0310690, IMG submission 207661) | Bovine rumen microbial communities from tropical cattle in Woodstock, Queensland, Australia - Gonzalo_04 (v2) (version 2) | ecosystem: Host-associated > Mammals > Digestive system >...
TCAATGGCGAAAAGGGCGGAGCGATGTGCGCGCACTTCTTCGCCTACGAAACTCAGGACATCGATCTCGGCAAAGCGTATTTCCTGCACGGCGGCAAGACCAATCTGATGACCCTCGACGGTCACGTTTCCAGCGCCGATGATAGCGGCTTTTTCGCCGAATATTATTTCCCCTTCTTCGGGAGGCCCGTGCCGCGGTCGTATCACTCGACGGCGGCCTATGTGGAAGGCCCGACCCACTACGTCAACGACGCCACCAAGTAAGGCGAACGGTTTCGATTCCGATCGAAGCGTAATGACGGAGGAAGAGGCGCTTTGGGGGCTTCTTCCTCCGGCGTTGCATTTACGGCAAACAACATAAGGGGGGCATAGGGGCATGGTTCGTCCGCTGTCGGCGATTTTCGGCATCGTTTCTTTCGTATTTGCGGCGCTGACCGCCGCGGCGCTCCCCATCGACAACCGGGTCGATCCCGACGGCACGCCGGTACTGATCCCGGCGGTCAAAAAATACGAGGCACGCGAGGGGACCGCCGCACTGCCGCGCGACTTCACCGTATCCGTCCCCGCCGAAGCCGACAACGAGGCGGAGGTGCTCTCTTCGCTCGTGAAGCGGCATTTTCCCGATATCGCGGTGCGGCGGTGCGGCAAGGGGGCTTTCTGCCGCCTCGAACTTGCCTCCGACGGCGTCCCGGAGTCAACCGAGGGCTACACACTCGAAATCGGCGCTTCCGGCATAACGATCCGGTCGCGCGACGCGCGCGGGCTTTACTACGGCGTCCGCACCCTCGGGAATCTCTTTCGCAACGCGGTCCGCTCCGAACTCCCGCGGTGTCGGATCGCCGATTGGCCCGACCTAAAGATACGCGGCATGTTCCTGAACTTGCGCCATCAGGGCATCGACGGCTGTCTGCCGGAAATTCTGAGCGAGATCGACGCCGCCGGAGCGTTGAAGTACAACTGTATGATGCTCGAATTCGGCGAAAAGTTCCCGTACGAAAACAACCCTTTCACCGAGCGCGAGAACGGCTACTCCCGCGCGGACGTCGAGGCGATCAAGGCGGCGGCGAAGCGCCACCATATCGAGATCATCCCGCTGCTCCAGATCCTCAGCCACGACGCCTGGCTGCACGCCCATCCGCGCTACTGGCAGGATATCGCCGAGGGCAAGCCTCACAAGAAGTGGTCGAGCGGAGCCTGTCCGCTGAGCCCCGTGACCCGCGAGGTCCAGCTGATGGCGATAAGGGAGCAGATCGAGTTCTTCGAGCCAAAGTACTTCAATCTTTCGATGGACGAGATCGCCCAGTGCCCGTGGGGCGTCTGCAAGCGCTGCCGGGACAAGGACCCGAAAAAGCTCTGGCAGGATGCGACGCGTCTCTACACCGGCGAAGTGCTGAAACACGGCGTGCGGCCGATCCTCTTTCACGACATGTATTACGCGGGCAACCCGGTCGGCGGCGACGAGATGCTGCCCGAGCTCGACAAACGGGTGGTCTTCTGCAACTGGGACTACGGTCTCGAACTTCGCAAAAGCCGCTTCCCGTTCTTCAAAAAACGGGGTTTTCAGCTCTTCAGCATGAGTTACTGCGAACGCATGGATAATCTGCGGGTGCTGCCGCTCGAAGTGCTGAAACAGGGGTGCGACGGCGTCTTTCTCTCGTTCTGGGGCAACTTCCGCTACCCGAGCAAGCCGGGGCTGGTCAACGGGCGCGGATTGGCGGGCTTCACCCTCGGCGGGTGCTACGAGTGGAACACCACAATGGCTCCGCCCGCCGGGATCTCCTTCGACGCGGCGTGGGAGACGCTGCGGCTCATATTGCCCGACCGCTGCCCGGAGGCGCCCGCTTCGGTGCGCTTCGCCCCGCTGCCCCTCGACGGCGCTTTCAACACGAAACTCGGGCGCGACCGGCGTTTCCCGGTGAGCGACCGTAAAGTCGTCGACCAAATGAAGCGCGAAGCGGCGCTGACGGCCGAAAAGTTCCATATCGCCAGCGCCGACGGCGGATACTTTGCGGCGGTGGTCGGCGGCGACGGGGCTCCGAAGCGCGCGACAGTCAAGGTGGATTCCGCTTTCGAGTGGCTCGGCATCGCGGCGGTCGCTGGTTCCTGCGCGGACGAGCCCCCCGGCCGTCCGGTAGCGGCGACGCTGACGGTGCGCTATGAGGATCGAAGCGAAGAAAAGATCATCCTTGCCTACCGCAAGGAATTGCCGTTCTGGAATTACGACGGCGGCGGCTACGGCGTCCGCCGTTTCAGCTCGTTCAACGACCGCCGCGGCGCGCTGGTCAATCTGTACGCCATGAACTGGCGCAATCCGCACCCCGGCAAGGTCGTCCGCGAAATCGTTTTTAGCGCTCCGGAAAGGAGCGTCGTTCCGGCGGCGCTGCTGGCGCTTTCCGTAGGCGGCGCCGAAACCGTCGCCGCCCCCGAGGACGCGGCGGTCGCGCGGCGGCTCCGGACGTGGAGCGAACCCGAAGCGTTCCGCACCGTCACCATCGACACCCCGGGATCGGTCGCCTTGAGCAATTACGCGGGCGGCAAATTGCGCAGCGCCCGCGTCTCGCTTTCCGGCAATCCCGACGACAAGAAGATGGCGGGCTCGGTGCTTGCCGGCAAAAGCAGACATGAAAGCTGTTTCGTCGGCAAGCTCGACTATCGGATCGTCAACGATCCGAAATGCCCCGGCGGCACGGCGCTCAGGATCTCGATCCCCGCGCTCAAGCCGGAGTATTCGCATCTGCGCTGCCGACTGATCGTCGACATGAGGTTCGACCGCGCCCGGGCGGGCGACATAAAGACTTTCTTCTTCGACTTCAAGCTGACGCATCCGTGGTTCGTCGAGTGGCCGGCCGTCTATCTGATGAACTCCAAGCCGTTCGGCGCGGCGGCGTACATGGGCTACACGGAGGGGCGGCGCGACCGCAACTGGCACCACCTCGCCGTGCCCTACCGGCTCTTCAAGCAGGATAAGAAACCGCTCGATCTCGCGCGCGCCGACACGGTGCGGTTGAGTTTCTTCATGCGCGAACTCACCGAACCGTCGGAAATAAGCATCGGCGTCGTCGGCGTCTCTCCGGTCGAGACGGAAATTCTTTCTCCGCTGCGGGGCGAAAAGGTCCCGGAGCGTCCCGGCGAGCAGCCCGGAGAATTGTTTTTCATCGATTGAACCACGGGGCTTTTGCCCCATAACAACGCACAGGAAAGGGAAAGAAAATGCTTAAGAAGATGATGATCGCCGTTTTCGCGCTTGCGCTGGGCGCTCTGGCCGCCGAGGCCCGGGACGTTTTGACGGTCGGTGTTTACATCCAGGGCGACGGCGCCGTGGAGACGGTGGGCAAGCTGCCGCAGGGGGTCACCGCCGGCAAAAGCAGAAAGACCAAGAGCGGCTGGGTATCGTTCCCGTACCGCCTCGAGCTCGCCGCCGCGCAGTCGGCGGAGCTGAAATTCAAGGTGGTCAAAGGCGAAAACTGCTACGTTTCGCTGTACGCCGTCAGCGTCGAAAAGGGCAAAAAGAGCGTGGCGATCCCGGTGACGTGCAAGGTCTTGGAGATCAATGGCAAGCCGGTCGAAGGCGTCCCCTGCGAAATAAAGAAGTGGAAGCGGATGGCGACCCGCAAGATCAAGGAAGGCGACGTCGTCACCGTCAAAGTCGAGATCGAAAAGCCGGAAAAGTAAGCTCCGAACGCAAGGAGAACGGATATGTTGAAGAAACTGTCATTGCTATTGTGTTTCGTGCTCGCCTGCGGAGCTTTCGCCGGCGACTTTTCCGTCCGCGGGCTTAAACTCGACCACAAAGACGGATTCTACAAAACGGGCGAGGAGATCGTCGTGACGGGCAAGCTGCTCAAGGCGGGCAAGCCCGCTCCGGAATACAAACTCCGCGTCACGACCCTCTGGGAGTCGAAAAAAAAGTTGGCGGCGCAGGAATTCCCCTGTGACGGCAAACCTTTCAAGGTGACTTTCAAAAGCGACAAGCCCGGCTGGGTCTACTTCACGCTTCAGGTGATCGACTCCGACGGCAAGGTGATCGAAAATCCGGGCAGGCAGGTCGTGCAGAGGCGCAAAAACAAACTCGTTTCCGAGATCGGCGCGATCGTATCCCCGGAAGAGATCCGTCCCTCCGAAGCCATCCCCGCCGATTTCGACGAATTCTGGAAAAAAGAGATCGCCAAACTCGACGCCGTGCCGATGGCTCCGCGCCTCGAAAAGATCGATTCCGGCCGCAAGGGCATCGCCCTCTACACCGTCAAAGTCGACGCCGGAGTGTCGCGGCCCGTCACGGGCTACCTCGCCGTCCCGGTCGGGGCGAAGAAAAAGTCTTTGCCCGCCTACCTCACGTTCCTGAGCGGAGTGGACGGCGACGCCCCCCGCGACTCGGCGCTGAACATCGCGGCAAAGGGAGCGGTCGCGCTGGTCGCCACTTGGCACGGCTTCGACGTGAATCGCGACAAAGCCTATTACAAAAAGAACTGCGGCAAAATAAACCGCTGGCGGTCGGCGGCGGACGGACGCGAAGCCTTCTATTACCGCGAGGTCTTCGTCCGGGCGCTGCGCGCGGCGCAGTATCTCAAGAGCCGCCCGGAGTGGAACGGCCGGGATTTTCTGGTCCAGGGCGGCAGCCTCGCCGGGGCTCAGGCGGCGGCGGTCGCCGCGTTCGACCCGCAGGTCACCATCGCTTTCATCCACACGCCGAGCAATTCGTGCTACAACGCCGACCTCGTCGGCCGCAAGCGCGGACTGCCGTTCCATTGGCAGTCGGATAAGGATATCACCCCGGCCATGCGTCAGGCGGCGCCGTACTGCGACGTGGCGCATTTTGCCTCGCGCATCCGGTGCGAAAGCTATTTCTGCACCGCCTTCGCCGACGAGGTCTGCACGCCGTCGAACGTCTACGCCGCGTACAACGGCATCCCCGCCGGAGTCAAGAAAGTCATGACCACCAATCCGCGCACCGGGCATTACGGAACGACCAACGATTTCCGGGCGAACCGGAAACTGGAGGAGTTCTTCGAGAATTTCCGGAAGCGTTGATCGTTTCCGCCCGGCGACGGAAAAATCGCGATTTTTTTGCCGCCGGGTCTGGAAATTTTTTTCGCCGGTGTTATATTTGCGTATCGGTCACGCCGCGAGCGGCGTTGAATTATCACAAAACTTAAGGGGAAAAGAGATGAAGAAAAGCCTCGTCTTTATCGCCGCGCTGACGGCCGTCGCGGCAGTTGCCGCGCCGAAGACGCCGCCGCCGCCTCCGGGCACGCCTCCGCCGCCTCCGGGCAAACCGGTGCCGCCCGCGGTCAAGCCGGCTCCGGGTCCGCATCACCATCACCACAAGCCGACGCCGCCTCCGCCGCCGAAAGTGGAGCCGCCGCACCATCATCATCACAAGCCGGCGCCTCCGCCGCCGCCTCCTCCGCCGCGGCCGTGGTGGAGGTTCTGGTAAGTCGACGTTTCACGGACGCCGGGGAATCCCCCCGGCGTTTTTTACGTTCCGGCGCTTGAATTGACACGTCAGGCGCGGTATATTAAGAAAGCATGCGGGTGTAGCAAAACGGTCATGCTCCAGCTTCCCAAGCTGGCGACGCCGGTTCGACTCCGGTCACCCGCTCCATTTTTTTATTCAGCCTTACCTTGGAGGGCGCGTCCGGATGAACGTCAAATCCCCGATCCAGCGGTGCTCCGGTTCGTTTCGGAGCGGACTTTTCACAGGCGCTTTCGCGGCGGCGCTGCTGTTTTTCTGCTTCGGCTGCGCGACCACTGAGATACTGCCGGCCGAGGATCTCGAAGTGCCGCAGCGCTACGGCCACCTCATAAGCGTGCTGCAGGATCCGCATATCCCGCCCAACAGCAAGGAAAAATACGAGGCGGCCAAAGAGCTCGTTTCCAAGGTCGATTTCACGCTGCTGCGCGAACTCAGCACGATGAATTCGATCTTCTATCACGGCGACGCGTTGATCGACACTCCGGACGAACCGGATCGGACGATCATTTTCTACTACCCCCACGACGGACATTACGTCAGGCTGACCTTTTACACCTACACGACGTGGGTGCTGAGGGCCAAGATCGACCAGAAATGACGCCGCTTCCGGCACCCGACCGCCGCTTCATGCTGGCGGCTTTGGAGTTGGCGCGCGCGGCGGCGCTCGCGGGTGAAGTCCCCATCGGCGCGGTCGCGGTGGCGGACGACCGGATCGTCGCATCCGGGCGCAACCGGGTCGAAGAACTCCACAGCGTTTCCGCCCACGCCGAATTCGAAGTCGTCCGTCAGCTGGAAGCGCTCCGCGGCGACTGGCGGATGAGCGACATCGACCTCTATGTGACCAAGGAACCGTGCCCGATGTGCGCCGGCATGCTGGTGAACTGCCGGGTGCGCCGGATCGTCTTCGGCGTCGGCGATCCGGCGGGCGGCGGCTGCGGCGGCGCGCTGGACGTGACGGGGCATCCGACGCTCTTGTGGCACCCCGAAGTGGTCGGCGGCGTGGCGGCGGAAGAGTCGCTGCAACTCCTAAAGGAGTTCTTCCGCGGTCGCAGGGACGAAAAAAAGCTCCGTAATGAGTGATTTTTTCGCGGGAACGATTTGACAAAACAACCGCCGCGTCCTATAGTATCTGAAGTAAATAACGATTCGGGGATTTTCCGCATTATGGGCAGATTTCGGAGATACAGGAACGGCTTCACGCTGATCGAACTTCTGGCGGTGGTGGCGCTGATCAGCATTCTGATGGCGATCGGCGTTCCGGCGTTCGCCCGGATGATCCGCAGCAGTCGGGTCGACGATACGGCGCGCAGCATCAGACTGGCGCTGGAACAGGCGCAGATGTGCGCCGCCGACGAGCGCCGTTACGTGGCGGTGATCTTTCCGAACGGAAGCGTCGCCGATGCGCTGAAACCTTACCGGCTGGGCGGCTACCGCCTCGCCTACGTCAGAAAAGTTTCCAAAAACAGTTACGAATTTGTCGACTGGGTGGATGGCAGCGATTGGAGCAACGCCCCCGGCGGCGCGGTGCTGACGCAGATAGCGACTTCCAAATTCACCGCTTCCGACGCCGGCGATGTTTCCGGGTGCACCCAAAAGATCACCGACAAGCTCAAAGGCTGCGACAAGCTGAATGCGGTCGCCGGGGTCAAGGATGACGACGGCAACGATATTTACGTCGGCGACGACTGTGCCGTGATCTTCAACAAATATGGCGGCACGGAAAACACTTCCAAGCTCTATCTGCTCATTTCCGAGGCGTCGGTGAACGGCGACGACATGGCCTATCCTGCCGCCGACGGGCGGCCGAGCAGCGGCAAGACGGTAAATTACCGGGTGCTCAAAGTCAACAATCTGACCGGACGCGTGGGGTTTACGAATGAGTGAGAAAAAAGTGATCTTTCGCTTCAACATGGTCGAAGTGGCGCTGGCGCTGGTGATCCTCGCCATCGGGCTTTCCAGCGTGCTGGTGCTCTTCCCGGTCGGGCTGAAAGCCAGTCGGAACAGCATCGCCGACAACAGCGTCGGCGACATCGCCGAACGCATGGCGGCGTATCTTCAGGCCAAGTACACTTCTCCCAACGTGTGGAAGCCCGACGGGACGGCAAGTTCTTTGCTTTCGTCGATAGGGGATTTCGATTCCGAATCTCCTGCCGGTGTTCCGTACAAACAAGATGATCTGGCGACATTCACCGTCAAGGAAGACGACGTCGACGGGTTGTTCACCTCGAATTCGTATTCGGGGTACTATATTTACCGGCAGTATTCCAACGCTTCCGACGGCGCCGCCAACGACAATGACCGCGCGGTCGACTTCGAGGCGATGATCCGCGTCGGCTGGGATCCCCATACGCTCGAGGATCAGTATTATCTCGATTTTGTGTCCAACTCGACGAAGCAATTCAAGGACTATGCGCGGACCAAGGGGGAGGGGGTCACCGATGATCCGGGGGCGACCAGAATGGGCTCGGGCGCGGCGTCGACGCTGCTGCCGAAATTCTGTCGCGCGCTGATGATCGAGATCAGCTGGCCCGCCGACGTGGAGTGGGCGAAGCGCGAAAAACGCATCTTCCGCGTGGAAATATTCAACGAGAACTTCGTGCCGTATCCGCCCGCTGCCGGCGGCGGTGCCGGCGACGGGAATCACTGATGACCCCGGGAATATGAAGATCATGACAAAGCGCAGAAAATCTTTCACCCTGGTCGAGCTTCTGATCGCGATCGGGCTGTTGAGCCTGATAATGATGCTGCTTTTGCAGCTTTTCAGCGGCGCGCAGAAGATCTGGACCTCCAGCGAAAAGACCAACAACGTCTATACCGACGCCCGCGTCGCCATGGAACTCATGGCCGACGAACTCAACACCGTCCAGTTTTCGTGCGGCGAAAAGGTCGACGCACAAGGGGCAGCCGTGCGGGACCCGGACAAGGATATGATCTTTTCGCTCGATACGGAAGAAGGCACCGACAACGATTCCTGCTCCGTCATCTTCGCCGCCAAGCGGGCGCGCGACGACAACGCCATCCGCTTCGTTTCGTTTCGGCGGGGCAGCGGCGACGACCATGACAAGCTGCTGATGCTCGTTTATTCGCGCAAGATCAACGAGCGGAATTTTTACGGATTCTTCCCGCCGTACAAGAACCACGGCAGCAAACGCGATACCGCCCTGAGCAATTTGAAAAGCACCATAAATGGTCTAATCAGCACCGACGACACCGAGTTTTGTCAGGTGATCGCGGAAAACGTGGTGGCGTTCAAGCTGACCGCCTATCGGCTCACCCCAGTCACCACCGATGCCGACGGCAACATCACCGGCGGCGGCGAGCTGTTGAAAATGACGGCCGAATACACGATCGACGGCACGTCGGTGAAATGCAAGCCGGGCGACGTTCGGGAGCCGCCGTATATGATCGAGATCCAGTTGACGCTGCTCGACCACGACAGTTTCGGGCGTTGGAATGATATTTCCGACACCACCGCGAAAAAAAATTATCTCAAACAGCATCAGCGTACTTTCACCCGCAACGTCTACCTCGGCGACCGCTGGGCGCTGGAAAAAAAGGCGTTGTCGGGCAGCACCGGCAATTGACCGTTGCGGCATAGCTGGCAAGATACTCCAATACGAGGGTCGACGATATGAAAAAGGTGTTCAAGGCACATCGGGCGCGGCGCGAAAGGGGCATGGCACTGCTCTTCGCGTTGGGTTTTCTCGCGCTGATGCTCATTTTGGGTTTGGGCTTCGTGACGACTTCGCTTCTCGCGCAGAAGCTCGCCGCCAACAACGGCAACCGCGCGCAGGCGCGGATGCTCGCCCGTTCGGCGGCGGCGCGCGCCATGCTGAACATCGTGCTTTACAACGATCAGGCCATTTTGAACGGCAAGTCGATCGAGGATTACGATTCGATCTGCAGTTACGACAAGGTGACGGTCAACGATAACGGCACGGCCTCCGCCGATACCGCGGTCACCGACCAGCTGCGCCAGGTCAACGATTCCGATGGCAAGGCCATCGTGAATTCCAAGCTGAATTATCAGATCGGCACCGAGGATTATACGGGCGAAAAGAGTCAGGCGCAGTGGCTGTACTTCTACGATTCGCCGAACAGCGTCGCCGATGGCCGCCGGATCATCGGGCGTGCCGCCTTTCAGGTGCTGCCGCGTCAGGCGGGTCGGTTGAGCCTTTACGCCATCACCGGCGGCTCCAAGGTCGAAAACGACTACGGCGCCTATCCGCACTCGTACCGCTGGGGGCGCGACATCGCCGAACTGGATCTGACCCACACCAAGACCTTGCCGAATTGGTACGATACGAGTTCGCTGACGGTAAACACCATCCCGTTCAAATACGAGACGCTGTACACCTCATACGGCAATTTTTTTACCTCCGATGAGGACGTCAAGAAAAAATGGATCGAATACTGGTTCGCCGAAGGCAAGAACCCCATCCTCAAGGATGCCTTTGCCAAACCCGACCCGTCGGACAGCAAGGGCGAAAAGGTCCTGTACTACAATCGTTTCAACATCAGTGACTTTTATTATGACGCCGCCGCCCGCGGCAATGCCGCCAACGACAACTGGTACGACCGCTTCAAGAGCGGCGACGAGAGCAGCAACCGTACCAAGGGCTGGGATGCGGTCACCGATGCCAGAAAGAATTCCCCGGAGGCGTTGGAAAAGCTGGCCGGCGAAGCCGTCGAGTATAAGGAAAGCCACACCACCGACCCGGATGTGGACCCCTCCGGTCTGCCGTTCCTGAAGCGCATCGGCAACCACAAGTGGAGCTTCGAATCGATCGATCATCTGCGTCGGCAGATCGCCGCGAACTTCAACGACTACTGCGACGCGGACAGCATTCCGACCAGCGACAAGCCCAAGTGGAGCGTCACCGAATCCGACAAGTACCCCAACTACACCGGCAACGAAAAGACGCTATACGTCAACGAGATCGCGGCGGAGCTCGGTCCGATCAAGTTGACCTACGACAAGGATAGTTATGCGATCCAAGTCAAAGAAGACGATCTGAAGTTCAAGTTGTGGGTCGAACTCGTCAACATGTACGACAATGCCGACGCCGCCAGTTCCCAGCTGCTCGACCCCGCCAATCTGGAAGTGGAAACGGGGCTTGGAGCCATGACTTTCACATACTCGCTCAACCGAGTGGAGTACACCGGAACGGTGAAATTTTCCTATAAGGACAAGAACGGCAGGCTCAAGACCAACGGTACGGCCCATTTCACCGCCACGGTGAATGTCGACGTTCCCATAAAATATGACGGAGCCGGCAGCATCGTCATCGGCGGCGACAAGTTTTCGTCGCTGACCGATGGTTATTCGGTCGGCAACGGCGAATTGGCGCTGACGGTCACAAATCCCGATCCCGGAACGACTTTCACCGACCCCGTCAAGGCGGCGGCCGAACAGGCCGCCAAGGCGCGGCTCAAGACCGGGGAATCTTTAGTCGAAAATTCCATCAAGATCACCATCTCCCAAGTCGATGTACGCGATCAGCTGAAAGCGGATAACGCCAAATTCCAGTTGGAGCCGGTGCTGCTCCGGGCGAATAAGAATATTTCCGTCGACGGCAAGGTCGTTTGTCCAAAGGACACCGGAGTCGATTTCGTCCGCTTCGACCGGGTGGGCGCCATGACGTTCAGCAGGACCCCGGGCGAGGACAATATTTCGCTCAATCTCAACCAGGCCAACGACCGCAATACTTATTTCATCGGCGGCCTCGAAGCCCGGGACCCCCGGCAGAACCTCAATCCGCGCTACTCCGCCGGCGCTCCGGTCGAATCATCCGACTGGAAGATCGACGTTAAACTTATGTCGGTCGGCGATGCCGCATCCGAACTCGCCCCCTCGTTCAACTTCGAGCGCAGCGAAAGTTCCGGCCGGGCGACCTACAAAGTCGTCGGCGGCAAGATCAATAAGGTCGGGAATCCCAAAATAGACGAAAACGGCAATCCGCGCGGCGAGAATGTCGCCGACAAGGAAACGGCGGAAGACCCGGCGTGGCTCGGCGATAACAACGGTCAGCACGTTTCCACCGCCTATATCCGCAACGCGCCGATGGTGAGCCCGTGGGAGATCGGCATCATCCACCGCGCCCGCGAATGGCAGACGCTGAACATCAAACGCGCGGGCAGCTTCGAGGGAAGCGGCGGCGCGGGTGCGGGCAGCAGCAACACAATACGCTTCGCGGATATCGACTCCTCTTACGGCGACCCCGGCACACTCTGGAATGAGGAGACCGGCACCAGTTACGAAAACGGCGACGGCGGGATACTCGAGTTCATCAAGGTCGGCACCAATTGCCGCTGCATGGGCAAAATACCACTGACGCTGCTTCGCCCCAATGCTAACGACGTCGATCCGGATTACAACAAGGACGTCATCAAGATGCTCTTCGACGGCATCCGCAAAGGGCAGACGATGAAGCAGTTCTACGCCGAAACCAAGTTCGACGCGCCGACGGAGCAGGGCGGAACGCCCATCACGGTCGATTCCGGCGACATAACCGACTGCGTAAACGAGATCGACCGGCTGTGCAATTTGTCCGGCGACAAGAAGTTCCGTATGCGTTCGCAGTTCCTCAACTCCGAATACGGCGATCTGAACGGCAAGTACACTTTCGAAATGGCGCAGATGGATAATGACGCGCAGCGCGAGGAGCTGATCGGCAAGACCATCAATTTGCTTACCGTAAACGAGGTGACTCCGCCCAACATCTTCCGCGTGCTTGTCGTCGCCCAGAGCATCCGCGACGTCGGCGGCATCGCCAGTGCCGCCGATCTGAGCGACAGCAACAAGGGCGTCACGATGTCCAAGATCCACAAACGGAATAAGAAGACGCTCAAATGTCTGCTCGGGCGGTTCGATTACATCAGCGACTCCGGCACATGGGAAAACAATACCTACTTCGACGAGATCACCGGCGAAGTCAGAGCGCTCGTGACCATCGAACGCGTACCCGCCACCGACGACAGCGGCAATGCGAATAAGGAATTCGGACGCATGGTCGTTACCGGGATCGAGTTCATCGACTGATCTTTTTGCTTCGCGTTTCGGCGTCTGCCGTGCCCTGCTCGTCGTTCACTCGGCTTGTCCCGCCGTAGCCTTGGCGAAGGCGGACGGCTTCTCCCTCGGTTTACCCCCCATCACGGCGGGCGGACGCGTGTGTCATGCGGGCGTGAGTCGCAAGCGCGGACGCTTAATGCAGGACTTCACGGCGCGGCTTGCCGCGCCTCGCCCCGCACCATTGGCGCGCTTGAGGCGCGCCGCGGGGAAACGCCCTGGCGCTATCGTGCGCACCCCTTTTGCGGTGCCGGTGCGAAAGATAAGCGCTTATATTGCTTTTTTACATTCGCGCGTCCTGCGTTCATCGGCCGCCGCAGAGTTGCGGCGGCCGATGAACTCGCGGCCTTAATGCTCGGGGGCACTCGGTTTTCTGCTTTTCGCTTCGCAAAAAGAAAACCTCGC
>Ga0310690_10008575_pt1 | contig 12944 bp, 16 predicted proteins | sample AusTroGonzalo_MG_2_FD_207661 | JGI IMG/M metagenome (GOLD analysis project Ga0310690, IMG submission 207661) | Bovine rumen microbial communities from tropical cattle in Woodstock, Queensland, Australia - Gonzalo_04 (v2) (version 2) | ecosystem: Host-associated > Mammals > Digestive system >...
GCTCTTCAACTGACTATAAAACCAAGTATGAAGAATTTAAAAAGAACGGTCCGCCTAAAGCCCCGTGGACAGTGTGTGAAGAAAAGAGTTTGAAATGGCCAGGCATAGGACCAGCGTCCTTAGCTGAGTGTAAGAAGCTGTTTGCGAGCGAGTCCTTCATCCCTTTGTGGCGGTTTTTACGATAGTGAGCTCAGCAGGCTTCACTCTGAAGAAAAACCTAACCCCACGAGTGGCTTCTTAGTAGAATTTTTTTAGTCAGTCGAGCTGACCGAAAAATTCTTAGTAGAATTTTTTTCCTCAAAATATGTAGTCTCACTGTTTCCTACGTGAATTTCAGACGTTTTAACAGTGGCGCAATTTCATGTCAATTTCAGGGCTCTAACCAACAGCCACATACATCAACAAATACACTCAATAGTCTTCATCTATTTTCTCAAGGAAGAATTACAACTTCAGGTTTAAGGCTGAAAGAACAATAGGAGAATACATCTCAGGGAAGATGATAAGAACACCGTTTTAAGTCAAGGTGAGTCCCAATGTCTTAATGTATTTTGTAGAGAAGGAGATAGTCTGTAATAAAGGAAAGGTCTAAATCCAGAACTCTCTCTTGTATAAAGTCGTGCCCGGAGAAACGTTTTCTGACGTGATGAAGTCGGTGAAAGAAAACGAGAACTTAAGACCTGATGTAATCAAAATGTATATCTTGTCTTCTTCATTGTAAGAACTCATGAACTTTGCTTAGTCTGATGACGTGAAGAACCAATTTATCTCTGAATTTGCTCGCTTCTTGAAAATACAGAACACGCGCATTTCACACTTTGGTTAAATAGGCGCCCGTGTAAATGGCCTGAACAAAAGCATCTTACTCCGCCTTAAACTAGAAGACTTCTGCTGGACGATTAAGATCGACGGACAGAGAGCGTTTTTGGTGGTGGATGAAAAGGGGAAGCAGTATGTTTTGAAGTAAGACTCGCAATAGACCTTTGATTTAGACGGGAAGTATACAATCTTTGACTGCGAGGAGTATGAAGACAAGTTTTACATCTTTGACATACTTCATGATAAGGGGAAGGATGTAATGAACTTGACATATGTCCAGCGCCTTGAACTACTTAAACGCACCACTCTTCCGAAGAACGCCATGTTGAAGACTTTTCACCCGATTTAAACCTTGGCCGATTTAGCTGGCTTTACAAAAGACGTGGTAGATGGCGTTCACACAGACGGGATAGTCATCTCGAACATGACGAAGACATATCTTTAAACCGAGTCTTACAAACTAAAAGACAAGAAGTATCTTACAAACGATTATCTTCTGAAGTATATCTCCCTTCCTACAAAGCGACAGAAACAGCTCACGGGTTTTGAACCTGGAGATGCTTTGTATGAAGTCTATGTAGGAAGCAAGTAAGAGAACTTCAAATTTGTCAACGGAGGAAACCCTTCATAGAGGCCATATCAAGAGATGTTATTCTCCCTTCCTTACTTCAAGACGATGCCGACAGAATTTATGCTGGTGAAGAAGACGACGCTTTAACACGCGAATAAATACAGCAAAGCGGACGAGGTGTCTGGCGTGATTAAAACCGCGTTGAAAGGCGGGTTGAACGACATGATTGTAGAGTGTGCCTTTGACGAGGATATGTGCCCGTATCCTATCCGTGTGAGAGAGGATAAAACACACACGTATAAAAACGAGCATAGTATCTTTGGAAATGACTTCAGAGTTGCGAGGGCGAATTTAGAGAGTGCTATGGACCCGATTACTCCCGAGTATTTATCCCTGCCCATAGCCCAGCATTATTTCAATGTATAGAACGTGTCTTCAGAGTATGACGCATTCAGGCTCTTTGGAAGGAAGTGTAGACAGGTTTCATTTGACACGCTTCTACACTACGTTCACGGCCTGAAGTATGCCTTGGATATAGGCGCGGGAAGAAATGCCGTGTATTATTTGTATTTGAAACACGCCTTTGAAAGTGTGATTGCTTACGAGCCAGATACACAGGCTAATCTCACTTATTATAGTCGCATGTGTGAAAACCTGAAATACAGCCAAGACAAAATGCCGTTGACTTACATCGTGAACTAATACTGCCATTCTCCCGTGAGAGAGAGACTGAGTTTTATGAAGGTGAACTTCTTCACGTGTGATTATGCTTTTCATTATCTTTGTGATAGTGAGAATACAATTCGAGATTTAAAACACTTCATTCTTCTCTTCGCTCGCGAGGGGGGACACTTCAAGATTTTAGACTACGATGGAGTCGCTGTGTATAATCTTTTGAAAGACCAGCCGGATAGAACGTGGGACAACGGTCGATACCACTGGGCTCTCTGCGACAAGGGTGAACTGCTTCCTTTTGGACAGAAGGTTAGAGTCTTGCTTCCTACCATTCATAATGAAATGACTGAAGAGTATTTGTTTAATATTGACGCTGTATGCCGGGTTTTTGAACCGGAGATACATCTCTTGAAAAAAGAGAAGATGATGGACGTGGTTTAAATGGAGTTGCCTGATGAGGATAGAGTCTAGTGTGGACTCGTGTTTTAATACATCTTTGAAGTGAGGATATGAAGAGGATGTGTATATGTTTTTTTCTGCCGGGATAAAATGCTGAAGCTTAAAACCAATGGTCTTCTCGGAAAAGTGAACATACCGCCAAATGGACATCCTCCCAATGAATACAAGTGGGAGAACTTTGACTAAATCATCAAGATATTTGCCTATTGTTTAATCTATGAATCGGACAAGGCTTCAGAGTTTATACATCTTCTCGACTAAAAACGGTTTTCATCCGACTCTCTGGCCTTGCTTACAGAGAAGATTGTAATCCGGATGTAAAAGGAGTGTAATAATCCCGACGCTTTCCGGTGTATGTAATACTTCTTCTATCCCTTTAATGCGCCGCTTCCTGACATGGCGGGACAGAGGATACTTTACACGAGCTTCATAGGAATGGTGGTGTAATATCTCGTGACAGAAAACCAGTTCTGCGACTACATACAATACAGAAGTGTGTTCTGTCAAGAGAGCCTTTTAGACCTCAATTCATTCGACCTGTGGGAGCGGTTTTTAAAGACGAGTGATAAAGACATGATTAAAAACATCCACTTCGCCCTCGGTGAAATATGCCCGACAATGTACAAGTTTATATGCGAGAATTATAACATCGCTTAACAACAGGCACAACTTAACTACTATACGCTGATAAATGGAAAGTATGCCTTCAATATCCTTCTTCACCCGACAAATGACCCGGGATTGGCCCTGGAAGAGAACAACGTCTGAAGACAGGGTCTGAAGTTTGTATCTTCTACAAAAGGCTGGAAATTGAGTTTTTTTGTGGCTGATGAACTGTGTTTCTTAGAACATTTCTATCGCTATCAACATCACAACGCGTGAGCTGTGTGATGAAGCTCAAGAGCTCTTAGACCTCATTAATGAGATGTAGTGCGAGCCCAGGCCTGAGCGCCCAGGCCCTGTCTACATGGTGAGCAAGGCCCAATACTATGAGGCGCACAGAGACGCTTAGACGTTTGACGAGCTACCATTTAATGTCTAATCATGTATTATCGCAGGGCTCACTTATAAAGGATATCTGAGGACGGTGAAAGAGGCCTTTGATAAAGGCGCTACACTGGTGTTTGTCGATGGCCATTGTGATGCCAACTGTCTCAGGATCGTGTCTAAGTCTTCCTATGAGGACATTCAGGACTACCCTGAGCTCTATCACTTAGATGGTAGACATCACATCCTCATCAACGCCATCAAAAACTGGCTCTCTTATGAAGAGTATATAAAGATGGCTAAGAAGGTGGCCAGGAAGACACACCAGAAAGTCCTCGAGGACTTCTTCTGGGTTCTTTGACCCCTTCAAAAAGAAAGAAAAACACCTAATGAAGGTGTGTATCTTCCGCAAAAGACCGAGAATTGAGTTTTTCGTAAATGTGAGAATGTCATACATTTGTGAGAATATTCTGTCTTCCTACTCTGAGTAGTTGTAGGATAGCCTTCCTTAGGCCTTCCTTGCTCTGGCCAGAAGTGGGGGCCTCTATGAGGACCTCCACAGGGCCATCTAGACTTACATATGCGAGGCCCCTGTGGCGCCTTATGACGTCATGTTCAACCCGTTCAGTGTATTGGGCTCTTACCCAACTACATTTGAAGACATAAGAACGTGTCTCAAGACCATCTCTTACACCGATTATGAAATCTTTGGTTTCAACGGCAAGGACATGTTGGCCCTATGGGACACCATGACGCCGGATCAGCGGGAGAAGGGCCTGGAGAGCTTCACCACGTTCATACTCTGGTTCAAAGCCGACCTCGTGGCAGATGAAACCGGCTAGGACGTGCGCTGGGACACGATTGAGTTCTTCGCCGGAGAGCCGTGCTTCTTCCTGGCCTCTGAGAGATGGAATAACCTCTGTATGAGGGCCATCGAGGCAGAAGGCGACGCTGTCCTCGCCGAGTGTGAGGCCAAGCATGAGGCCTTGTGTAAAGCTGAGGCTGAGGCTGAGGAAGCGGTCAGATAATTCTGGGACAATGTCCACTGGTGTGAGGCCGAGGCTGAAGACTCTGACGACCTGGTCGCCCAATGGGATGACATCGAGGAGTCGTCAGACACCTTCTACACCAAGGCCCGGGCCTATGACGCGGACATCAAGTCCCAGCTTGAGGTCTGACTCCCTCAAAAAGAAAGAAAAATATTTAGATAAAGTGTGTAGTCTCCGCAAGGAGACCATCGTCTGAAGACCACCGACAGAGCCTCGGCGATGCCTCTGTCTGAAGACCGCGCGCTAAACCCCCCAAAGGGGTTTTAGGATTGTATATGGCGCAAGCTAGGAGTGTATTTTGTGTATTTTGTGTATTTTATGTTTTTTCTTTTATACAAATGACAACCATCTCTAAGAACTATGGCTTTCCAACGGGATACTTTTCCTTGATTTATAACTATCTCTGTGATACTAAGTAAATAGACCGTGAGAAAGACGGGGATTTAATTGACCTCTTCACCGCGTTTGGATACCCCGCTTACATCGTCCCGTATTTGGCCTTGGAATTTCGTGGGTATGTATTTAACAACTTAGACGCTGAAATAGACTGGACGAGAGGATTGACAGGAAGTGAGAAAGTGAGCGTGGTGAAGGGAGGTGAGAAATCCGATGAGAAGACACCTGACGCCGTGGATGATGACGCGCCATCTCTCTCTTCTTCCTCAGACTGATACCATCAGACTGAAGTCTTCAGACCGAGGTCGTGTTTTTATTTTTCTTAGAAATGAAGCAGTAGACTTATACATATGAATAATACCACGGAGGTGGGAAGAAGTATAATCGGGAGTCTAATGACACGCCTCATTCAGAGGATATAGACCTGTATTAAGCCCGGCTTGAGGCAATCGGCCTGGGGCCTCAAGCTTAGGCCTTGAAGTGAGTGCCATCGACGACCCTGTGGGCGGGCAAAGCCCTAAGGTCTTACAGACCGGCCTCAGACTGATGTAAGTGAAATTTTTTTCATCACCTCATAAATAGATGCCAGGACGTCTTGTGTGTGTTCACGGAAACATAGGCTCAGGAAAAAGCACTTACATTGCTTAGAAAGAAGGCTATATACAAAAGCAGGAACCAATTGAAGACTGGGATGAATACTTCACTAAGTATTATAACGCTCTTCAGACTTCAACACCGACTCTTTCTCAGCAGTGTGATATAATTGAGTTTCAGGTTTTGACCACGCTCTCACGCCTTGAGCAGTATTCACATCTTGACCCTGATTGGAACTATATCTTTGAACGAAGCATTTAAGAAAGCTATTAGTGTTTCTGTCCTGTATTGAAGAAGTATCTCACTCACTCTCAGTGGATGATACTGAAAGATTTCATGGTAGAAGCCATGAAGCTGGAGCCGGTGTTTGACGAGAATGTATATCTCACGGAAACAACAGATGTATTACTCAGCCGCATACAAGCCCGCGCACGGCCCGGAGAAGAGAGTATTGACCTGAAGTTTCTTGAAGAGCTTCAGGAACATTACATCTTGTTTGAGTAAAGAAATAATTCACGGGAGAAAGACGTGTCAGGAACCGTGTATGTCATCGGGCCTGTATCAAGTGGTAAGACGACGTTTGTAAATAAGTTTAGAGGCATTAAATCGCAGACTGAACCTATTGACTATTGGGAGCCTTATCTCTCTCTTCATCTTAAGAACGTGGAGAATACAAAACGCTCAGAGCTTGACTAAAACACTTTTCTATTTCAGCTTAAGTGTCTCGTCTCTCGTCTGAAATTTAGAAAAGCTAACTAACTTCATGAACGTATCATACTTGAAGAACCATATGTCTTCATGGAGTAGTATAAACATCTATTTACACCAACGTAGTATAAGCTCATGAGAAGGCTTTATTCCTTCTTCTCAGAAAGAGTCTTCAAGGTGAGCAACGCTGTAGTCATTTATATCAAAACCTCAGAAGAGAGACAACTTCAAAATGTCATCTCACGAGGCCGAATGAACGAGGACAAGGTTTATACACCCGAGTATATACACACTATGAACACTTTGTATGAAGCCATGCTATAAAAGCCTGAGTTTAAAACTATTAAGGAAAAGGGGAACCTGTATGTGGTGAGATATGAGTGAAGTGAAATTTTCTTTAGTATCGTAGACACCGGAAACGTAGAGTTTCTTTTTTCTCGCATGACCATGGACAACCGTGTAGTTGCCAATGCTTACTTCACCAACAAGACACTCCGCTTTTTAGAGACGTTTAAGTAAATGTGTTTCTGTAAGCTGTTTTAAGAAAGTGTTTAATACAAGATTGAACACGAGTTTATGTGCCAAGAGATAAAACAGGTTTTAGACAACGCACTGGACGCGATTAAATGCAACCCGCAACAGAGCGTAGTAGACATCTTTGAACGGCAGATGAGTCTCATTCTTCATGTGTAAGTTTTGGCACAGCGCGTGGACGGGCTTTAACACCCGACGTAGAGCGAGATTGAGGTCTTGATTAAAGACGCGCAGGACACATATGAAAAATACCAGAAGGTCTGCTATTTGTGAAGCGGCGAACTGAAGGAGATTTATTTTTTCTTTAATACAATGTATCTCTTCTTTGCTTAACACAGTGATGGATATCATGCGTATGGGCAATTTGAAGAAAACTATCTCTGGGGCCCATACGATGTTTCAGCACACGCCTATGAAAAGCTCAAGGACGTGATGTATTCTGTAGACAAGTAATGTGGCTATTTGAATTCACTCTATTCACATGTCTTCGCATATGTCGTGAACAGAGACATCTTCCATTGGTTTATTCGCTTCAGATGTGCCGCCTCGTTTGATGGCGAGTTGTGCGCTGCGATAGGAAGCGTGTCAGGAGCCTCGACTCCATGCGGGGAGAAAGACACGGTTTGGTGCCGTGGAAGAGAGGTGGTGTTGTATCACACCGTTTCACCATGACACACTTCGAGCATCGACCTGCGAGGTCTCTCGCGGAGATTTTTTTTAAAACAAATACATGGCCCAGTTCAGCAACATCGTTGTTGAAGCAATGGACTCAGACCAGATTCGTGCCAAGTGTGTAATGGAGATTAAAACCCTTGACGACCTACAGAGTGAAAAACTCGGCTCTCTTGAAGGAGCGTGTAAGACTTGTGGTAAGTTTATAAAAGAGTGTTTAGGACACTACGCATACATCGATTTAGGAGACGTGTATATTTTCAACCCTCTTCTCTTCCAGACAACCCAGGCTTTACTCAAGACTATATGCCTCAACTGTCTTCACAGTTCTTCAGACGACAAGAAATGCTCGCACTGTGGACACGTGTTTGAACACTTGTAAATTTCATGGCTAAAAAGAGAGTAGAAGAAGATATTTACAAACATCCCGCTTTATGCCTGTGTTTCAGGACCCCAGGCTTCACACATACAATCTCTTCTTGACAATGTGCCTGTGAAGTAAGGAAGTAAAAGCGACAGAGTAATACTTCATCCAAAATACATTTACAAAATACTTTAATACCAACTCTTTCACAAGAGTGAGATACGAGGGATAGTTCCCAACATTCGTGTGCTCGAGTGTATGATGATAAATGCGCTCCCTGTTCCTCCCACGTTTGTAAGACTCTTGAATACACCCGACAATTAAAACCACGCTATGAACATGGTTTATCGCGCGATTGTATAAGAGAACGACTACATGAAGAAAATCCAGTGGTAAGACGGCCTTTACTTCGAGTTTTCAGAAGACAATAGAACCGCGTTAATACACATGGAGAAATTCTTCGTTGCGTGCCGGTGTGTAATGTATAAGGACACTTCAAGGAATTCAAAACCATAGACTCGTTAATTGATTATGCAGCTGCTTCGTGTGTCGTCTTTAGAACCGGCTTCATGCCTCGCTCAGGCCCTCGCCAAAAAAGGATGGAACAGATAATGTGTATCTTCCGTGCGTGTAAACATGTCTGGAAGAACTGTCATCACCGGGAATCCAAGACTATGCGCTAACGAGTGTGTAATACCAAAATTCTTTGCCGAGACTTTATTCGTGCCTATTCCTGTGAACAACTACAACATTGATTATCTCAAGGGAATGATCAACCGTTTTCCTGAGTATCCTTGTGCCTTGCGTGTCATCCCCAGGAATGAACACATTAGATACAAGTATATAAACGAGTAGACTAAAAGGATGTTTGCCGCCCAGGTTTAACTCGGGGACTTTGTCTGTGTGTAAATCATGGACGGGATGATCGGCATGGTCAACCGGTATCCATCTTTGCGTGAAGAGTCGTTTGGGTGTCTTCGTGTGCGTGTCGATATGGAAGGGAAGAGTCTTCAATTCCCTCTTTCCACGATTGTAAAAATGACAGCAGACTTCGATGGAGACGAGATGTAATTCTTCTGTCTATCTTCGCTTGAAGACCAGCTTGAAGCGGCGGCACTGTATTCAATTCCTCGTCAATTTATACAATACTCTGACGGCCAGCCTTGTTGCGGGAACAAAGGATGGGACCTTCCTGTGGGGATAGTCGCCCTGTAGGAAAACAAGGCACCACTTATGGACAAACGCTCCGGTTTGTAGTTAATGTAAGAAACCATGGACTAAATCTACAAATAGAGACCCGCTCTATAGAAGTCTTTAAACTACGACGACGGCAAGGTGGTTGTGAAGGATGGAAGGATAGAGAAATACAGCGACGCTTTTGCTGCGCTTGGTTCGTCGTTCTTACGCCATGTCGCTGTCCACCACGGCGCCTCGGTTGCGACAGAGTTTGTAGACAGATTTTGTAATCTGGCTTACGACGTGAATTAATACTGTCTTCTGAGCATCCCTCCTTCCTTCTTCCTTAAACTGTAAGAATACAAGGAGATACAGACCATGGGAAAGGAAAGGATGAAGCGCCTGTAATAAATCATTGACGACTTCCATGCAGGAAGACTTCACGCGCCGGCAGGTTTTACACCGCGGCTCTTCTTCGAGAAGGAATATAGCGACGCTCTATCTCTTGGGATAAAGGCGCAGATAGACCGCGCTACTGAAATCATGTCCTCGCGCACAGACAGTGGCTTTTACAAAGGCTTCTTCAAAAAGCAAGTGGACATGGTCAAGACAGCGCTTATTGAAAAGGGCAATATGTCAGAAGCAGGACGCTTCCTTCACGACGACCCCTTCTATGGGCGCTTCCTTATTTCATATCCAAAGGGCCTTCACACACCCGAGACAATGGGCTATGTACCGGGCTCTTACATACGCGGCCTCACACAAAAGGAGGCACTACTCTCAGCACTGAATGAAAGAATTAACATCTACAAGAAGGGTCAGTCTACAGCCATTTCAGGATACTTCTCACGGCGCATGAACCAAGGCAGCTGTAATGTCTACGCGGGACACAATGGGGTTTAATTCACAGACGGCGGCATCGTGATTTCAACACAGTATGGACTCAATGGTTTCGACCCACGGTGTTCAACCAGGATGCCGTTTAGTTTCCATCATTGGAGTGAAGCCAAGATGAAAGACAAGTTTGGAAAACACCCGCGCTTCAAAGAAATGTAAGACATATGCGCCTTCATAAAGAAATACGAGGATATACGCCGGGATATAGACCCCTTGTTTGAAGAGTTTAATGAAATCTGTGTTCCCTTCGTGTTCGATTCTGAAACTGTGTCAGAGAAACAACTCGATACACTCTTCAGCGTCAGGCTCTGTGAAAAGATGGGAGACATGCTTCAGGACATAATCACTTCATAGGTCTTCATGTTCTACATTTATGCGCTGTTTTATCTTCGCGTGGATCCAAAGTCTACATACGACCTCTGTGGAAAGTATCGCAGCGTGTTGCTACAAGCGGGTGAAATGACCGGGCTTAAAGCCACGCTCTCTGTCTCGGAACCACTCACGCAAGCGAACCTGTCCGCCATCCATGCTAAAAACGGTATGCTGTCGATTTAAAGAGAACAGAGAACAGTCGCGGCAATGTCGCGTTTTGAAGAACTCATCGTCAGAACCAAGGCACCTGTCGTGGTTTAATTCAAGCTGCTTGGAGACTTGAAATATAACTACGACGCAAACAACCAGTTTGTATCAAAGCATTAAACCATTCTCTTTTCACAGCTTGAACCAAAGGTGGAAATCATCATGACTACAGCCAAGACTTAATACTCGCCTTATGTCATCCGTGTGGGCTTCAAGGCAAAACAACTTGGTTTCTACAACGTGAATATACAGAATTTAATAGACTCGATACAAGGCGCTAACAAGATAATAGAAAAGGTCATGTTCAATGTCGTGAACGAGGGCGAGGACCAGAGTGTAGTTATGCTCCTCTTCTCCGACACAGAACTAAAGTAAATCAACGCCATTTAAATAAAGACCTTCCTTCTGACAAAGTAGGAAATCGGGTCAGGGCTTTTGTATAATCTCTACAACCAACAAGTAAATACAGACAAAGGCACAGAGTATATTATCGTGGGCAATATTACAAATCTTGAGAAGAAGGCTTCATACGACTCTCTTCTGCGGGTGTATTAAATCCCCGGTATAGACCAAGAGACTGTCATCTGTTCTGGACCAGAGTTTTATGAACTGTTTGGAATCGAGAGGATAAGGGCACAGCTGTATCAAGAACTACTTCAGACATGCGCTCTGGACACGGCTTCTAAAAACATTTAACCATGCCATGTGAAGCTCCTCGCAGACATCTTGACTTAAAGCGGGGTGTATTCATCCTTCACAAGAAACCAGTATAGAAAGGCCGGATAGCGCGATATGATATCCAAGTTCTTGTTTGAGTAAGGAGAGGTGTTCCTCGCCGATGAAATAAAGAATCCATAAAGACAAGTGACTAACACCATGCTTAATTCTGTGATTTATGGCACGGACGCAGAGTGTGGCGCAACCGTGTCTAAAGTCCTGTTTGATAAGAAGTTGAAAGTTCACGACCATAAGAAGATGTTGGAGGATTTCACGAAATGAGCCTGTGAAGTGAACAGTATCTATGTTTTTTTCTAGAGTGTAAAACCATGTAATCCTACATCGAGAAATTCACCGAGGTTCTACACACCGCATAAGACATGGCGCGCGACCTGTTTTCACACGACCTCTCCAGACAAGAGTTCATATCCCTGTTGAAAAACAGTGTCCTTCCACAAGTGAAAATACTGCTGCTTAAAGCCACGGCGCAAATTCAAACCAGACAACGACGCATATACGAAGTTATACCATGCTACCCACAAAGGCTTCTTGACGTGAGTTTCTACACAAAGGCTGTAGGCTTCGTTGACAAGTTGTATTAATACATCGACATGCCATTGGTTTAAAGCGGTGTTTTAAAACTTGTTTAATTGCTGTGTAAAGAGCTACTGTCCTTCAGCGAGGATATGTTCAAGTATACTGCCGCGGCCAGAGACAAGGGTGTAAATCTCCTCTCTATTCAAGACCAAGTGAAGAAGGCTGAAATCACATACATATTGAAGTATTATGACAGGCTATAGACACGCATAGAATCTCTCAATCTTCCGGAGATGGTGCGGGTTTCATTACAACAGAGCGAAGCTCCTCGGAGCAAGCTCCCAGAAGTGGGCGAGGCTTTTAACCACGCATATGTCTTGCTTGGAGTCGAGTATTATTTGAATAATGAGATGCCTCACCTGATGTGTGAATATATTATGAATGAAGACTTCACAAGTGCCCTGAAAAAAATCTGTGAAATAGTTTGACACTATGCGAGACTGTAAGGAGCAGTATCATACGAGCGACTGTGTCCTCCTGAATTATTCCATTCCAGGCTACTCGGCTGAAGGAACGGCCGGAGACTCAGCTGTAGGCATGGTTTACTGCTACGACTAAAACTGTGTGTTATAGTCCGGGTCTTAAATCCCGCCAGTTGCCGGGCTGTAGACATTTGGTGCCGTAAGGGTGAGATGCTTGTTTTTAATCACATTTAATACATCGCGTATGTCCTGTGTTCCATTGTAAATCATTATCGCCGCGTCTGCTGCCGGGGTTTATGACGTGAGAAGGACTTCTTGAATCGCCGAGGAAGAGCGCCATAGGTTGTTTTAGTTCCTGAGATATGTCTCCACTTGAGGTATGAACTGTAGATACTCCGACGGCATATTGTTAAGGTAGAAAGTCATTATGAGGTTGAGTTGTTTCCTGTTTTAAAGACAAATGAAGAGACAAATGATTTTCACCACGAGGAATATGACGACGCATAAGAACGTGATATAAGTCATGTGATTATACTCCTCCTGTGTGAAGGAAGGGTGCAGGGGACTCCACCTGGAAGGATTCATTTCTGTGTGAAAAAGATTTTAGAGCGTGAGCGATAAAGAAGTGGACGCGAGTGAGAAGAAGGCTTAGAACGCGAGTGAGAAGAAGGCTTAGAACGCGAGTGAGAAGAAGGCTTAGAACGCGAGTGAGAAGAAGGCTTAGAACG
>Ga0310690_10008579_pt1 | contig 12936 bp, 9 predicted proteins | sample AusTroGonzalo_MG_2_FD_207661 | JGI IMG/M metagenome (GOLD analysis project Ga0310690, IMG submission 207661) | Bovine rumen microbial communities from tropical cattle in Woodstock, Queensland, Australia - Gonzalo_04 (v2) (version 2) | ecosystem: Host-associated > Mammals > Digestive system >...
CCGGTTTCCCTCCTTTCTTCCCGTGCCGTTCCGCGCCGCCGTTTCCCGGCGGCCCTTATCCCTTCAGCACCACGTTTTCCGCCCCGAAGGCGCCCTTCAGCCGGGCCAGGCTGAGTTCGCTGCAGCCGCACCAGTTCTCCCGGGGGCTCAGCAGTGTGATCTTCTCCTCCGGAATGTGCATGTAGGCCGGAATCTCCCCGGGGTCCAGCGCCAGGATGGCCGAGGCCTTCTCCATGTCCTTCCGGCCGATCCGCAGGAAAAGCTTCTTTTCCGCCTGGGCCGCCGCCTGGGCGTCCGTCAGCCGGGGCTGTTTTTCCTCCTTGGCCGGTTTCCGGGATCCGGCGGGTTCTCCCGTCTTCGCCCAGTCCGCCAGCCGGGTCACCTTCTCAGCCAGCAGCTTCGGCTCTTCCTCTTCCCGCACGCTGATTTTTCCGCTGATCACTACGGCCGTGTCTTCCTGCAGCAGCGCCTGGTATTTCTCGAAAACCCGCGGAAAAACCAGGCATTCAATCTGGCCTGTCAGGTCTTCCAGCGTCACGAAGGCCATGTAGTCGCCCTTCTTGGTGGCCTTTCCCTTGACCTCGGTCAGGATGCCCCCCAGCTCGGTGTAAAGGCCGTCCACGTCCCTCGGGCCGCCGTTCTCGTCCTCCTCCGTCAGCTTCGCCGCGGTCATCGGCAGCTTCGCCAGCTTTTCCCGGTATTCGTCCAGCGGATGCCCGCTCATGTATACCCCGGCCGCTTCCTTTTCCATCTGCAGCTTGGCCCGCGGGGGGCAGTCGTCCATGAGCGGCAGCGTCATCTGCGCGCTGAACAGCGCGTTTTCCTGCCCCTCGCCGAACATGTCGAACAGGCTCACCTGCCCGGCCACGTTCTTCTTCCGGCTGGACTGGTTGGCGTCCATGGCGGTTTCGAACACGGCGAGCATCTGGGGCCGGTTGGCCCCCATCCGGTCGAAGGCGCCGGCCCGGATCAGGCTTTCCGTCACCCGTTTGTTGCATTCCGCGGGGTCGATCCGGCGGCAGAAGTCGAAGATGTCCCGGAAGGGCCCGCCGGCCTCCCGTTCCCGGATGATCGCGCGCACGGCGTTTTCCCCGACGCTCTTGATCGCGCCCAGCCCGAACAGGATCCCGTCCTGCCCCTCCGCGCTCCGGTCCACGGTGAATTTCCACCGGCTGCGGTTCACGTCCGGCGGCATCACGGGAATCCCCCGCCCGCGGCAGTACTGGATGTATCCTGCGATCTTCCCGGTGTTGCCGTATACGCTGTTGAGCATCGCCGCCAGGAACTGCACCGGGTAGTACCGCTTCAGCCAGGCCGTCTGCATGGCCACGACGCCGTAGGCCGCCGCGTGGCTCTTGTTGAAGGCATAGCTGGCGAAGGAAATCATCTCGTCATAGATCTCGTTGGCCACGTTCTCCGGCACGCCGTTGCGCACGCATCCGGGCACCGTGATGTTCCCGTCCTTGTCGGCCATGCCGTGGACGAAGATTTCCCGCTCCTCGTCCATCACCTTCTTTTTCTTTTTCGCCATGGCCCGGCGCACCAGGTCGCTGCGGCCGTAGCTGTATCCGGCCAGGTCCCGCACGATCTGCATCACCTGCTCCTGGTACACCATGCATCCGTAGGTCACGTCCAGGATCGGGCGCAGCTTTTCGGTTTTGTATTGCACGCTGGCGGGGTTCATCTTTCCCGCGATGTACCGGGGAATGGATTCCATCGGCCCCGGACGGTACAGGGAAATCGCGGCGATGATGTCCTCGAAGCAGGCCGGCTTCATGCTGGTCAGGAACCCGGTCATGCCCGCGCCTTCCATCTGGAACACGCCCTCCGTGTCGCCCCGGCTGATCATGTCGTATACGCTGGGGTCGTCCAGCGGAATCGCCTCCGGCGTCATGTCCGTCCCGGCGTCCCGCATCATGTCCAGCGTGTCCCGGATCACGGTCAGGGTCCGCAGCCCCAGAAAGTCCATTTTCAGCAAGCCCAGCCGCTCAATGGTCCCCATCGGGTACTGGGTCGTGATCACTTCGTCGTTCCGCTGCAGGGGTACGAACTCGATCACCGGCTTCCCGGTGATCAGCACGCCCGCCGCGTGGGTGGAGGCGTGCCGGGGCATGCCCTCCAGCGTCAGCGCCGTGTCGATCAGGTCCTTCACGCGGGGCTGCTCGTCCACCATCTGCCGCAGCATCGGGCTCAGGTTCAGGGCCTTTTCCAGCGTCATGCCCAGGTCCATGGGCACGGCCTTGGCCACGGCGTCCGTCTCCTGGTAGCTCATGCCCAGCACCCGCCCCACGTCCCGGATCACGCCCCGGGCGGCCATCGTGCCGAAGGTGATGATCTGGCTCACGTGGTCCGCGCCGTATTTCCGCGCCACGTAGTCGATCACCTCCTGCCGCCGTTCGTAGCAGAAGTCGACGTCGATATCCGGCATGGTCACCCGTTCCGGGTTCAGGAACCGTTCAAACAGCAGCTGGTATTTCAGCGGGTCCAGCATGGTGATCCCCAGCGTGTAGGCCACGATGGATCCCGCGCCGCTGCCGCGCCCCGGCCCCACCATGATCCCCTGGGATTTGGCATAGTGGATGAAGTCCCATACGATCAGGAAGTAGTCCACGTAGCCCATCCGTTCGATGGTCCCCAGCTCGTATTCCAGCCGTTTCCAGGGTTCGTCCTCCTTCCCCGCGTCCGGATACAGCCTCCCCATGCCTTCGGCGCACAGGCGCCGCAGCATGCCGTCGGAAGTTTCCCCCTCCGGCACCGGGTATTTCGGCAGCCGGGTCACCCCGAATTCGAAGGTCACGTTGCACCGTTCTGCGATTTTCGCGGTGTTGTCAACGGCGTCCGGCACGTGTTTGAACAGCGCCCGCATCTCCGCCTCGCTTTTGACATACAGCTCGCTGCTCTCCATCCGCATCCGCTGGTCGTCCGCCAGCGTCTTCCCGGTCTGGATGCACATCAGCACTTCCTGGGCCGCCGCGTCCTTTTTCTCCAGGTAGTGGCAGTCGTTGGTGGCCGCCAGGGGCACCTTCATCTCCCGGGCCAGGGAAATCAGCCGGGGCAGCACGGTCTTCTCGTCCCGGATGTTGTGGTCCATGATCTCGATGAAGAAGTTGTCCTCCCCGAAGATGCCCTGCATCTCCCGCACGTACTTCCGCGCGCTCTCGTCCTGCCCGTTCAGCAGCATTTTCGGCAGGTCGCCGCTCAGGCAGGCGCTCAGGCAGATCAGGCCCTCGTGGTGTTCCCGGATCAGGTCGTAGTCGATCCGCGGCCGGTAGTAGTATCCTGTCAGGAAGCCTTCGCTGATCAGGTACATCAGGTTCTGGTATCCCGTGTTGTTTTCGCACAGAAGGATCAGGTGGCTCATTTCCTTCCCGGTCAGGCTCTTGTCCAGCCGGTTCCGGCATACGTAGGCTTCGCACCCGATGATGGGCTTCAGCCCCGCGTCCTTCATCGCGGTGTAGAAATCGATCGCCCCGTAGAGCACGCCGTGGTCCGTCACCGCGCAGGAGTCCATGCCCAGCTCCTGCAGCCTCTTCACCAGGGCCGGAATCCGGCATGCGCCGTCCAGCAGGCTGTATTCCGTGTGCAGATGCAGGTGGGTAAAGCTCATTGTCCGCTGCCTTCCTTTCTCCCCGTGGCTCCCGGGAACCATGATGGCCTTATCTGATAGTATATCATATTTCGCCCGGCATGAAAAATCCGGCATCCGTGTCGGGTGCCGGAATCAGTTCTCAGGGATTCAGTTCTCCCGCCACCGGGTCAGAACGTCCGCAGCGTTTCCATAATCGTCCGGGAAAGGTCCGCCGTTTCCTGGTCGGAATACCAGAAGGCGATCTCGATCATTCGTCCCCCGTCCAGCAGGGCGTAGCTGATGCAGGGCGCCCCGTCCGTCGGGTCCGTGCTCTCGGCGCAGAGCAGGTCCACGCCGTTCACGCTGCGCAGCTCCGCCTCCGCCCCGTTTTCCGCCATGGCCCGGGCGGTCTCGCCCAGGTCCGCCCGCGCGGAGGCATAGGTGAAGAAGTCAATCTCCATCCGTGCGCTGCCCGCCTCCGCCCCCGGCAGGATCCATACGAAGGCCAGGTCCCCGGCTCCTTCCCCGGGGGTTTCGTATTGCATGCTTTCCGGTACGTCGATCACGTATCGGGATCCCGGCAGCTGCACCGGCCGGGTGCCCTCCGCCCCTGCGCCTGCCAGCATCAGTGCCGCGGTCACCAGGATCGCAATCGCCCGGATGATTTTTCGGCTCATGTTCCTTGCTCCTCCGCTGCCAGCGTGTACGGGTCCTCAAAGGTCCCGCTTCCGCCGGTGATGGTCCATCCCTCCGGTTTCAGGTATACCGCCGGCCGCGCGCCCTCGTTCAGCGTAATGCAGTTGATCCGGCCGATGTCCCCCTCCTGCTTGATGCAGCAGTTGTGCTTCTTGTCGGATGTGGAAGCCGTCCGCGTCCAGTAGGGGGTATGCTGCCCCACCGCGGGTTTGTATACGAATGCGCCGGTGATCCGCACGGCGTATTCCGTGGCCCAGGCCTTGCGGCTCTTGTTGGTGCCGAACCCCAGGGCCTTGTTCCCCAGTTCCTTGTTGGAGGCCAGGAAAACGGTCCCCAGCTCCTCCGTCTCCAGCAGCAGCCCCCGCTCCGCCTCCGTGAAGGCGGTTTCCAGGAATTCGCCGTTCAGCTTCCCGTGCAGCTCGGTCAGGCGGAAATCCCCCTTGAAGCTGACGAACTCCTTCTGGTTCTGGTGCACCGGCGAGGCGAACAGGATGTATTCGCTGTACAGGTAGATCTTCTCCTCGTCCGCGCTCAGCACCCGCCACAGGATCGGCTCCCGTTCCGGCTCCCGCCCGTCCAGCGGGTCCGTGTATTCGGTGTTTTCCCGGGCCGCCTTCTTCGCGGCTTCCTCCCGGTCCCGAAAGTCCTTTTTCCATTTGGCGGCGTTCTCCGGGCTCGGTTCGCCCCCGTCAATTTTCTGGGGGTATTCCCCCAGCGTCACATAGATGTATCCGTCTTCCTTGCTGTATCCCCGCAGCGCGCCCTCCGCCGCGGCGCTGCCGGCCGCCAGCAGCGCCGGCAGCAGTGCCAGCGCTGCCAGGGCAGCCGCGATCCTCCTGGTCATGCCTGCTTCTCCTTCCGGTATTCCCCGGGCGTCACGCCGGTGTTTTTCTTGAAAAGGTAGCTGAAGTAATGCGCGTCGTTGTATCCCACGTCCAGCGCGATCTGGCTGCTCCGCTTTTCCGAATTCTCCAGCAGCTCCTTCGCCTTGGCGATTCGCAGCGCGGTCAGGTATTGGGTGAAGGTCATCCCCGTTTCCTGGGTGAATATGGTGCTCAGGTGGCTCTGGCTCAGGTGCACGGCCTCCGCCGCGTCCTGCAGCATCAGGTTCGGGTCACTGAAGTGCTCTTCCAGATAGAGCCGTGCGCGGCTCACCGCCCCGTCGCCGTATCCGCCGCCCCGGGCGCTCCCGCCGATGATGCATCGGGAGGCCGGGCCGTCCGCGGTCTGCAGGTGGCGCAGGTGCCGGGCGCTCTTCATGCTCTTCCGGATCTCGTGGTAGTCGTCCACCGTTTCCCCGATGGCGATCAGCAGGTGTTCCTCGTTCTCCATCTCCGGCAGGTGCATCGCGGAGTTGGCGAAGGAGTAGGCCCGTTCCTCCGCGTCCTCCGCCCGGTCCCCGAGCACCAGGGCCCGGGCGCCCTTGGCGGCGGAGCATACGAAAACGGTCCCCCCGCTCATCTCCGCCAGCCCGGCCAGCGCGCTCCGGCATGCCATGCGCCGGTCGCCCTCCGCCCCGAAGTGAATGTCCAGCACGATGTAGCATCCGGCTGCCAGGTTGGTCCCCAGGTCCCGCATCTGGCGCATCAGGGCGTCGTCGTCCGCCGGGTCCCCCTCCTCGGTGAAAAGGGAGGCCAGCAGCTTGTCCTTCATGAAGGCGTTGCCGGTGCTCAGCCTCTGCCGCAGGTGGCTCAGGTTTTCCCGTTCCCGTTTTTTCTCGGCGATCTGGTTCCTCGCCCGTTCCAGGGCGGCCTCCAGCTCTTTGGCCGTCACCGGCTTGAGCAGGTATTCCCTCACCCCCAGGCTGATCGCCTTCCGGGCGTAGTCAAAGTCGTCGTATCCGCTCAGGATGATCCGTTCCACCCACGGCATGGTCCGCTGCACTTCCTCGCACAGCTTCATCCCGTCCATGAAGGGCATCCGGATATCCGTCAGCAGGATGTCCGCGTTCAGGTCCCGGATCATGGGCAGCGCCATTTCGCCGTCCGGGGCCTCCCCCACCAGCTGGTATCCCTTCTCCTCCCAGGGAAAGGAATTCCGCAGGCTCTCCCGGATGGCGATTTCGTCATCCACGAGAAAGACTTTCGTCATGGTCAATCTCCTCTCTGGTCCGGATCGGAATCGTGAAGGAAACCTCGGTTCCTCCCGGCCCGGAAACGATCCGCAGCCCCTTTTCCTTCCGGTAGTAAAGCCGGATCCGCATGTCCACGTTCCGCAGGCCGAATCCGGAATGCCCGGGCTCCCGGGCCGCCTGCGCCGTCGGTTTTTCTTCGTTCAGGCTGTTGGTCACGTCCGCCAGCTGCTCCGGCGTCATGCCCTTGCCCGTGTCGGCCACGGAAAAGTTCATCAGCCCGGCTTCCTGCTGCAGGCGCACGGTAATTTTCCCGCCGCCCCGCCGGGCCTTGATCCCGTGGTACAGGGCGTTCTCCACCAGCGGCTGCAGCAGGAATTTCAGCATATAGGTCCCTTCCAGCCCCTCGGGAATGGCCCCGACTTCGTATTCCAGGATGTCCCGGTATCGGGTTTTCTGGATGCTCAGGTAGGCGGAAACGTGCTGCATCTCCTGGCTCACGGGAATCCAGTCCGCCCCCGCGGAAAGGCTGATGCGGAAGAAGTCGCTCAGGCTTCTTGTCAGCCGCACAACCTCCTCCCCCTGCCCGCTTTCCGCCTGCCATACGATGGTGTCCAGCGTGTTGTACAGGAAATGGGGGTTGATCTGTGCCTGAAGGATCCGCAGCTCCGCCTTGGCCAGGTGTTCCTGGTTCTTTCGGGTCTGGTTCATCAGGGCTTCCAGCTGCACCGCGGTCAGGTTGATCTGGTCCGCCAGCTCGTGCAGCTCCTCGACGGGAATCTCCTTCAGCCGCTCCCGGAAGTTTCCGTCCGCGATCCGCCGCACCGCGCTCTCCAGGCTGGAAAGCGCCCCCGTAATGTTCCTGGTCAGGTTCCGGCTGGCCCGCCCCGAGTACAGCAGGGCCGCGATCAGCAGCAGGGCCTCCGCGATGGCCGCCGCCCACGTGATCCGGCTCAGGTTTTTCCCCGTTTCCGCGGCGTTGCTGATCTCCCCCGCGATGAACACGTCCAGCATGTCGGCCACCAGCCGGCCCACGTTCCGAACCTCGTCCACCACGGCTTCCATCTCCTGGATCGGCTTGCCCGCCGCCATGCCGTCCCGCACCTGCAGCGCGTATTGTTCCAGGGTGTCCATGGTCCGCCGGGCCACGGTCAGCTGCAGCTTGCCGCTGCCCCCCGCTTCCTCCTGCAGGCTGTCCAGCGTCCGGTCCGTCTGCAGGATCAGGCGCTCAACGCCGCTCTCCTCCCAGGTGGTCCGCCCCGCCGCCACGGAAAAAAGGTTCTCCGCCAGGGTGCTCTCCAGCGTCGGCTTCAGCTCCGCCGCCGCTTCCATCCGCCGCAGCATCGCCTGGGTCCGGGTGTTGTACAGCACCTGCATCACCAGGCCGATCATCACCGGCAGCGTCAGCAGCAGGGCGATGGTCCCCACCGATTGCCGGATCTGCCGGATCAGGCTTGTCCTTTTCCGCATGGCGGTCCTCCTCCGGTCCCTCGTTCTGCCTGTTCATCCCTTTGTGTTTATGATAAGCCATCTTCTGCCTTTTTTCAAGGACGTCCCCGCCTGCCGCATCCCCGCCCTTGTTTTCGCGTCCCGCCCGTGTTATAATGCTTCCCCGCAGTCAGAAAATCGTCGGAGGGAGGCGCGTGCCGTGAGTCAGGAACCTGTTCCGGTTCAGATCAATGTCCGGATCGTCCGGAGTAACCGCAAAACCATTGAAATTCGGATTGACGGGCCCGGCCGGGTGCTGGTCCGGGCGCCCCGCACGACGCCGGAAGCGGAAATCCGCCGCGTGGTGGAAAGCCGCGAGGCCTGGATCCTTGCCCATCTGGAAAAGGAAGAAGCCCGGGCGAAGCTGCCGAAGCTCTCCCGGGCGGAAGTGGAAGCCCTGGCGAAGCAGGCGCGGGCGGAGATCCCGCCCCGTGTGCAGGCCTGGGCCGCGCGCCTCGGCGTCACCTATGGGCGGATCACCATCCGCAGCCAGCATACCCGCTGGGGCAGCTGCTCCGCGAAGGGCAATCTGAATTTTAACTGCATGCTCATGCGCTGTCCGGAAAGCGTCGTGGATTATATTATCGTCCATGAGCTCTGCCACCGGAAGGAGCTGAACCATTCCTACCGTTTCTGGACGGAAGTGGAGCGCGTCATGCCGGATCACCGCGTGGCGGAGCGGTGGCTCCGCACCAACGGCCAGGCGCTGATTAATTCCCTTCCCTGATCCCGGTCAGGCGTTGGCGGGCTCCTCCAGGGATCCCCGTCCCAGGTTCATGCCGGTTTTTTTGTCAAACAGGATAGCCAGTTTGTGGATGGCAAAGCGCACCTTGCTGTCCACGGCGTAGTCCACGTCCCCGAATACCACCGCGGTCAGCGGCATGCCGCCCGTGTGCATTTTCACGGTGGTCTCCATGCCGGAGGGCAGCGTGGAATAGATTTCCGCTTCCAGCGGCCCGTCTTCTTCAATGTCGATATATTCCGGCCGGATGCCGACGGTCACGTCGCCCGCGGCCGGCATCGCCCCGCTTTCCGGCTGGAAGCGGGCTTTCAGGCTGCCGAAGCGCAGCGTCCCGTCCGCCCCCAGGCTGCCGTCGATGAAGTTCATCGTCGGGTTGCCCATGAAGTCGGCCACGAAGCGGTTTGCCGGGTTGTTGTACATTTCAAGCGGCGGCGCGTATTGCTGCAGAATGCCCTTTTCCATGATGCACACCCGGGTGCTCAGCGTCATGGCTTCCAGCTGGTCGTGGGTCACGTATACGAAGGTGGAATCCGTGTCCCGGTGCAGGCGTTTCAGCTCCGTCCGCATCTCCATCCGCAGCTTCGCGTCCAGGTTGCTCAGCGGTTCGTCCATGAACAGCACCTTCGGCCCCGGCGCCAGCGTGCGGGCGATGGCCACGCGCTGCTGCTGCCCGCCGGACAGCTCGCTGGGATACCGGCCTTCGAACTCTTCAATTTTGAGCAGGGCCAGCAGCTCGTCCACCCGTGCCCGGATCCGTTTCTTGTCCCATTTCAGGTTCTCCAGCCCGAAGGCGATGTTCTGGTATACGGTCATGTGCGGCCACAGGGCGTAGTTCTGGAACAGGAACCCCACGTCCCGCTTGTTCGGCGCCAGGTTGATGCCCTTGTCCGCGTCGAACACCACGGTCCCGTCGATGGAGATGGTGCCGTCCGTCGGCGTTTCCAGCCCGGCCACCATCCGCAGCGTGGTGGTTTTTCCGCATCCGGAGGGCCCCAGCACCGTGATGAAGGCGTTGTTTTCGATCACCAGGTTCAGGTTTTCCACCGCCGCGAATTTCCCGAACCGCTTGGTCACGTTCTTTAAGATAATCTCAGGCATGTCAGCCACCCACTCCCTTGTCGATTGATGCGCCGGTCAGTTTGTTGACGGTAAAGTTCACGATCAGCACCACGATGATGATCAGCAGGTTGATGGCGTTCCCGAACTGGGCCCATCCCTTTTCGGAGTACTGCATCAGCATGGTGGTCAGCAGCCAGTTGCTTGTGGGAACGATCAGCACGAACAGGCTCAGTTCCCGCATGCAGGAAACCATCGGCAGCAGGTATCCGGAAAGGAAGCTGCTCTTCTGGATCGGGAAAATCACCCGGATCATCCGTTTCCACCAGGGCACGCCGGTAATCAGCGCCGCCTCCTCGATTTCCGCCGACAGCTGCAGCATGGCGTTCACGCCGGACCGCGAGGCAAACGGCAGGTATTTGATGGACCCGGCCAGCGCCATCAGCAGGAAGCCGCCCAGCCACGGAATGCCGGAGGCCATGGCCAGGTAGATGGCCCCGAAGGCCAGCGAGGGCATCAGGTACGGGAAGAAGGACAGGTTGTTGACCCAGGAGGCCAGCTTGCTTCCCCTCCGCTTGCTCACGCCGTATCCGACCAGGATGCCGCAGGTGCCCGCCACCACCGAGCAGGTCACGGCCAGCCCCAGGCTGTTGCCCAGCGCGCTCCATACCTTGGGGTTCAGCAGGATGCCCGTGGAGTCGCCCTGGTCCAGCCACTGGGTCGTGTCCTTCCCGATCCAGAAGTCCAGCGTCATGTTGCTCAGGCTGTAGTCCCCCGCCTTGATGATCACGGATTCCAGCGCGAAGGTGATCAGCGGCACCACCGCCACCAGCAGAAGAATCAGCACCAGCAGCAGCGCGATGGGCCGGTTGGCCTTCCCCAGGTTGATCTTGCTGATCTGGCCGGATTTCCCGGTCACCGTGGTGAACTGCTTCCGGCTGTTGGTCACGGCCTGGTTCAGCAGCAGGATGCCGACCCCGAACAGGATCATCACGGCCACCACGATGTAGGCCTGCCCCTTGTAGCTGTCCATCAGGGACTTCATCGTCGTGCTCAGCACGTAGTACCGCACCGGCGACCCGAGGAAAACCGGCACGGAGTAGGCGCTCATGGAGCTGGCGAACACCAGCAGGAAGGTGGAAAGCATCGCCGGCCGCACAATCGGCAGGGTAATCTTCCGGATGATGCGCATCCGGCTGGTTTTCAGGATGGTGGCGGCCTCCTCCAGGTTGGCGTCCATGTTCCGCAGGATGCCGCCGATCAGGATGTAGGCGAAGGGGGCGTAGTGCAGCCCCAGCACCAGCGCGATCGGGAATCCGCCGTATACGAACCATTCCGGCATGTAGATCCCGAACACGGAAGCCATGATGCCGTTGGAGGTCTTCGGCCCGATCATCACGTTCTTGAAGAAAGTCTCCCAGAACAGGGCCAGCGTCCAGCTCGGCATGATGTACGGGAAGGTGAACACGGCGGATACGAACTTCTTGTATTTCAGGTTCGTCCGGGTCACCAGGAAGGCCACTGTCCCGCCGAACAGGATGGCGATCGCCGACGCGGATACCGACACCGCCAGCGTGTTCAGCAGCGGCTGGTAAAAGGTGATCCAGCTGTATTTGTTCTCGCTGGTGGCAAAAAGGCGGGCGAAGTGGAACAGGGTCTTGCTGCCGACGGGCAGCTTGGCCAGCCGGGCCTCCCGCCCCAGGTGCACTGTCACCGTTTCCAGCAGCATGGTAATCAGCGGATACAGGGTCAGCACGGTCAGCAGAATCAGGAAAACCAGCAGAATCACGTTTGCCGGCTTTGAAAACCATGCGCGGACCTTCCCCTTCATCCTGGATATGTTCACAGCTTTGAGCCTCCCCCTACGCAAAAACCGGCGGGACGGGCGTGCCGTCCCGCCGGAGTTTTTTTTCAGTTCGTCCGGCCGGCCAGTGGTGGATTACTGGCAGTACAGGGTAATGAAGTCTTCAACGTCGATGTGGTCCAGAATGTAGTTCGGATCCTCGATCACCAGGTTGGCCTTCCAGATGTCCAGTCCCAGGTCGCCTTCCTTCGGGGCGATGGACGGGTTGGAGGAGTAGGCGCCGATGTTCTTGCCCCAGGGCTTGAAGCCTTCTTCGCTCATCAGGTATTCGATGAACAGCATCGCGGTGTAGGGCCGCTTGGCGGCGGCGGGAACCATCACGTACATCGGGTACATGAAGCCGGCGAAGGGCTCCACGGTGTATCCGTTCGCCGTCGCGTCATACTGGGCCACCGTCAGGTTGTCCGTCAGCACGGAGGAGGAGCGCAGCTTGCTCAGCACGAACAGGCCTATCTTTCCGGCGGCGGTGTCCTGGCTCACTTCCTCGGCGATGGTGGTGTCGGACTTGATGAAGGTCACGTTGGCCAGGAATTCGGCGATCCATTTGTATCCGGCGTTCTTGTATTCGCCCAGCTCAATGTCCTCGCCCTTCCAGGCCTTGTAGGCTTCCGCCAGTTTCTCCGCCCATGCGTCGCTGGTCAGCATCACCAGGAAGTTCATGTTCACCTTTTCCGTGGTGGGGTTCTTGAAGATCACGTTGCCCTTCATGGCCGGGTCCGTCACTTCCCACACGTTCTTGATCGCGGGCACGCTGTCGCCCTTGTTGTTGTAGATGAACAGCTTGTTGATGAACTGGTGGATCAGCGCGGGCTGCTGGTCATTCTCGGGAATCGCGTCCTTGACCGCGGCGGGCACGAAGTTGTAAAGCTTGCCGGCGTCGATGTAGTCCAGCAGGTTCGCGCCGTCCTGGATCATTACCATGTCGATGGTGGTGGATTCCAGCTTCTCGTAGATTTCCTGGTCCTTCATGTTGTTGGATTCGGTCTCGATGCCGTAGAGCGCCGCGAAGGCTTCCGCCGCGTCGGCGATCCGGCTGGTGTTTCCGGCTACGACGAATTTGCCGGTTTCTTCCTTGGCCTTGGCCAGCAGTTCGTCATGGCTCATCGCGGAGCCGGCTTCGACGTCGGCGGCCACGTCCGCGAAGGCGGAAACGGCGCAGAGCATCAGGCACAGGGCCAGCAGCAGGGATAACAGTTTCCTCATGGGATTCTCCTCCTTTTTTCTCCGTCCCGGTTGTCCCGGGTTTCCTTACGCGATTTTTTTGGTCACTTTCATGTCCACCGTGTCGCCGCGGATGCCGATCTTGATGTTGTCCGCCAGCTTGTGCAGCACGGACCGCTCGTATCCGTCGTATTCCAGGCTTTCGATCTCGTGGTTCGCCAGGTCTTCCATAATGTCGTCGGGAATGTCGTTCCCGTGGTCCACGTCCGCCATCAGGGCGTTCTCAAAGG
>Ga0310690_10008580_pt1 | contig 12936 bp, 9 predicted proteins | sample AusTroGonzalo_MG_2_FD_207661 | JGI IMG/M metagenome (GOLD analysis project Ga0310690, IMG submission 207661) | Bovine rumen microbial communities from tropical cattle in Woodstock, Queensland, Australia - Gonzalo_04 (v2) (version 2) | ecosystem: Host-associated > Mammals > Digestive system >...
GTGTCGGGTGTCACTATTACTAAGTTTGCTGATATGGTTGATGCGCTCCAGAATCGTCATGACTTCTTTGCTGCCAATGGATGTAAACTCTCTGACCACGGTATTGAGGAATTCTATGACGAGGAGTACACCGACTCGCAGATTGAGACCATCTTTGAAAAGGCTTTACGTGGTCAGCAGTTGTCGGCCTACGAGGTGCGCCAGTACAAGAACTGTTTTCTCACTGTGATGGCCGAGATGGATGCTGATACCGATTGGACCCAGCAGTTCCATTACGGTGCTATCCGCGATAATAACACGGCGATGTACAACCAGCTTGGTCCGGATACCGGCTTTGACTCTATCGGTGAGTTCAACACTGCCCGTGCAATGTCAAAGTTCCTCAATAACTTAAATATGAAAGGTAAGCTTACGCGTACCATATTATATACGTTGAATCCCTGCGCCAATGAAGTCATTGCCACCATGTTGGGCAATTTCCAGGGTGGTGAGCCCGGTAAGATCCAGTTCGGTTCTGGCTGGTGGTTCAACGACCAGATGGATGGCATGATCCGTCAGATGAACGCCCTTTCGGTGCTTGGCCTGCTGAGCCGTTTCGTGGGTATGCTCACTGACAGCCGTTCGTTCCTCTCTTATCCTCGCCATGAGTATTTCCGCCGTATCCTCTGTAACCTGCTTGGCAACGATGTAGAGAAGGGGTTGCTGCCTGATGATCGCGAACTCCTGGGCAAGATGGTGGAGGATATCAGTTACAACAACGCACGACGTTATTTCAAGTTCTATTAAGACTATTGCATGAACACCATAACTCCCCTTGTAGCTATATTGGCTGCAAGGGGAGTTTATTTCTATACAGTAAACCTGATATAGGTTCGGTCGTCGAAGGAAAGGTTGCCAGGTGTGAAACCCTTTGTGGCTTTAAACTGGCCGATGTTGAGAGGGTCTGTCTCACGTTGGTGGGCAAGACGGGTTTCCGATTCGTCGAGAGTCGTACAGAGAAAGGGATAACCATCGGTGGCAAATACCAGTTCCCAAGGACGGAAATCGAGGGTGATGACAGGCACTAACTGTTCTGGTATCGGGAAACCATCGACTACGGAATAGGTCACATTCTGGTTTTTCATCTCCTGGAGCATACGAGGGATGATTGAGGCACGCGCCTCGTCGTTGGTGAGAAGTTGCTCTTGGGTCTTTCCTTCTGCCAGCAACTCCTTCACCTTTGCTGCCCGCATCTCTGCCAGAGTCTGTTCGTAGGGCTTTGGATTTTCAAACAGTTCGCCGTTGACGAGACACAAGCAGTCGCCAATCATCCATATCTCACGACGCAGACGGGAGTAGACTACCACCGAGGCCGTCATCCGCTCTTCCGGATGTGCGGCGAGTTCTGACATACGACGTCCGTAATGCTTGTTAATAGCGCGGGTGACACCGAGACAGAACTGATGACATGAGGTGTTGGCCGGCATCTTGCGGATAAAGCGCGAGATGATCTTCATGGCATAGCGGCCATTGCTCATCAAGAGGGAGTAACAGCGTGTAGCTTTCGAGGTAGAACCGTCGATGACGGCAATGAAGTCACTTGTGATGACGAGGCCGTCCTCGCTTTTCTTTTGGGGGTTCTTTGCGATCTGGCTTTGCTCGATGATATTCATTGCTATTATAGAGTTTCTTGATCAGGTCGGGACGACCAATGCGCTTGAGACTCTGTTCAATGCCTCGTCGTTCCTCGGGTTTATACCAGAAGAAATACTGACGTTGGGCGAGTTTGTCACGCTGACTCTTGGCTGAGAACACAGGCTCAAGGGTATAGGGATCATAGCCTGTGTACCACGTCTCAGTGGCAACGGTCATGGGGGTTGGGGTGAAATCCTGTACTTGTTCGAGATGGAAGTCTAGCTGCTTGGTAATGACAGCCAACTCTGCCATATCCTCCTCTTGGCATCCGGGATGAGAGGAGATGAAATAGGGGATGATCTGCTGATGGAGGTTTTCTTCGCGGTTGATACGGTCGAAGATACGTTTGAACTCATAGAACTGCTGGAACGAGGGCTTGCGCATCAATCGGAGCACACGGTCGCTGGTATGTTCGGGAGCTACCTTCAGACGTCCGCTCACATGCTTGCAAATCAGTTCGCGGGTATATTCCATCGCAGCACGGTTGGCTGCCTCGTCCTTACTTTTATATAATAAGAGGTCGTAGCGTACACCACTGCCGATAAAACTCTTCTTGATACCCTTCACTGCATCGACGGCATGATAGATGTCGAGCAGACGCTGATGATTCGTATCGAGATTAGGACAGATCTGCGGGTTGATACAACTGGGACGCTTGCATTTCTCGCAGGCATTGAGATTACGGCCGTGCATCCCGTACATGTTGGCTGAAGGACCACCTAAGTCCGAGAGATAACCTTTGAAATCGGGCATTTCAACTACCTGCTTCACTTCTTTCAGAATACTTTCCTTCGAACGGCAGGAGATAAACTTCCCCTGATGGGCGGAAATGGTGCAGAAGGCGCAGCCTCCAAAACAGCCACGATGGATATTGACGCTGTGTTTGATCATGTCGTAGGCTGGTATGCGCTTACCCTTGTATTTCGGATGCGGCTGACGGGTATAGGGCAGGTCGAAGGAGGCATCAAGCTCCTTGGTGGTCATGGGTGGATAAGGTGGATTAATAACGACATAACGGCCATCAACACCCTGTAGCAAACGGGAGGCATGCATCATGTTCGACTGTTCCTCGACATAGCGGAAATTCTCAGCCTGCTTGCGTTTGTCCTTCAGACATTGTTCGTGCGAGTGGAGGACAATGTCGTCTTCGCGGATGCCACCTGGGATGTCTTCCTTCCGGGCCATGTAAACTGTTTGTGGAATGTCGTGGGGGAGTGTAGAATCCTCCTGCAGGCGACTTGCGAGTTCGAGGGTGGGCTTTTCACCCATGCCGTAGGTAATCATGTCGGCTCCGGAATCGCAGAGGATACACTTACGGAGACTGTCTTGCCAGTAATCATAGTGTGTGACACGACGGAGTGAGGCCTCGATACCCCCGAGTATAACAGGTACGTCGGGATACAGTTGTTTGAGGATTTTTGTATAGACAATCGTGGGATATTCCGGTCGAAGGTCGTGCCTACCATCTGGACTATAGGCATCTTCGGAACGCAGACGACGGTTGGCGGTATATTTGTTAACCATCGAATCCATGCAGCCTGGTGCCACACCAAAGAAGAGACGGGGACGTCCGAGCTTTTTGAAATCTCGAAAGTCGCCATGCCAGTCTGGTTGTGGAACGATAGCCACACGATACCCCGCTGCCTCGAGCGTCCGTCCTATGACAGCTGCGCCAAAGGATGGATGATCGACATAGGCATCGGCAGAGAACAGGATAATGTCGAGTTCATCCCATCCTCTGAGTTCCAACTCCTTTTTCGTCGTCGGCAGAAAGTCCGTCAGTCTATATTCCACGATTATTAACTATTCACTAATTAAACGGAGTGCCTTGTATGGCGCGGGTTGTTGCTCCGAGGTTATTGTTCCCTTGGTTCTTCCAATTGATATAGAGGATAACCAACTGTTGAAGTCCGAAGGCTTTCATGTTGGGATGGTAGACAACGTCGAGGCAAAGATCCAAAAGTGCCTTGTCATGGCCGGTCTGGCTCTCAAGCAGAGAGCGGATGTTCAGTTTCAATTTCTCGAGTACTTGCTCGTCTACATACCCGTTGGAGTCGATCAGGTCTCTAAAGAACTGATACTTCTCAATCGTCTCAAGGTGCTCTACTTTGATTTCGATACTTCTTGTTCCAGAAGAATTTGCCTGAATTTTCATAAGCTAATTATTTTAAGTTAGAGATTATTGTAATAGAAACATGAGGATACCTCGCATCAATACGTCCTGTATCTGTTTTGATTTGATGCACTCAAAGGGGAAACCGATGGTTAGGGAACGATAGTCGTTCCCATTATAGGCTACACAGGCACTCTGAAGATTACTATAGGCCATGGCCGGATAGGCCGGCGCAATGGGGAGCAGTACATCTGGGTGTTGGGCAGCATAGTGCAAACCATTGGGCTGACGATAGAAGGTGAAAGTAGTACCAAGACCCTGAACGGAATCCCTTTCCAGGTAATCGCTTTGCGTACCACCATAGTCGCACTTGAGGAGATTGGCGAGGAACGCCTTGTCCTGTTCTGATGTCATGTCACGTCCGATATATGCACCACTTACAAGGAGGGCACCACCTTGTGCCGTATGGGCAAGGAGATGAGAACGAAGTTCCTTCGGAAATGCCTGATACTTTACTAGCGAATAGCCGTCGTTGCATTCAAGACCCAGGATCAGGTCCACCAGTGCATAGCCTTCCATTGTCAACTTGCCGTTTTCGATGGCCTTCGATGAACAACTGGCAATACTGTAACGGTGGGCAGAGGCGATAGCGCTCGCGTGGGTACGGATATAGTTGAAGTCGTTACCGGCAATGAACTGTCCTGCCAAAGAGTCATTGGTAAAACCAAGACCTTTCGATGAGGTCTTTCCCATCTGTGAACGGTCGAAACAGGTCTGGTAACCACGCCATCCGGCTGTCAGTCCGTAGCTTACACCGATATCTTCGTTGAGGTCAAAACCTTGTTCTGTGGCGTTGTCGCGTACCTTTGGCGATGCAAGACGATGGAAGCCGTTGACGATGAGCACCTGCTTCTGGGCAGTGGGATTGTAGAGGGCTGACACCACCTCGCTGGGGAAACTCTCTCCTCCTGCATTTACGGCAGAGACGCGGAAAGAGTAGAGCTTATCGGGTTCAAGTTGGATGACGGTGCTCGTCTTGTCGCTATTGAGGAAGAGACCATTGTCAAAATCCTCGTCGTCTTTTGCCGTGTAGAGCACATAGCAGGTAGGAACGGCCGTGGGCTCATAAGGATCCTCGGTTGCGGTCCAGCTGATTTTGGCAACACCGTTGTCGGATAAGGTGACGCTTATATTGTCGGGTGCCAATGGCTGTATGATATAGTCGGTATGGTGCATGCGTGCCGTATAGCGGAGCAGGGTCTTGTAGATGCTCCGAGCAAGATCGAAGCGGAAATTAGGATCTTGTGCCATCTTCATATCAGCGAAGTTCTGATGTGAGAGTGTCTCAAGAATGGCACTGGGAACTTCGGGTACACGACATTCGGAATAATTACGGTCGTAGAGTTCACGTGTCTGCCACTTGCCATATTTACGTCGGAGATCATAGGGGATGTTCACTAACATATCATCTGCCAGGTCGCGCGATGCCAAACGTGTGAAACCTGCATTTAATGTCGAGTCGCGGAAGGTGGTCATGCAGATGGTCAAAGTACCGGTGTTTGTCTTTCCGTCACGGGTATAGCCTGCATCACTGTGAATAGCCAACGATAGTTCGATGGGTACACCGCGTCCTGTCGTATCGGGCATATAGCAGGAACCGCCACCCAACAGATTTGTCATATAGGATCGGGCATTGATATCATCGCCGTAATCGTCCTGCCCCTCCTTGGTGCTGTAGACCTCATATGGCATACCCGCCCATTGTGCGTAATAGCGTGAACCTTCCAGACATCGGGGCATCCCGCTCAGTTTTCCACCTCGCTCGATATTTCCCATGCCTCCACCAAACCTCACGGCATCGGCTGTCACAACGCCTGGCTTGTCGCTGAAATTGGAGAGTACTACGCGGTTTCGCTCGTTACACCCTTCGTCGAAATCGAAGGTACCCAAGTACACCCAGGTAGAGCCGCCTATTTGCTGATTGACATGAAATTCTGTTGCGATACCCTTATGCCATACGGTATACCGGGCATCGTCAATACTCTCTGCGACGGTCTGATAGCTCACATAGACGGCATAGCGACCAGCTTCAGGTATTGTGGGCTGATAGATGACATGTCCCAGATGGTGATGATGCGCCGTTGCCTCAATCATACGGGCTGTTCCTGCCTCAAAGGGATTCTCATGATCCACATAGTTGCCCATATGTAAGGCAAAACCGGGCCTCGGTGCCATCTGCCAAAGATGATGGATACTCTGTTCCGTATAACCGGTGGCCAGCGAGTCGTTGTCGACGATGACCTCATGCTTCTGCCAGTCACGCTCACGTGGTGTGAACACGTTAGCTCCGGCATTCTCGAGCATGGGAATGAGGTAGGGCGTGACAATGGTCTGCGTAAACAGATCTTCGCTCGTTGCAAATAGGGGAGGACGCTGCCATTTCCATTTGTCCTCAGAAATATCATAATAGATACCATGACTAGCCCATACGGTAAAATGGCGGTTGCTGAGTCCGCGCGTAATCGTATAAGGTCGGGTGGCATTAAACACCCAGGGCTTTCCTTTGTAGTCGATATCACCCCAGGTACGACTTTTGTCAATAGGGTCTTTCTGACGATTAGGGATAAGTTCCTCAATGGGCCAGCCTCCCGTTCTCACCGATAATAGATAACTCTGAAGAGTGTCTGGCAGAATTTTCCTGATATCATGATAGATGAAATCGGTGGTGGGCTTAGTGAACAATTGCTCGCCAAATGCATTGTTAGCATAGACCGTTACCGTTTTTAACGAATCGTTGACAACAAGGCTGTCAAGATGCGATTTTGACCGTATCAGCTGCCCTGCTGCTTTGTAGTTGACGAAATAACTCTCCAAAGCATTATTCTGGTTTTTTTGAGCAAAACATAGCAAGGCTGTGAGACCAGCCCATAGTAATGCGACCAGTCTCTTCTTATTCATCATTCAATGTCTCCTATCGTAAAGTTCTCGGGATACTTGCCCTTGAAGTCCTTAAAATAAAGTTTAATCTCACGCATGTCATCTTCCAATTTTCCTGTGGGTATAATGGTCCTGGTACATTGAATAAGACGCTTCTCATAATCTACACCATAGAGCAGGATGGGCAGTTTAGCCTTTAAGGCAATAAAATAGAAACCCTTCTTCCAGTCTGGATTCCTGGAACGGGTACCCTCAGGTGTTATACAGAGATGAAAGGTATGGGCCTTTTTGGCCGTCTCTGCCATAGAATCGGTCATACTTGTCTTTTTCTGACGATGTACGGGAATGCCTCCCAGTCGTTTGAAGATGGGGCCCAGAGGCCAGAAAAACCATTCCTTCTTCATGAGGAAATTGCTCTTGAAACCTTCTGCTCCACTGTATAGTTGTCCCAATAGGAAATCCCAGTTGGTTGTGTGTGGAGCCAAACAGATGATATATTTGTCCGGATGTTCTTGTGTAACATTAACCGTCCACCCCATTCGGCTGTATAATAGCCATTTACAAAATGATTGCCACATCTATTATTGTCAATTTATGAGTACTTTATCAACCATTTAACTGGTCGATGATCTCATTGATTTGTGCGGTAAAGTTCTCTTTGAGGTCTTTGAAATAGGCCTTTGCTGTAAGACCTGGCTCTGGGTGAGAGGCCCTACGGATAAATTCATCCTCAACTTTCAGAATGCTGAAAAGCAAAGCCTCGGCATTACCTTGCTGGCCTTTAGCACCATAAAGGGATACTGCTATGGCTTCTGCAAACAGATCCTCACAAATCATATGAATCGCACGCTTTAATGTTCTTTTACTAGCCATGTTTTTTCCTCCTTTTTTGATTATTTTGATATATTCACTAAGCAAAGATAGAAAAAAAACTCCTTTTCTCAAAGAAATGCATCCACAAAAAATATTAAAAAGCTGTTTTTACCCCTTTTTCATTCCTTTTTCTAACAGAAATTAATTAATTTTGCACGCAAATTGAAAATTATTCATTCAAATTTAAGGATTATAGATTATGGAAAAAAGTGCATTGCAGATGGCAAGAGCCGCTTATCAGCCCAAGCTGCCGAAGGCTCTTCAGGGTGCAGTAAAAATCAAGGAAGGTCAGCCCACCCAAAGTGTAGGCGATCAGGAAGACATTAAGAAATTGTTCCCCAACACCTATGGTATGCCTATCGTAGAGTTCGAACCGGCTACTGAGACGAATCATACCAAGATGAATGTTGGTATCATTCTTAGTGGTGGTCAGGCTCCTGGTGGTCACAATGTTATCACAGGTCTTTTCGACCAGATTAAGAAATTGAATCCTGAGAACCGTCTATATGGCTTTATCCTTGGCCCTGGTGGCTTGGTAGACCATAACTATATGGAACTTACCAAAGAGATTGTCGATGAGTATCGTAACACGGGTGGTTTCGATATGATCGGTTCTGGTCGTACGAAACTGGAGAAGGTTGAGCAGTTTGAGAAGGGTCTGGAGATTATCCGCGAGCTCGATATCAAGGCTGTCGTGATTATTGGTGGCGATGACTCCAATACCAATGCTTGTGTGCTAGCCGAGTATTATGCTGCCAAAAACTATGGTGTACAGGTGATTGGTTGCCCCAAGACAATCGATGGTGACCTGAAGAACGAGCAGATTGAGACCTCATTTGGTTTCGATACCGCTTGTAAGACCTATTCAGAGTTGATCGGTAACATCGAGCGCGACTGTAACTCAGCCCGTAAGTACTGGCACTTCATCAAGGTGATGGGTCGTTCAGCTTCTCATATCGCCCTGGAGTGCGCTCTGCAAACACAGCCGAATATCTGTCTTGTTTCTGAGGAGGTTGAGGCTAAGGGTATGAGTCTCGACGATATCGTTGACTACATCGCCAACGCTGTTTGCGTGCGTGCTGCTGATGGTAATAACTTCGGTACAGTCATCATTCCTGAGGGTGTCATTGAGTTCATCCCGGCCATTAAGAAACTGATTGCCCAGCTCAACGACGTGCTCGCTCTGCCCGAGGCTAAGGAGATTAGCCGTGATGAGCAGGTTGACTTCGCCAAGAGCCACCTCACTGAGGAGAACCTGAAAGTGTTCAATAGCCTGCCCGTTGGCGTAGCCCGTCAGCTGGCACTCGACCGCGATCCTCACGGAAACGTACAGGTATCGCTCATCGAGACTGAAAAGCTGTTGTCTACAATGGTTTCCCAGAAGCTTGAAAAGTTGAAGAAAGAAGGTAAGTATGTAGGTAAATTCGGCACACAGCACCACTTCTTTGGTTACGAGGGCCGTTGCGCTGCACCTTCAAACTTCGACGCTGACTATTGCTACGCTCTTGGTACTTCAGCTGCTCAGTTGATTGCCAATGGTAAGACCGGTTATATGGCTATCGTGAAGAATACGACTGCACCTGCTGAGCAGTGGATTGCTGGTGGTGTGCCCATCACGATGATGATGAACATGGAGAAGCGTGCTGGCGAGATGAAGCCCGTTATCCGTAAGGCTCTCGTAGAACTCGATGGCGCTCCATTCAAGGAATTTGCCGCACATCGTGATGAGTGGGCTCGTAAGACCGCTTACATCTATCCTGGTCCTATCCAGTACTGGGGACCCACAGAGGTGTGTGACCAGCCTACTAGGACGCTTGCCTTAGAAAAGGCCAAATAAATGCAAAAAAAGCGAATAGTTCGCCGCAAGGGCGTTGGCGTTACCCATACTTATCATGGTGTGGGTAAACGTCAGCGCCCTAATATTTTTATCCGTCTGCTACAAAAAGTTCCCTCTTGGGGCTGGTGGGTTGGTGGCGTCGCCATTGTTCTGGGCTACGTCTGGTTCTTCTACTATTTCTTCGTGTCGCCCTTTGGGTTCCGTTGGCGCGCCCTTTACGGTGATGTCAGTTATCCCGAGGGCTACGAGATTCATGGCATTGACATTTCCCACCATCAGGGACATATCGACTGGGAAGAACTGAAGGACAATGGCATGATTGACAAGTGTCCCGTCCGTTTTGTGATGATCAAGGCTACGGAGGGTGCGACACAGACCGATGAGAACTTCCGCGAGAATTTCTATCAGGCCCGTGAATACGGTTTTACGCGTGGCGCCTATCATTTCTATAGCGTTCATACACCGGCCGAGGAGCAGGCCTACCACTTCCTTCAGGTCGTCAAGCTCGAAAACGGCGATCTCCCGCCAGTGCTTGATGTGGAACATAAACCCAAGGATCAGACCGATGAACAGTTTAAGAGTTCTGTGCTCCAATGGCTTGATATTGTTGAGAAACATTATCAGACCAAACCCATTATCTATACTTATTTTAAATTTAAGACACGCTACCTCAACGATTCCATCTTCGACCAGTATCCCTATTGGATTGCCCATTATTACGTGGACTCCTTGGAATATCAGGGACCTTGGAAGTTCTGGCAGCATACCGATGTGGGGCGTCTGCCTGGCATCAAAGGGAACGTAGATTTCAATATCTACAATGGCTCCTACTATGACCTGCGCCAGATGACCATCGGCTCACAGGAAACCATTGGCGAGAAAGCTTATGGTATGTGATTTCTTATATCTGCTTAAAAACAAATCATTGATGAAAAAACGACTCTTTGCCCTAACCATGTTGTTGCTTCCACTAATGACAGTTGCACAACAGAAAACGACGGAGAAGGACATGGGTGCCTATCTCTTCACTTTTTTCAACGACTCTACCCATTCGTTGTTCATGGCCATCAGTTACGACGGCTATAACTTCACCCCAGTGAACCACGGGGAACCGATCATATCAGGTGACAGCATTGCCGAACAACATGGCATCCGCGATCCACATATCTACCGCGCCCCGAATGGCAAGTTCTATATCGCCATGACCGACCTTCATATCTACGGTCTGCAAAAAGGGTTACGCACCACCCAGTGGGAGCGTCCAGAGAAATATGGCTGGGGTAACAACCGAGGACTGGTGTTGATGGCCTCTGATGACCTGATACATTGGACGCACTATGTAGCACGTATTGACCTGCTCTTTTCTGAGCATTTTGGCGATATTGGTTGTGCATGGGCACCACAGACCATCTGGGATCCCGTTGTCGGTAAGCCGATGGTCTACTTTACCATTCTTCAGAAACCAGGTGGTCGTACAAGGGTCTATTATAGTTACGCAAACGAGGCCTTTACCACACTTGAGACGGAGCCGCAATTGCTCTTCGACTATCCGGACGAGAAGATCCAGGTGCTCGATGCCGATATCTGTCCGATGCCTGATGGCCGTTACTTCATGACCTATGTGGCACAGGAGAATCCTGCTGGCATCAAGTACATGATTAGCGATCGCATCAACCACTTCGACGATTACCACCTCCAGCAGATTGATACCGAAAGGGGTGGGTGTGAGGCACCGAATGTCTGGAAGCGTATCGGTGAGGATAAATGGGTCGTTATGTACGATATATACAGCTTGAAGCCTCACAATTTCGGTTTCGTCGAGACCACCGACTTTAAGAACTTTACACCATTGGGAAGATTTAATGAGGGCGTGATGAAACTGAAAGACTTCACTTCACCTAAGCATGGCTGTGTGATTCCTATAACAAAAGATGAGGCTACACGTTTGGAAAACTATTGGAACAAACGGTAGCCTCACCTTGTAATGATATTTGTATTAGCCGTTCATTGACAGAAGGAATTCCTCGTTGTCGTGGGTTTGAACAAGGCGGTCGCGAATCGTGTTCATAGCCTCGATGGGATTCATCTCGGCAATGTATTTGCGCATGATCCACATGCGGTTAAGCGTGGTCTCGTCATGCAGCAGGTCGTCGCGACGGGTAGACGACTGCACCAGGTCGATAGCCGGGAAGATACGCTTGTTAGAGAGCATGCGGTTGAGTTGGATCTCAGAGTTACCGGTTCCCTTGAACTCCTCGAAGATCACCTCGTCCATCTTTGAACCTGTATCTACCAATGCGGTGGCGATGATGGTGAGCGAACCGCCTCCCTCAATGTTACGGGCTGCACCGAAGAAACGCTTGGGCTTCTGCAGCGCATTGGCATCAACACCACCGGTAAGCACCTTGCCAGAGGCAGGCTGTGCAGTATTATAGGCACGTGCCAGACGGGTGATGGAGTCGAGGAAAATGACTACATCGTGACCGCACTCTACCATACGTTTGGCCTTTTCGAGCACGATACCTGCAATCTTCACATGACGGTCGGCTGGCTCATCGAAGGTAGAGGCAATGACCTCAGCATCAACTGTGCGAGCCATATCGGTAACCTCCTCAGGACGCTCATCGATAAGCAGCATCATGATATAGGCCTCTGGATGGTTGGCGGCAATGGCATTGGCAATATCCTTCATCAGGATGGTCTTACCAGTCTTAGGCTGGGCCACGATAAGGGCACGCTGGCCTTTTCCAATGGGTGAGAACAGGTCGACGATACGGACACTGGGATTGGTGGTAGCCTTGTCGCCACAGAGGGTGAATTTCTCCTCAGGGAAGAGCGGTGTGAGGTGCTCGAAAGCCACACGATTACGGACTTCCGACGGGTTACGACCATTGATGGTCCTTACATTGCAAAGGGCAAAGTATTTCTCATTATCGAACGGTGGACGAACCGTACAGTCGATCACGTCACCCGTTTTCAGACCATTGGCCTTAATCTGTGCAGGTGACACGTAGATATCATCGGGCGAAGAGAGGTAGTTGTAGTCGCTGGAACGGATGAAACCGTAGCCATCTGCCAGAATCTCAAGCACACCATTAGCCGTGATGACATCGTTAAACTCATATTTAGGCGTAGCGGAAGTTTGTGTCTGTCCTCTGTCTGGTGTCTGCGATGTTACAGGACGGTCAAAGATGTCGAGGGTGGGGATGGCTGCCTGGTCCTCGATGGGGATATCGAGCACAGTGATGAAGTCGGTGCCATCACCAGGATCGCCTTCCCAGACACCGTCTTCGGTGATCTCGGGCTCCTCTGGAGCATGATACTCGTGACCACGCTCTAATTTCTGTTTGAGTTGCTCCATCATCTGCAGCTGCTCCTCGCCAGCCTCCTCAGCATTTCCGGCAAAGTATGCCTCCTCCGGTACGAAGTCGGCATCAACCTCAACGGGTGCTGTGGACTCAGGTGTTGCGACTGTTTCAACTTCTTCTACAGCAACTGTCTC
>Ga0310690_10008581_pt1 | contig 12936 bp, 4 predicted proteins | sample AusTroGonzalo_MG_2_FD_207661 | JGI IMG/M metagenome (GOLD analysis project Ga0310690, IMG submission 207661) | Bovine rumen microbial communities from tropical cattle in Woodstock, Queensland, Australia - Gonzalo_04 (v2) (version 2) | ecosystem: Host-associated > Mammals > Digestive system >...
TCCGCGTCCTTAAGGCGTCGTATGCGAAGGAGGATTTCGACGCTCGCCTCTCCGCGAAGGGGAAGGAGTACCGCTATCAGCTCTACCAGGCGGACATCCTTCCGCCGCACCTCGCGCCGTACTGGACGTTCTGCCACCGTCCGCTCGACCTCGCCGCGATGAAGAAGGCCGCGTCCTACTTTGTCGGAAAGCACGATTTCGTCTCCTTTGCCGCGAACCCCGACCGCGTCCTCGAGACGACGGTCCGCAGCGTCTTTTCCTTCGAAGTGAAGAAGGCGGGGCCTCGCTACACCTTCATCGTGCGGGGCGACGGCTTTCTCTACAAGCAGGTCCGCTCCATGGTGGGCTTTCTCCTCTCGGTCGGCAAGGGAAACGAGCGCCCCGAGGCGGTAAAAGAGCTCCTCGAGGCCGCTTCCCCGCGCACCGCGCGCGTTGAAACGGCTCCCGCCCGCGGCCTCTTCCTCTGGAAGGTGTTTTATTAAGGCGTTCGCACCCCCTTGCATTCTGGCGGGGGAAATGATATACTATCATTCGTTTTCCGATTTGGGGCTGTAGCTCAACTGGATAGAGCATCAGACTACGAATCTGAGGGTTGTGGGTTCGACTCCCGCCAGCCCCGCCAGTCGGGAAAGCCAGATTGCGGGGTGGAGCAGCCTGGTAGCTCGTCAGGCTCATAACCTGAAGGTCGTTGGTTCAAATCCAGCCCCCGCTACCAATAATATCTGGCATGTCGTCGGACCGTAGCGCAGCCTGGTAGCGCGTTTGCTTGGGGTGCAAAAGGTCACGAGTTCAAATCTCGTCGGTCCGACCATTTCCCCAAATGGGAGAATCTGCCATGGTATTGCGCAGTGGATGGATTGCTTGCGGTGTCTGCGTCGTCGTTGGCGCAGCGCTTTTGCTTTTTTCGGGGTGCGTGTCTGGCGGCGCGGTGTGTCGGCCGTTGCGCCTTGCTGACGACGGGATGCCCCTTACAGACATTGTCATTGCGCCAGATGCCGATGAAAACATCAAGTTCGCCGCTGCTGAACTCAAGGAACATCTCGACAAGATTACCGGTGGAGATTTCGCCATAGTCAATTCGCCGCGCGAAGGGAAGAAGCAGCTCGTGATATCCATTGCACCAGCTCTTGCAAGGCAGGAAGTCCGCATATCGTTTTCTGATTCCGGCGTTGCGCTCGAGAGCGGTGCTCATCCCGAATACGCAGTCTACGATTTTCTCTGGAACTATTGCGGCGTGAGATGGCTCGACCCGACGGACGCAGGCACGGTCATCCCGTCGAAGCCGACTCTTGCCGTCGAACGTCGCGACCTGATTGACCGCCCGTTCGCCAAGGGTCGCAATCCGTGCGACGCGTATTCTCCGATTCTATGGACAAGGGGTTCGCCCGGATGGACTAACTACCTTCACGTCGCATATCCCTCCGCCTTTACAAACGGCTCGTTTGCCGCGGCGGAACGCGAGATATCCCGTCGCAACGGCCTTTTCCTGAGGCGCATGAAGGCGGGGGGCGAGATCGCCAACGCATGTCACTCCTTCTATTGGTGGTACGACCGGTTCTGGGACAAGGGCAATCCGAAGTTCGAGCGGTTTGAGCCGGAGTTTTTCGCGAAAGGATATGACGACAAGGACGAGCCGCCGCAGTTGTGCTACTCTAATCCTGACGTAATAAGGCAGACTGTTGCCGACGTCAGGGACTATTTCGACAACGGTGGATACAGGTCTTCCTATCGCGGCATAGGCGACCCTGGCCCCAAGTGGGGCGAAGACACCTACTGCCTCGAGCCGATGGACAACCATGCGTACTGCAAGTGCGAAAAGTGCGCCCGCCAGTACCGCTCCGAGCTCCTGTACTTCAACGCCGAGCATTCCGACTACTGGTTCAGGTTCGTAAATGCCGTAGCGAAGGAGGTCGCAAAGTCCCATCCCGGCAAGAAGATATCGACGCTCGCCTACAGCTCGCATACCGGCGCGCCGACGTTCAAGCTTGAGCCGAACGTAGTCGTCCATTTCTGCTTTACCTGCAACCGCATGCCGTACTCTAGGCGCAACAAGCTCGAACTGATGTGGCTGAAGAAATGGCGCGAGGAGTATCCCGGGCGGCCGTTCGGGCTGTGGCTATACAACACCTTTCCAAAGGAGCGCGCCGATCGCTACACGCATGTGAACTGCTTCCCTGGGTTCTTCGCGCGTGTCCTCGGGGCCGAGTATGCGCTTTTCGGCGACCTTGGCATTTCCGAGAACATCTACAACTGCGGCTTCGTCGATGACTACGAGAACTACCTTTCGCTCAGGTGGATGTGGAATCCAAAGGAGCCGCTTGCGCCGCTCGAGGACGACTACTTCTCGTCGTACGGAAAGGCCGCACGCCCGATAAGGAAGTTCTACCGCATCGTCGAGGAGCGCTACTGCAACCCGCTGAACTATCCGCAGTGGTTCCTCGAGGATCAGCACCACCAGTCCATCACCATCGCCTGGAAGGTGCTCGGCACTCCAGACGTGATGCGCGACCTCGAGGCGCTGATGCTCGAGGCAGAGCGCCTTGCCGACACGCCGCAGTCGAAGGCGCGTGTCGCGAATTGGAGGGCGGGAGTGTTTGAATACATGCGCGCCGGCGAGATCGAGGGGCAGAGAAGGCTGCGTCTTGGCAAATGACCGTGTGAGCTGTCATTTTATGGTATAATATCGTCAAACAATCTAAGAAAGGATCGGTTCAAATGGGAGGTCTCGTATTTTTCGCCATACTGGCGTTCGTCGTTTTCATCGCAATCATCAAGACTGCGGTAATAGTGCCGCAAAAGACAGCGTACATCATCGAGCGGCTTGGCAAGTACCGTTGCACGCTTGACGCGGGTTTCCATATCCTCGTTCCGTTCTTCGACCGCGTCGCCTACCGCCACACGCTTAAGGAACAGGCAATCGACGTGCCGCCACAGGAGTGCATCACGAAGGACAACATCGCGGTTTCTGTCGACGGAATCCTCTACATGCAGGTCATGGATCCCGCGAAGGCGTCGTACGGCATCGGCAACTACCTCTTCGCCACGACCCAGCTCGCGCAGACGACCATGCGTTCCGAGATGGGCAAGCTCGACCTCGACCGTTCGTTCGAGGAGCGCACCTCGATCAACGCGGCGATCGTCGCGGCTGTCGACAAGGCGAGCGATCCGTGGGGCATCAAGGTGACGCGCTACGAGATCAAGAATATCACGCCGCCTCGCACGATCCGCGACGCGATGGAGAAGCAGATGCGCGCCGAGCGCGAGAAGCGCGCGATGATCGCAGAGTCCGAAGGCGAGCGCCAGGCCAAGATCAACCGTGCCGAGGGCGAGAAGCAGGAGGCGATCAACCTCTCCGAAGGCGAGAGGCAGCGCAAGATCAACGAGGCCGAGGGCCGCGCGAAGGAGATCCTGCTCGTCGCAGAGGCGCAAGCCGAGGGTATTCGCAAGGTGGCCGAGGCAATCAACGGGAAGGGCGGCGTCGAATCGGTCAACATGCAGCTCGCCCAGCAGTATCTCGCGCAGTTCGGCAATCTTGCGAAGACGAACAACACGATGATCATCCCCTCTGACCTTGCGAATGTCGCTGGTGTCATCAAGGCCTGCACGACAATCGTCAAGAAGGCCGAAGACTGATATAGCGCTCATTTTGTTTTCGCATTTTTGCGAAATCGACGCGGCGGATTTGGTTCCGCCGCGCCTTGCTTTTGTCGCTTGCGGGGTTGGTTACGAAGATTAATAAGTGTTGGCGGAATAGATTTCGTGTCAAAAGAACAGATTTGTCTTCTAAAAGATAAAGATTTCCCATTGCAGACTGGCTAAGATTATGATATACTGTTTTACCAATTCAATGGCATGTTAGCGTTTAGGAACATTAGCTTAAGGTGGCGAGTACTTTCGCTGGCAGTGTCGCGCATGGGAATTGCCATGTGCGTGGCCTTGTTATGCAGTTCGGCTTATGCCGCACTGCAAGATATGGTCATTCGCTTCTCGACGCCTGGCATTGACCGCTACGCGGACGGTAGCATTGTCGCGGACGGCGAGTGCTACGCGCTCGTTTGGTCGCCGAAAGATTCTGTTTTTGCTGGTTTCAATGCGGATGGCACGGCGGTTTCGCCTGCTGACCGTGTCGTGCTCGCGGGCGCACTTGCGAAGGATGGCAAGTGCCGCGATGCGATTTTCCAGATTCCCGCTGCGACATATGACGAGCTTGAGGGCGGCGAATGGGCGGTTTGTCTCGTTGATACGCGCACGGCTGGCGGAGTTCCTGCAGGCGTCGCAAACAATGCGCCATTGCGCGTCAATCGCTGGGGAGCCATCAATAGTGGTTTGAAAATTGAACCAGCCAAGGCCTCTGGGCTCATGCTTGCCGCCTCGCCCAAGGTTTCCAATCGCGGAACGCTGCTTACGACTTCTGGCGATGATTCCAACGAAGGTGTTTGCGCTGGTGTTTTGTCGGCAGTGCCCGATTCGGTAAAGCCGCCGAAAATCACGGCATTTGAGGTTTCTGATGGAATAGTCCGCCTAACGGTGGCCGACACCGTTCCGTTCTTGACCTACACGTTGGCGTCTGGTGATGCGCCGAACGAGCTCGCGACCGACTATGCCGCAGACAGAGTTGACGGCGACACCAAGGCGGAGATCGCAATCGAGACCGATGCATTGGAAGGCAGCCGATTCTTCAAGGTAACAAGGGCCGAGTAAGGGAAAGGAGGGACGAAGATGAAGATGAAAAAGATCTCCCTGATTCTCGTGGCGGCGCTCTGCTTTGTCGGCCTTGCCGCAAATGCCGTCGATTCGCTGACGATGGCCGACTTCGTCTATACGAACAAGTTGCAGGTCGCCGGATACACTGGCAGCGAGACGCTCGCCAACTTCCCGGTGCTCGTGCGCATCAGCACAAGTCTTGGAGATTTCCAGTATTCCAAGATGCGCTCAACCAAGGGTGGCGACTTGGCGTTCTTTGCCGCAGACGGTACGAAGCTTGCGTCGGAGGTCGATACCTGGGACACGAGCGGTACCTCGCTTGTGTGGGTCAAGCTGCCCAGCATGACACAAGGTACCCAATTCTACATGTGCTATCGCCTGACCGACGAGTTGGCTGCGCTTGACACCATGGTCGAAAACCCCAATCCTTGGGGCGACTATGTTGGCGTTTGGCACTTGAAGGAGACGGGTACTAGCGACCCAATAGCAGATTCTTCCCCCAATGGACTTAATGGCACGACTACAGTTGGTGAAGGTGTCAACGAGAGTAATGGCGCAATTGGACGCGCACGCCGTATCGCGAAAGACAACGATCATGCCCCTGGTATTATCGTCGATGTCAATTCCGATGCCACGAAGAAGGCCGTTGCCGATTCCCTTGGCAAGGACTTCCATGCCTCTTATTGGGTACGCGTCCAGGGAAATGTGTCATATTCCTACATGCTCGGTCGTCGCAAGGGTGACTACGGTTACTCATGGGGCGTGCAATTCCATGAGAGTAATCCACCACCCAAAGTCCGCATATTCTCCGGCGGCGATGTCAAAAATAACAAAGACGCATGGTCGGCTGGCGAATGTACTCTGACGACCGGTAATTTGGGGAGTACTTTGTCCGACAAGACATGGCGAAAGGTCGATGTCATCTGGAAGGATGAGACGAACGGAGGAGTAGCTGCGTATGATTTCTACATCGACGGAACCTTGGTTGAATCCAAGGGTCTCGTCCTTCCCGTAAACTTGGCGGAGAATGCCAATATCGGTATCGGCTGTTCAACGCAAGATTCGTATGGCTCATCCCCCGCGACGAAGAAAGGTCGTCGTTTGAATGGCGACATGGACGAAGTGCGCCTTCGGCCCGGCGTCGTGAGCGCCGATTGGATTAAGGCCGACTACGACACGGTGAAAAACGATAACTTCGTGACGGAGGCTCAGCCGGAGGTGACTTGGTTGAACGGTTCTGGCTCCTCGCCGGGCGTTTCGTACATTCATCATGATTATGTGGGCTTTGAAGGAACGGTTACGGACTGCGGAGGATTTCCCAATTGCTCGATTCAGTGCAAGGTCTGGCCGACGGGTGGAACAGAACCTGAGAACTGGACGACTCTGACGAACGGACTTGTTGTTGCCGATTCCTTCTCGGTTGCCAAATCGGGGTTGACTCCGGGAACTGCCTACAGCTACCAACTGCGCGCGGCAGGGGGCGGAGAGGAAAATGCTGGATCCGTTCCTGTGTCGGGCTCCTTCACAACTACTGCTGGCTTCGCAGTCGCGTGGTCAACGGTCGCCGAGGTGACGGGCCTTTCGGAAATCCATCACGACAAAGTCGTCGTTGCCGGCGCGGTCGCGACGCTGGGCGACGCAGAATCATTCGATGTGCAGTGGAAGTGCTGGGCGGTTGGCGCGTCTGAACCGGAGAGCTGGACGACGATTACGAATGTGCTTGGCGCTGCGGCCTTTGAAGTCGCTGTGGGCGAGTTGGCAGCTTCCACCGCCTACAACTACTCGCTCCGTGCGGCCGCCAACGACGGAGAGACGACGACGCCTGTTGTCGGCACGTTCACTACGGAGCCTGGGCTGACGATCTTGTGGAGCGAATCAACTGGCATCGTACAGGTCGCGTACGATTTCTTCAAAATCGGCGGCACGGTCAGGTCGCTCGGCGAGGCGACTTCATGCGATGTCCAGGCGAAGGTCTGGCCGTCGGGAGATCCTGAGCCGGCGCAGTGGATGTCGATTGCGACAGGTCTCGTAAAGAACGACACCATCAACAATACCGTCCGCGAGACTTCCGCCGGCGTGGCCATCGCGCCTGGTACTTCATATTCCTACGTTTTGCGCGCCGTTGGAAACGACGGCGAAACCGTGCCCGTTTCTGGCACGTTCACGACGGAAGGCGAGCAAGGCGAGACGATTGGTTCCAAATACACGCACTTCTTCGACGATGGAACGAACGCCATCTGGGTGGCGAACGGCTTTGAGCGCTATCTGCCGTTCACCGTGACGGGCTACACCGGAACAGAGACGCTCACGAACTTCCCTGTGCTTGTTGAAGTTCGTGCCAAGGATACCAACGGCTTTTCCTATGATGACTTCTACCGCTTTGACGGCGAGGACCTCGCCTTTGTGGACGAGAAGGGGCATGTCATCCCGCACGAAATCGATACGTGGAACAAGAACGGCATGTCGCTCTTCTGGGTAAGACTTCCCGAGATGAACAACGGGACGACGTTCACAATGTGCTACCGTAGCCCGCTTCTGGACGAAAGACCGGTTCTCGGCAACACATTCGAGCCATACGTTGGCGTCTGGCACATGAACGAACGTGAGAACGGAGTCGTCAATCTCAAGGATTCATCGGTCAACAATCTCGAAACCGAGGCGCACGCGATGTCCTTGGCGGATAACAATGGCCGCATTGGCTACGCGCGGCGTGTGGCGCAGACGCCGGGTTCGTCGTCGTCCTACGGCCGCATCATCGCATTTGACCACGATGACATTCTGCGCACGGGCGTCGGCAACGTGTTTACTTTCTCCGGCTGGTACAAGTTGGCGGCAACGCCCCCAAAATGGGCATACCTCGTCTCACGCAAGAGCGAGGACGCGGACAAGGGCTGGGGCGTTCAGTATGATGAAAAAGATACCACGACGGAGCTTCGCGTCTGGTCTGGATCGTCCGAGAAGGGCAAGTTCCAGATCTTCAAAATAAGCGGGATGTCCTCCCTCGGATGGAACTACTGGACGTTTGTTTACGATGGCAGAGTGAATCAGGACGGCACGACCAACCAGCTCTTCCACGCCTATCTGAACGGCGAGGAACTGTCAACCACGGTCGGCGGATTCCTTCTCAACTATCCTGTTGTGAACGACGAGAACGCCACCTATGACCATCTCTGCATTGGAGGACAGGAGAACGGAACAGGCGCCTTTAACGGTCTCGTTGACGAAGCGCGCTACTCCAAGGGCATGCGTTCGGCGGACTGGATCAAGGCGGAATACGATTCCTCGCTGCAGCAGGTCAACTGGAACAACAACAATCGGTTCGTGACGAAGGGGACTGTGAGCCGCGGCGCCGAATCTCTCGTGCCGGTTGTTGTCTGGGAGACGGGCGCGGGGAAGCCTGAGACGATCATCGACGTGAGTTATGCCTACGTGCAGTTTGCCGGCACTGTGACGTTTTGCGGCGCAGGTGCGGAGACGTGCTGGATCGAGTACCAGATCTGGGCGGATGGCGAGGAGCCGCCCGAGAAGGACGATTGGACGATTTTGCTTGACGGCGCCACGCCTGGTACGAAATTCTCGATCCCTGTGTTCGGCCTCAAGCAGGACATGCCCTACAATTTCCGTATCCGTGCGGCAAATTTTGTAGGTGGGGTCGTGCAGACGACGCGTGAGCACACGGGTTCATTCCGTACGCACGGCAACGTTCAGGAAGCAGCTGTCGGCGGCGAACTTATCCGTATAGACAACAAGTTCGTACACCTGTATCGCGCTGGCGAGTACACGTTTACGACGCCGGACTACGTGACGAATGTTGAAATCATCGTTGTTGGCGGCGGCGGCGCAGGCGGCTACAAGGTTGGCGGCGGTGGCGGAGGCGGAGGCCTCTTCCATAGCCTGTCGTATCCCGTGACGACGAACACAGACTATATTGTCGCTGTTGGCAAGGGAGGAATCGCGGCGTCAAACGTGACGGCGCGGAGCAGCAACGGCCAATACTCACTCTTCGCCCTTGCGAGCGATCCGGAGAATCCGCTGATTAGAGTTCCGGGTGGTGGTGCAGGCGGTAGCTATGTGAACGATGCTGAGATTGCCGTTGGCGCGAATGGTGGATCGGGCGGCGGCGGTGCTTATGCCAATCTGGGCGGTTCGGCCACGGATGACGGCGTCTATGGCCATGCTGGTGGCCGCGGTAACGATCAACTGCAAGGCGGTTCGGTCGGCAAGGTCGCGGCGGGCGGCGGCGGCGGCGCGGGACGTGCCGGTCTCAGCGCGACATTTGACCAGTGGTCTGCCGGCGGCGCCGGTGGCGTGGGCGTGGCCAACTCGATGACAGGTGAGACGCTCTACTATGGCGCAGGCGGCGGCGGCGGCTACATCTACCGTACCGACGCAAACGATAACTTCACAAAGCCAGGTGGCGGTGGTTCCGGCATTGGCGGCAATGCGGCTGATGTCCGCAACGGCACCCCTGCGACCTCCGGCGTCGCGAATACGGGCGCGGGCGGCGGCGGCGGCAGCAGCAAGGGCAAAGGCAATGGCGCTGTCGTCGATGAAAGCGACAGCACCTACTGGCAGGGTGGCAACGGCGGCGATGGCGTCGTGATGATTGCCTACGAGGTGCATGGGCGCGATCCTGTTGCCGATGAGCCGCGCATTTCGATGACCCGTTGTGCATACAACGAGGACGACATAATTGCGGATATTGACTACCGTGTGTATTGGGCCGGCATTCAGAACGATCTTGCCGACATCCTCGTCCACTACAGCACCGTCAGTTCAAACGAGCTCGACAGTACCGACTCTGGCGCCTTGGTCAAGGTCGCTGAAAGTTCCGTTGGCATTGGCAGCGCAGTATTTGTTCCGCCGGAAGTCGGCTATACGTATTGGGTGCGCCTCGTCGCGCGAAAGAGCGCAAACTCAAGTGCAAGCTCTGCAGAGATAGCGTCGTTTACCGCGCCGGCCGTAACGCTCAACGGCGCGACGTGGACTGAGTCGAAGACGTCGCCCGACGAAGACTATGTCACCGTCGATTACAAGCTACACGACACGAACGTGGTGACGCACCTCTACTGCTACTGGAGCGAGAACGAGTCGACGCTTGAAGGCGACGCGCCGCCGGCTGGTGGCGATGTGTATCTACTTGATCTTGGCCCGAACACCAATACCAATCTGTCTGGGAAGACTAGCTTCAGACTTCCTGCGACAGAGGGCTTTGTCCGCAACAGGACGTACTATATCCGCCTTGCCGCCGGCGATGCGCAAGGCATCAAGCACTTCCTTTCGAGTGCGATTGTCTCGTTGGACACTGCCGAAAAGCCGATTGCGCTCCTGGCGAGCGCGTCGTGGTCTGAGGACAGCAACGCGGCCATGGTCAATTTCTCGGCAACCGTGGGCAAGCTCGATCCTGCGCAGACGGAGCTCGTCGTGCTTTACTCTCGCGTGGAAAGCGACGTAAACGTGAAGGATCCGGATAAGAATCCGCCAGCGCAGAAAGAGTCTGTGTCCGTCGTTGGCTTGGGATTCTGCTCTGACCTCGCGCTTGACGACGCTTCTCCGTCTGCCACATTCCCGCTCTGGTCGGATGTCGTTACGAACTACTATGTCCGCCTCGCGCTTTCGACAAATGTCGTTGTTAATGTCGGTGGCGTGATCACTACGAACCGCGTGATTGTGAAAGGTTCCTATTCTTCTGCGACAAAGGAGATATCCGTTTCTCACGCAGTCGAAGCGAACACGCTGCTCTACATCGTGACGGCAAAACCAAAGGTGATGTGCTACGGCGACGAGCCGCAGGCGCTTGATTATACACTTGATTACGCCGGGCAGATGGAGGGTTACGGCTGGGAGAACAAGTATGGCCTAACAGGGGCGCTTGCCTGTGGGGCTAGTTCCATCGCGCCTGCAGGAAACTATCCCATAACGCAGGGAACGCTCATGCTTGAGGGCGGCGGGCAGGAGCAGATTCACCTAGACACCGATGGCGTGGAGCGGAAGTACCAGCACAAGCTTACTTACTCCGGCGCGATTTACACGATCACCAATGCGGTGTTCACGACGACCATAGGGGATGTCGTGACGAACTACACGGGCGACGCCTACGACACGGATGGGCTTGTCAGGACCCTGTCTGGCGTCCGCAACGAACAGCCCGTCACTTACGTGTACCGTGTCGGCGGTGCAGGAGAGTGGGGCGAGATCTCGGAACTCGTCGACGTAGGCAACTACAACGTGCAGTTCAAGGCGGCTGCGCCGAGCCACGACGACGTTCATGGGTCGTTCAAGGTTACGATCGTTCCCGCGCCGCTGGCCGCCACCATCGCAGACGTCAATCTGGACTACACCGGCCTGCCGCAGGTGCCGACGGTGACTACGAACGTTACAGGGCTTGTGCATCCCGAGCTGAATCCGCTGAAGTGCGAGTTCAGAGACGCGGCGGGCGAATGGCAGGCGGATGTTCCCGCGTTTACGGCGCCGGGCGACTACAAGCTCTTCTTCCGCGTGTCAGCGCCGAACCACGCGGCCGTTACGACGAACTGCATCGTTACTATCAAGGGCTGGGACTACAGGGTCAACATGGACGGCGATACGAAATTCAGCACGCCGATCAACATAAGCGACCCCGGCTGGCTGTTGCGGACGACTGGCGAAAAGAGCGAGCATTTCGCAGACGATGAGGAACGCTACAAGAACCTCGACAGGGTTTGCGACAACGGTCTCAAGCTCTGGCAGAACTACGTCATCGACCAGACTAACCTCAGCAAGCGACTTGTCGCCACTGTAATGCAGCGTGGCAGCCGTGTTGCGGCAAATTCGTTTGTGGTCCATTTTGCCAATATCGTGGCGCTGCGCAACACGGGCCTCGACGTTTTCTTCCGCCTCGACACGAAGTTGAAGGGCGAGGCAGGGTTCACGCTGGGGCAGCTCAGCGAGAAATACGAGATGAACGTTCCGCTCACCAAGGACGGCGATCCGAGCTATGACCCGACGGGGCTCTATGTCTTCAACATGGTTCTTGCGCCGACCAACGAGCTTGATAACGGCGAGGCGGTGCTTGCTTCCGTCGCGACGGTCGGCGTCTTGCGCGTCTCGAGCGCGCTGACGAACACCGTGGTGGCGGTGCCGTGGCGTTCAATGTCCATGGACATCACGAACGATGTTGACGTCGCGGTCAACGATGTAGTCAATCGGAATGGCCTCTGCCTCGACGACATGATCCTCTCCTACAATTCCGATGCCGGCAACTTCAATGCATGGAAAAATGTTGACGACGGCATGTGGGACGAAGTCGCGACGGTCACCAAGAAGGGCGTGTCGGTCTCTTCTGCTGAGGTGACGCGGTTGCCGCGCGGCAATGCCTTCTGGCTTGTGAGGTCGGAACCGTCCGAGTATATCTACCTGCTCGGGCGCTATACGGGCGACGACTATATCGTTGAGCTCGCGGGAGGGTCGGATAAAGAGCCGGGCCACACGCTTGTCGCGAACCCCACTATGAACGACGTCGACTTGAACAGCCTCGTGTTCATTGACGATGAAGGCAAGCCGGCGACCCCTGCCGGTGGCGACCGAATCGTGACTCAGAGCATCGCCGGCCTGCAGACGATCTACTTCCGCAACGCGGACAACACGCTGTGGGGCTGCAAGGTGCTGCAGAGAAACGGCAATCGCACGAGACAGGTTTGGTCGCAGGGCGGGACGATTCCCGCTGGAACTGGCTTCTGGTACATGCGCACTGGCGACGAGGTGCTTAAGATCAAGTTTGAGGCGGCGAGGTGAGAAGGTGCGCATCTAGAAATGCAGCTCTTGCCGTGGCGATTCTGCTGGCAGGGGCATTGCCCGCCGAAGACGGTGTCCTTTTCTGGATGGTCGATTCCAGCGCGCAGGTCACTCCGCAAGGTGGCGGCACTGCGACCGGTCTCCAGTCGTTCCTTGGCTCCTACGAGGCGGTTTCCGGATCTTCGTTCGCTGCGCGTGTTCGCGTGACTGGCGGTGATATTTCTGGCGATACTTTCCTTGATTTGTATGACCTTGACGGGTCGACGTATTCTGGCACTTATGGTATAGAGATTGAAGACATGGGCGGCTATTGGGGCGCAGGTGTTCCCGATGGCAACCAGTCCCCCATTTCGGCGTATTCCGCCGGCTCGCCGGAATATAGCTTTATCGTCGAAATAGGCAACATCTACAACGATTCATGGACTACGGTTGCGCAAAGCTCGACAGTGACTTATTCAT
>Ga0310690_10008582_pt1 | contig 12933 bp, 10 predicted proteins | sample AusTroGonzalo_MG_2_FD_207661 | JGI IMG/M metagenome (GOLD analysis project Ga0310690, IMG submission 207661) | Bovine rumen microbial communities from tropical cattle in Woodstock, Queensland, Australia - Gonzalo_04 (v2) (version 2) | ecosystem: Host-associated > Mammals > Digestive system >...
GTATGCAGACTTTGATACATATTCGGCTTCGGAGTGGAAATATAATCCTTAAAGCGACCGGGCACCAGATTGAACAGGTCATGGATGTGTCCGAGGACGTTATAGCAGTCGGGAATGCTGTCGACGATAATGCGGAAGGCGTACAGGTCGTACAGCTCGTCGAGCGTCTTCTTCTGCTGCTGCATCTTGCGGTAGATCGAATAGACGTGCTTGATTCGTCCGTAGATCGAGCCGTGGATGCCGACGGCGGAAAGGCGCGTCATGATCGTGCTCTGGATGGAGTGCATAAACCGGTCCGCCTCTTCCTTATGCGCCTCCAAGAAGCTCATAATCTGCTCGTAGCCGTCCGGGTCGAGATACTTGAGGGAAATATCCTCCAGCTCCCATTTGATCTTCTGCATGCCGAGGCGGTGCGCGAGGGGCGCGTAGATATCCATCGTCTCGCGGGACTTGGAAATCTGCTTCTCACGCGTCTGGTATTCCATCGTGCGTGTGTTGTGCAGACGGTCACAGATCTTGATCAGCACAACGCGGATGTCCTTGCTCATCGCAAGGAACATCTTGCGCAGGTTCTCCATCTGCTGCTCTTCGAGCGTGGAATACTGCACGCGGGTCAGCTTGGTGACGCCCTCGACCAGCTCCGCGACCGTCGAGCCGAACTGCCGCGAAATCTCGTCATAGGTCGAGTCGGTATCCTCAAGGCAGTCGTGCAGGATCGCGCCGAGAATGCAGTCGGTGTCCAGACCGGTCTCTGCGACGATCTCCGCCACGGCGAGCGGATGGGTAATATACGGAGAGCCGTCCTTGCGCTTCTGATCGCGGTGCTTGTTATCGGCATAGGCGACGGCGCGGTCGATCAGCGCCATATCCGCCTGCGGACAGTGCAGGAGGATCTGCTTGCGCATGCTCTCATAGTGATCGGCAAAGGTTTCCATTCAATCACCTCGCAGGGAATGATACAGGCTGCTGTTTTCCAGCGGATTGGGACCGTTTTCGGGCGTAAGGCAGATCTCGATCATCGTGCGCTCGCGCTCGAAGCGGAGCAGACCGAGCTCCTGCAGCACCGCAAGGCAGCTCAAGGTGCGGCGCGGCGAATGGCGGTTGTCCGTCCATTCGGCGATGGACGCCGCGAGGACGGAAAGCTCCGAGCGCACCGGCCAGCCGGAGGGCGCGCGCGCCGTCAGATACTGCCAGACGTCCGCGACGTCACGGCGCTCCGGCGCGATCGCCGCCAGCTCGACGCGGCTCAGAGGCGCGCCGGCGCTGAAGCGGTCAAACAGGCAGCTCGGAGAGGTGCGGCGAAGGTCGATCAAGCTGAGCTGGATCGTCTTCGCGCCGCGAAATTCGTTGATTTGCAGGTGGAACGCCGCGTCGATGCGCTCGCCCACCTCTAACTTCTTCGACAAGCTGCCGGCGGAGAAATAGATCGCCTGCAGGGTACTGCCGTTCTGCGCGCGCAGGCGCAGTCTGAGGTGTTTGCCGCCGCCGACGGTGCTGATGCGTTCGATCATCAGCTCGCTCATGCAGAACACCGGCTTCGGAACGCCCGTGCCGCAGGGCTCCAGCTGGGAAAGCCCCTCCGTGTTTTCCTCGGTCAGCAGGTCGGGCGTGACCTCGCAGTCGATCTCCAGCGCGGATTTCGCCTGCCCGGAGGCGCTGTATTCCTCCGAACGGCGGCAGATGCGGCGGCGGAATTCTTCGATATTGCTCCTGCGGATCGTAAAGCCCGCCGCGAGCTCGTGTCCGCCGTAGCCCTCCAGCAGGTCGGACATTTCCGACAGGGAGGAGAAGAGGTTGAAGCCGCCGTAGGAGCGGGAGGACGCCTTGCCGCGTTCCCCGTTCAGGCAGATCAGGAAGGTCGGACGGCAGTATTCCTCACTCAGACGCGAGGCGACAATGCCGACCACGCCCTGATGCCAGCTTTCGCCGGCAAGGACGATCGCGCTGTCCGACCCCTTTCGTCCGCGCAGACGGGAAACCGCCTCGCGGTAGATTTCCAGCTCGGTCGCCTGCCGCTCGCGATTGAGACGGCAGAGCGTTTCGGCAAGCTCCTCCGCCTCCGCGGGGTCCTCCGTCAGGAAGAGCTGCACGGCAAGCTCCGCATGCTCCATGCGGCCGGCGGCGTTGATGCGCGGCGCGAGGATGTAGCCGATCGTCGAGGCGGTGACCGGCTGCGAATCGCAGCCGCACGCCTGCATCAGCGCGCGGACGCCGAGCCGCTTCGGATGCTGGAGCGCGGAAAGCCCCTGCACGACCAGCCGGCGGTTTTCGCCGGTCAGCGGCATGACGTCCGCGATCGTTCCGAGGCAGAACAGGTCCGCGTAGCGCGCGGCAATCTCCTCTTGGTTTCCGTGCAGCGCAGCCGCCAGCTTGAAGGCGATGCCGACGCCGCAGAGATTGGTGTGGGGATAGGTGCGGTCGGCGCGGTGCGGGTCGACGACCGCCGCCGCGCACGGCAGCGCGTCCTTGCACTCGTGGTGGTCTGTGACGACCAAGGCGACGCCCATACGGGCGCACTTCTCCGCCTCCTCCAGCGCGGTAATGCCGCAGTCCACGGTGATGATCATGCGCACGCCGTCCTCGTAGAGCTGGTCGATCGCGCCGTTGTTCAGCCCGTAGCCCTCTTCCAGTCTGCCCGGAATATGGGCGACGCAGTCCGCGCCGACAGAGCGCAGGTAGTCTGTCAGCAGACAGGTGGCGGTGATGCCGTCGACGTCGTAGTCGCCGAACACCGCAATTTTCGTCTTTTCCTCGATCCCGCGGCGGATCGTCCGCACCGCAGCGTCCATTTCCTTCATCTCGAAGGGGTCGAGAAGCGGCGCGTTACTATGCAGGAGCTGCGCTGCCTTTTCCGGCGTATCAAAGCCTCTGCCGCAGAGGACGCTGGCGGTCAGCGCGCTGTAGCCCGCCGCCTCCAATGCGCGTACTTTTTCTTCCTCCGGCGCCGCAATGTTCCAAGTTCCGTACTTCACCGAATACCATCCCATTATCTTTTTTTCTTTCTATTATAGCAAACATTTGCGCCGCGCACAATAGGAAAAACAAGCGTCCGCGCCGAAAAAACGGGGGTCTGTATGAGAAAATATTTGGCAGTTCTGCTTCTTTTATGCGCATTGACCGCCTTTCTGTGGTGGGAAAACTGCACCGTAGAAACGGAGACGGTCGAAATCGCGCTGCCGGCTCTGCCGCAGGCGTTTGACGGGCTGCGCCTCGTCGTGATCGCCGATCTGCACGGGCGAAGCTTCGGGAACGAAAACGAAGACCTCCTTGCCGCCGTGCGGGACGCGGCGCCCGATCTGATCTGCATGGTCGGCGACGTTTTCGACGCGGAAGTGCCGATCTCCTATCTGCGCGCCCTTTGCGTCGGCTTGCGCGCCATCGCGCCGACCTGCTTCGTCACGGGAAACCACGAATGGCAGGCGCGTGATCTTCGCAGCACCCTGCGCGACATGGAGGCTTGGGGCGTGGAGGTATTGCGGGACGGGCATTTCGTCATGGAACGCGGGCGGTCGCGCATTGCGGTCGCAGGCGTGGACGATCCCTGCGGACCCTTGGAGCGCAAGTCGGCGGCGGCGGTGATGGCGGCGGCGCGTCGGGAGGCGGATTTCGTCTGCGTGCTCTCGCATCGCAACGACGAGCTGCCCAAGTGGGCGGCGCTGGACGCCGATCTGGTGCTGTCCGGACATTGCCACGGCGGAATCGTGCGGCTGCCCTTCCTCGGCGGCGTCTTCGGCGCGGATCGCAGCCTGTTTCCCGATTTTGACGCCGGACTCTATCGGCAGGCAGATACCTGCCTCTACGTCAGCCGCGGGCTCGGCTTCAGCCGTATCCCCTTCCGGCTGTTCAACCGCCCCCATCTGCCGGTTTTGATATTACGGTGTAAACAATCCGTGAACAATTCGTGGGAAAACTTGTAAAATCCCATTTGCGTATTATAATACATTATGGTGATTCTTATGTTCCGACGCTTCGGCGAATCCTTCCGCCGCTTCATGTACGGACGCTACGGCTCCGACGAACTGAATATCGCGCTGCTGATCGCCGCGGTCGCAGTCAGCCTGATCAATTCGATCCTGTCGATGCTGCTCCGCACAAGTCTTGTCTACGGGCGGATCGTCTCCCCGATCCTTTATGCGCTGACGCTCGGACTGCTCGGCTTCAGCCTGTTCCGTACCTTCTCGCGCAACATCTACGCGCGGCAGAAGGAAAACCGCTGGTTTCGCCAGCGCTGGCAGCGCCTCCGCGACCGGAACAACCGTTACTATCGCTGCCCGAAATGCCGCCAGACGGTCCGCGTGCCGAAGGGCAAGGGGAAGATCAGCATTCGCTGCCCGAAATGCGGCGAAAAGTTTATCCGTAAGACGTAAGGAAAGCAGGGCTGCGCCGCAGCCCTGCTAAAAAAAACGGAGCGCAGTACGCGCTCCGTTTTTTACGTTGCTTATGCCTCGATGTCGTCAAACTCAAGCAGCTCGTCGTCCTTGCAGCAGCCGGGCAGGAGCTTCTTGATGTCGTCCCAGAAATGGATGAGACCGACAGCGATCGCGCCGAGCACGACGACGCCGCCGACGATCGCCAGAATGAGCTTCAAGGTGCTGTTCTTCATAATATTACCCTCCGATGTGTTTTTGGAATTCTTACACCTATAGTATACCGCATTTTTGGAAATTCGCAAGAGCTAATTTGTAAATTATATGCGAACAACGTAGTCGCTCTTGCGCTCCGCCTTCGGGCGGTATTCGCCGGTCGGATAGCCGAGGATGCAGTGCCCGACGCCGATGTAATCGCCATCGACGCCCCACTTTTTAAGCAGCGCCTTGCCCTCGGCGGAATCGAACTCCTGACGGGCGCGGTGGATCCAGCACGAGCCGACGCCCAAAGACCACGCCGCGTTCATCATGTTGGCGAGGACACAGGAGCCGTCCTCGACCGCCGTGAACATATCCGCCTTCGCCAAAACGACGCAGACCGTCGGCGCGCCGTAAAACGGCTTTGCCGCCGGATTGCCGAGGATTGCCGCGTTCATGCGCTCCAGCTCGGCGACATTCTCCGGCTTTTGCAGGACGATGATCTTGGGCGACTGTTTGCCCATGCCGGTTGGCGCGTAGACGCCCGCCCGCAGAATCGCCTGCAGATCCTCCTCCTTCAGCTGCTCCGGCTTATAGCTGCGGCAGCTTTTGCGCTCTTCCAGACATTTCAGTACTTCGTTCATGGTCTTCCTCCTTGTCAGATGTATCCGTACATGCCGCGGACGGACGCCTCGCCGGTGCTGACCGCGGCGGTTTCCCCGTTTTCAAAGCGCACCAGAAGCGCGCCGTTTTCGTCGATCCCCTCGGCGAAGGCGGTTTTCCGCTCCGCGCCGGAGACGATCTGCACCTGTTTTCCGACGGTGACGCAGGCGGCGGCGTATTCCGCCATCCACGCGGCTTTTTGCGTCAGCAGAGCGCAATCCAGCTCCGCCAGCCGCCGCACAAGGCACAGCGCAAGCGCGTTCGGATCGACGGTATGCCCCGTGATCTGCCGCAGAGAGGTCGCGATTTTTCGCACCTCCGGCGGAAGCTGTACGCTCTCCGTGTTGCAGTTGACGCCGACCCCGACGATCGCGCACAGCGCGCCGTCCTTCTGCACGAGCTCCGTCAGAATCCCGACGAGCTTTTTCCCGCCACAGACGAGATCGTTCGTCCACTTGATCTCCGGCGCGACGCCGCAGAAGTCTCTGATCGCTCTGCGTACCGCGACCGCCGCCATTGCCGTCAGATGCAGGAGCTCCGACGCGGGCGCGTCGGGCTTCAGCAGCACGGACAGGTACACCCCGCCCTCCGGCGAGGCGAAGCTTCTTCCCAGTCTGCCGCGTCCCCTCGTCTGCCGACCGGTCACGAACACCGTTCCGTGCGGCGCGCGGGGCAGACGCTTGAGGGCGTCGTTGGTGGAGTCCGTTTCGCGCAGCACCTGCACCGGAAACGGGCTGTCCGAAAACGCGTCCTGTTGAAGCTGCGGTATCCGTATCTGCACGAGGCTCCCTCCTTTTTTCTCATTGTAAAGCAATTTCTCAGCTTTGTAAACTCTTGCAGGCAAAGAAATCTTGCAATTTCTCTATAATTCGCTATAATCGACGTATCACAACGAATCTGTGAGGTCATCATGAAACACAGCGTTAAGCGTATGCTGCTGATCGCCCTCTTCGCCGCGCTGACCGCCGTGGGCGCCTTTTTGCGCGTCCCCCTCGGCGCGATCTCCTTTACCCTTCAGGTCTTCTTCACCTGCATGGCAGGCATCCTGCTCGGACCGTACTGCGGCGCCGCCTCGCAGGCGCTCTACGTACTGCTCGGACTGCTCGGCGCGCCGATCTTTACGGAGGGCGGCGGTCTGATGTATTTTGCAAAGCCGACCTTCGGCTTTCTGCTCGGTCTGATCCCGATGGCGTTTGCCGTCGGTCTGGCGGCGGACAGACTGCCCGTGAAGCACGACCGTCTGCGGCTGCTGCTTGCCGGCGCGATCGGGCTGTTCGCGCTCTACGCCGTAGGACTTCCCTATCTCTATTTCGTCCTCGGCGGCGCTTGGTCGGTCGGGAAAACGCTGGTCAGCGGCTGTCTGATTTTCCTGCCCTTCGACGCGCTGAAGCTCGGCTGCGCGTCGATCCTCGGCGCAAGGCTGTTGCGCATTCCTTCCCTCCTTGCTTTTCGGGACAAAAAGTGATATAATATTTTGGAATTTGCAGTGAAACAGGTGACAGCCTATGAAGATCGTTATTATCGGCGCGGGTAAGATCGGCATCACGCTTGCCGATCAGCTTCTGCGTGAGGGACACGAGATCGTCGTCGTGGACGAGGATCAGAACGCGCTGGACGCCGTCGGCACCATGGACGTGCTGACGATCCCCGGCAACGGCATCACGAAGGAAACGCAGATTGAGGCAGGCGTGCCGGACGCGGATCTTGCGATCGCCGTCATGTCCACGGACGAAGAAAACCTGCTCGCCTGCCTGATCGCAAAGAAGCTCGGCGTCGGCAGCACCATTGCCCGCGTCCGCAACCCGGAGTATTCCTCCGGCATGCGTCTGATCAAGGATGATCTGGGTCTGAGCATGGCGCTCAATCCGGAGCTTGCCAGCGCGTCGGAGATCGCGCGCATTCTGCGCGCACCGTCCGCGATCAAAATCGACACCTTCTCGCGCGGACGCGTGGAGCTGCACAAGGTCCGCCTGCCGGAGGACAGCCCCCTTGACGGCATGAAGCTCATGGAACTCGGCAAGGTGCAGTCAGGCGTGCTGATCTGCGCGGTGGAGCGCGGCGAGCACGACGTGTTCATTCCCTCCGGCACCTTTGCGCTTCAGGCGGGCGACCGCATCAGCTTCGTCGCAAAGCCGCGGATCGCCGCAAAATTCTTCCCGAAGCTCGGCGTCAAGACGAATCCCGTCAAGCGCGTCATGCTGCTCGGCGGCGGTCGCATTTCTTACTATCTTGCCAAGCAGATGCTGGAATTCGGCGCAAGCGTCAAGATCATTGAGATCAATCCGGAAACCTGCCGGTCGCTTGCGGAGCTGCTGCCGGACGCAAACATCATCCACGGCGACGCGACGGACGAGCACCTGCTGTCCGAGGAGGGCGTCGCCAAGATGGACGCCGTCGCCTCTCTGACCGGTATCGACGAGGAAAACGTTCTCATGAGCCTGTACGCAAGGAGCGTGACGGACGCGAAGATCGTAACCAAAATCAACCGCACCACCTTCTCGCATATCATCAAGTCCATGGACTTGGGCAGCGTCTTCCATCCGCGCTATATCGCCGCCGACCACATCGTCCGGTTCGTTCGCGCCCTGCAAAACTCCTACGGCTCGAACGTCGAAACGCTGTATAAAATCATCGGCAACAAGGCGGAGGCGTTGGAGTTCCGCGCCACGGCGAAATCCGCCGTCTGCGGCGTCCCGCTGATGGAGCTGCAGCTGCTGCCTAACCTTCTGATCGGCGCGATCAACCGCGGCGGCAAAATCCTCACCCCCGGCGGCCGCGACACCATCGAGCCCGGCGACACCGTCGTCGTCGTCACCACCGTCACGGGTCTGAACGACCTCGACGACATCTTGGACAAGCGGAGAGCAAAAGCATGAACTACAGAATGATTGCCTATCTTCTGGGTTACGTGCTGCTGCTCATCGGCGCGTTTCTGCTGCTGCCCGTCATCGTCGCGCTGATTTACGGCGACGGCGGTCTGTTCAGCCTGCTGCTGACCGCGCTGCTCTGCGCGGCTCTGGGCGGTCTTATGATGCTGCTCAAGCCCAAAAAGGACCGCACGATGCACGCAAGAGACGGCTTCGTGATGGTGTCCATGTCGTGGATTCTGATCTCCCTGCTCGGCGCGCTGCCGTTCTTTTTGAACGGCGCGATCCCCTCCTATCTCGACGCGGTGTTTGAAACCGTTTCCGGCTTCACCACCACCGGCGCGAGCATCCTGAACAACGTGGAGGCGATCCCGCACGGGCTGCTGTTCTGGCGCAGCTTCACCCACTGGCTGGGCGGCATGGGCGTGCTGGTCTTCATGCTGGCGCTCGTGCCGCTGTCCGGCGAGAGCATCTACCTGCTTAAGGCGGAGTCTCCCGGTCCGTCCGTCAGCAAGATGGTACCGAAAATGCGCACCACCGCGAAAATCCTTTACGGCATCTATTTTGCCATGACCGTCCTGCAGATCCTTGCCTATCAGCTGGGCAATCTGTGCGGCTGGGGCGAAATCTCCTTCTTTGACAGCGTGTGCCTCGCCTTCGGCAGCGCCGGCACGGGCGGCTTCGCCGTCCGCAATACCAGCCTTGCCGACTATTCGGTGTACGTGCAGACGGTGACGACCGTCGGCATGCTCATGTTCGGCGTGAATTTCTCGATCTATTTCTTCCTGATCTGCCGGAAATTCAAGCTGATCCGGCAGAACACCGAGCTCAGATATTACCTCGTCATTATCCTCGGCGCGATCGCGATCATCACCGCCAACCTGATGCTGACCGGCGGCTATTTCTCCGATCTGCGCGACGCCGTGCATCACGTTTCGTTCTCCGTCGGCTCGATCATCACAACGACCGGCTACGGCACGGTGGACTTCTCCAAATGGCCGGATCTGTCGCGCATCATCCTCGTACTGCTGATGATCTGCGGCGCGTGCGCCGGCTCCACCGGCGGCGGTCTGAAGGTCAGCCGCATCGTCATTCTCGTCAAGACCGCGCGCAGCGAGCTGCGGCGTCTGCTGCATCCGCACAGCGTCGAGGTCATGCGGATGGACGGCAAGCGCGTCGACCGCGAGGTCATTCGCGGTACCTCCGCCTATCTGGTGTTCTACATTCTGATTGCGGTACTTTCCATTGTCTTGGTCTCGATGGACAACTTCGGCAGGACCGACACCTCCGTGACCGCCGTCATGGCGACGCTCAACAATATCGGTCCCGGTACCACGATCCTGATCGGTCCGAGCGGCAACTACGCCGCATTCTCCGCCCTGTCGAAGACCGTCTTGATTCTGGACATGCTATTCGGCAGACTGGAGCTCTTCCCGATGCTGATCCTGCTGCGCCCGTCGACGTGGCGGAAGCACTGAAAAAAGAACTGCTGCGTTTGCAGCAGTTCTTTTTTATGAATTGACGGCTATGCCGTCGTGAATTGCCGCTCGCGCGGCATGATTTCTCGCTTCGCTCCGTGAATTGAATTGCGTTCCCATGCCCCCGCAGGGAAATTCATGCACGAAGTGCAATTCATGACCGAAGCCAATTCACGCGCCGTAGGCGCAATTCATTCCCTATTGTCCGTTTCTCGTCTTCATGAGCTGGCGCATGCGGGCGGCATGGTCGAGCTCGCGCTTGCGGATACGCAAGCTTTTCGGCGTGACCTCCAAAAGCTCGTCGTCCGCAAGAAATTCGAGGCACTGCTCCAGCGAGAACACGCGCGGCGGCGTGAGGCGGAGCGCCTCGTCCGAGCCGGAGGCGCGCATGTTGGTCAGCTGCTTCTTCTTGCAGACGTTGACCGTCATGTCCTCGTTTCGTGAGCAGCTGCCGACGACCATGCCGGCGTAAACCTCGGTGCCCGGTCCGATGAACATCTGCCCGCGCTCCTGCGCGTTGAACAGACCGTAGGAGCATGCCTCGCCCGTCTCAAAGGAGACGAGAGAACCGGTCTTGCGGCGCTCGATCTCGCCCTTCATCGGGGCGTAGGAATCCAGCACGGAGGACATGATGCCCTCGCCGCGGGTGTCGGTCAGAAACTCGTTGCGGTAGCCGAACAGACCGCGCGACGGCACGAGGAATTCAAGGCGGTAGCGGCTGCCGATCGGCGTCATGGAGACGAGGTCGCCCTTGCGCTTGCCGATCTTCTCGATCACGCTGCCCATGGACGCCTCCGGCACGTCCGCGACCATGCGCTCGATCGGCTCGCAGAGCTTGCCGTCGATCGTCTTCGTCAGGACGCGCGGGGTGCTGACCTGAAACTCGTAGCCCTCGCGGCGCATCGTTTCGATCAGGATGGAGATGTGCATTTCGCCGCGGCCGGCGACGTTGAAGGCGTCCGTACCCTGCTCGGTAACGTGGAGCGACACATCCTTCAGCAGCTCGCGCATCAGACGGTCGCGCAGGTTGCGGGAGGTGACGTACTTTCCCTCTCTGCCCGCAAACGGGGAGTCGTTGACGGAGAAGGTCATCTCGATCGTCGGATCGGAGATTTTTACAAAGGGCAACGGCTCCGGCTGGTCGACCGCGCAGATCGTTCTGCCGATCGTAATGTCCGACATACCGGAGAAGGCGACGATTTCGCCCGCGGAGGCGCTCTCGATCGGCTTGCGGCTCAGTCCGTCAAATTCGTACAGCGCGACGACCTTGCCCTTTTCTCTGTGGTCCGGGTCGTGATAGTCGCAGATCGTGACCTCCTGATTCTGCCGCAGAGTGCCGCGCTCGATCCTGCCGATGCCGATCCTGCCGACGTAGTCGTTGTAGTCGATGGAGGAGACGAGCATCTGCACGGGCGCGTCCGGATCGCCGTCCGGCGCGGGAATATAGTCCACGATCGTGTCGAAGAGCGGATCCAGATTCACGCCGCTCTCGTTCGGACTGTAGGTCGCAACGCCCTGACGGGCGGAGCAGAACAGCGTCGGAGACTCAAACTGCTCGTCGGTCGCGTTCAGATCGAGCAGGAGCTCCAAAACCTCCTCCACGACCTCCTCGATGCGGGCGTCCAGACGGTCGATCTTGTTGACGACCACGATGACCTTGTGACCGAGCTCCAGCGCCTTTTGCAGCACGAAGCGCGTCTGCGGCATCGGACCCTCCGCCGCGTCAACGAGCAGGATAACGCCGTTGACCATCTTCAGAATGCGCTCGACCTCGCCGCCGAAATCGGCGTGACCCGGCGTGTCGACGATGTTGATCTTCGTGCCCTTATAATGCACCGCGGTGTTCTTCGCCAGAATGGTGATGCCGCGCTCGCGTTCCAGATCGCCGGAGTCCATGACGCGATCGACCACGGTCTGGTTCTCGCGATAGATACCGCCCTGCTTGAGCATTTCGTCGACCAGCGTCGTCTTTCCGTGGTCAACGTGCGCGATGATCGCAATATTTCTGATGTTTTTCTGTTCCGACATGGAATACAAATCCCTTCCGATATAACTTATCCACAATCTGAGAATATACCACATTTTCTCCGGTTTCGCAAGAGAAACCGGCGATTTTTCAAAGGTTTTCTCCGTATCCGCCGCACAAGCCGGTCGCTCGCTGCGCCGTTCGCCTTCAAAAACGGAGAATTCACCGCGTATCAAAAAGCGGTGCAGTCTTTCGACTGCACCGCTTTTTCTAATGCTGAATCAGCTCAGCTTGTAGATGGTCAGCACGCCGGAATAGCCGGAGGTCGTGGCGTTGCTGACGGCGTAGGCGCGGAACTGCAGCTGACCGCCGTTGTCACGGAACAGGATGCTGCGCACCGTGGAAGCGTTGGTGGTGGACGAAATCAGGATGCTGGACGTGCCCTCGCCGCAGGTGATCTGGAAGTCCACGCCGGAATCGGCGAGCTTCAGAGAGGTGGAGGAGGTCCAGTTGATGTACTTGCCCGCGCTGTTCTTCAGCAGGAAGGTGCCCGCCGCAGAGCCTGCGACGACTTCCCAGACGACGTCCGCGCTGCCGAAGCTGAGCGCGCCGCCGGAAACGGTGACTTCCGCCGCACCGAGGGCGTTGGTGATGCCGGTGTCGTTCGCCATCGCGTAGAGCTTGCTGTCGTGCTCCGCGACGAGGACGATCTTATCGCCAACCTTGACAGAGTCAGCAACGACGTATTGATTGCCGGAGGGCGGAGTGGTCGGCTCAGTCGGCGCGGTGGTCGGCTCAGTCGGCGCGGTGGTCGGCTCGGTCGGCGCGGTGGTCGGCTCGGTCGGAGCGGTCGTCGGCTCGGTAGGCGCCGTGCTGCCGGTGGTGTACTTGTAGATGGTCAGCACGCCGGAGTAGCCGCTCTGGCTGGCGTTACCGGTGGAATAAGCACGGAACTGGAGCTGACCGCCGTTGTCACGGAACAGGAGCCCGCGCACCGTGGAAGCGCCGATGGTGGAGGTAATCACGAAGCTGGAGCTTCCCTCGCCGCAGGTGGCGGTAAAGTCTACGCCGGCGTCGGCAAGCTTCAGGGAGGTGGAGGACGTCCAGTTGATATACTTTCCGTCCTTGTTCTTCAGCAGGAAGGTGCCCGCCGCAGAGCCCGCGGCGACTTCCCAAACGACGTCCGCGTCGCCGATGATCGCCTGCTTATTGCTGACGGTAACCGCCGTCGCAGCAAGGGCGTTGGCAATGGAGGAAGCGTCGTTCGTCATTGCGTAATAGCTGCTGTCATAGGAAGCAACGAGAACGATCTTGTCGCCGACCTTGAGAGAATCCGCGACAAAGTAGCCCGTGTCGCCGGTCGTCGGCTCGGTCGGAGCCGTGGTCGGCTCGGT
>Ga0310690_10008583_pt1 | contig 12933 bp, 16 predicted proteins | sample AusTroGonzalo_MG_2_FD_207661 | JGI IMG/M metagenome (GOLD analysis project Ga0310690, IMG submission 207661) | Bovine rumen microbial communities from tropical cattle in Woodstock, Queensland, Australia - Gonzalo_04 (v2) (version 2) | ecosystem: Host-associated > Mammals > Digestive system >...
ATAATTTGTATCTAATAGTGTAATATCTCCCCAAACTTCGCTTGCAATAGCAATAGCGGTCTTTAGTTTGTTTCCGTGTTCAAAGTATACATAATCACCAACTTGAATGTTGCTCGTTAATCCTAAATTTAAATATTGTAAATATCTATTTCTAAAATCACTAATACTTGGAGTTCCACTAGAGAATGCACCAATGAAATTTCCACAATCGAATGACATTTCATCATCACCATGTCCAAGTGTGCCAACCATAAATGGTTCATAATAAACATGACCATTCTCATCTAAACATTTTAGTTCGGCAATATCTACTTTTGTGCCTTTCAATTCATTAATTAATTCAAATAATGTTTCTATCATTTGGTCACGATTTTCAAGCATAACTCTCATCATACAAGTAAATGTCATTGGAATAATTAAACTTGAATAAAGGTTGGTAATTGTTGGGTTTTCAGGTGTAGCTAAAATACCATTGCCAATTAAACCTGTTCTATTTTGTTGGTCAACCAAATCTCTATATCTTTCGACATATCTATCTAACTCATCTTGGTTTTTAAGTTGTTCGTAAAATGAAAATAGTTGAATTTGATTTTCACCACCAAAGTAATTTGGGTTTTCAATGTGTTTCTTTAGTAATGTTTGTTCTATTGCCTTTTGGACAAAGTTTATTGGGAATGTGTGGATCATAACTTACTCCTTATTCAAAACTATCTAATATGTCTAATATATCATCACCAGTAGAATAAATATGTGCTTGGGTTTCTAATTCTTGTCTAGCATATTCTTCCGCTATACCTGTGTCTTGCTTTCTTCTTAATGTCATATTTAATTCCATTGCAATCCAAGGCAACAAGTTATCAAGTATTCTATCAATGTATTTATAATGAATGTTAACATAGGTGCTTGCGTTTTCGTTGATTTTATAAACAACACCATTACTATCAACAAATGTTCTTCTTGCCTTTCCACTTCTTGACCTAGCACCACGAACATTTTTTACATATTCCCTAGAATAAGTTTTACCATTCCAATTAATATGTCCATAATCTCTAGCACTTTTATCGCTTATTCTTTCTTGACTTCCTTTGCTAGTTTTTGTTCCTCTACCTTTAATGTGTATAACTTCGCTATCTTGCAAAATGTGATAATATGGGTAATATTCTTCTGCATAGTCACTACCTATATCAAAAAATCTCTTATCTTCTCCATCGTTAAATGTTGGTAAGTAACCAAAAGCAATATCTCTTATGTGTAGTGGTCTTTTTGCGTGTTTTTTGTTATTGATGTCATCACTTTCAAAAGGGAAGTTATCATAAATAATCTCCCTTAATCTACTCACGAAGTTATCAATAGTGTATTCCATATTATTCTAAAACCAAGTCTGTGCTTTCGTATCTTGTTTTAAGCATATCTCTAACCAAAATATTTGGTTCAAGTTCATTAGGTATAATTTGTGTAATTCTATATGTTGCACCATTTTGCAATGTAAAATCATCTTCTTTGCCAAATGGTCTAGTTCCAAATACTGTGATGGTAATTGTTTCCTTAATTTCTTCTCTTCCGTTTACATAGGTTGGAACGAGTGTAGCTGGTTCTTTAATAAAGTAAAAGCAATTCTCCGCTACATCATTATTGGGAGATTTCCATTTGCCTTTAAAAGCATATATTCTTCTATCGCAAATAATAGGTGTTTTAAAACTCATAACATTCTCCTAATTATTTTTGTAAAATAAACCTTTTTGGAAACCGTTAATCTTGCAACCCAATTGATGAACTAAAATGCCATCAACAAATTGGTCGACTGGACTTGTTTCGTTTTGGAAGATGAGATTATAGATAATGCGATATTGTGCTTGGATAAATGTTTGAACCTTTTGTTCGCTTGTTCTCACACCATCATCATGTCCCAAGTAAAACTCAACATCATTTTCACTATGGAATTGGTCACCAATTTGGCACATACGATTTATTAATAAGTCTAAACCTAAATTGATGATGGGGGTAATATAAACACCTTCTAAAGCATATTCGTTTAAATCTAAACCTCTACTTGCAAGATATTCATTTGTCACAACATAATCTTCTCTCATAATTTATACCTCGTTTTCATTATACATAGTAAATATCTTGATTAACAAGAAAAAACCCATTTTATGAAATGGGCTACTTTAATATTTGTGCAATAAATTGCTCTTTGGCAGGTGTTTTTTTATTTATCCGCCAATAATAGTTTAGTTTAATGTTATCTCCATAAACTGCGTCTGTTCTTCCCATTTTTTGCTCAATAAATTCACTTAAAGATTTTGTCATGTAATGGTGTAAGTAAATGGTTTCGTGGGAGTAATCTTCTGTAATAACCACCTTGCTACGACAAACTCTACCACTAGGTAGAACACTTGGAATAATATTATCTCTTGTTCCAAAACTTGCAAAGTGTGGACTTCTAATGACTACATTCCCCATTCTTCCTCTAACTATCATTTTGCCTTGATTTTCAAGAGTTCCTTTATGTATTAAATCTCGATTAAGAGATGATGTAACTACCTTTTTAAAACTTTCGACAACACTTTTGCTCATGTCCCTAGTTATTTTGTCATCATCACCAAATAATTTCCATTTAATCCTAATTTGGAACACATTGCTATATCGTGATAACCAACTTTTTATATTTGTTACACCAAACAAAAATTCATCAATGTCACAAAATAAGCACCAATCAAAATCGTTTCTATGTTTTGTGTAGAATGAAGTATATATATCGTGTTGTAATTTTTCTTTTTTAACACCACGAATGTTGATGATTTCCACTTTTGATTTATTCTCAATAAAATCTCCAATATATGGTGATGTAATTTCATCATTATCGTATAGGTAAATCTTATCTACACCAAGTTTCAAATAATGGTTTACCCATTCGTTTATGTATTTATGTTCATTTTTTGCCAATGCACAAATAACTACTTGCATAACTCTTTAATTTCTACTAAAAACTTTTTGACATATTTATTGTTTTTCTCCGCATTGATACAAACAATATCGTGGTTTAAATCAAAATCTTCATCTAACTCTGTATACAAAAAGTCTAAATCACTATCTAATGTCCCATATTTCCACATTTCATATAAAGGGTAAATGTATTGGTTAAATTGATATATAGTTCTAAAAGCTCTAATGTGTGGAACAATTTTATCTTTTATTAGATTATAACTTTCTTTTGCGTGTGACTTAATAATCGGTGTAAACGAATGCAAAGGTTTAATAATTTTTTTTGGATCGTATTTAACTTTTAGTTTTTTGCTTAATTCAACACAATTGTTTTTACATTGATAAGCAAATACGGTGGAATTTATTTTAAATTCTTGGTGTTGCCATCTTATTTTAATTTTGTCGTTTTCAAAAAAATCGCTAGGTTTCATAGGTTTTATTGGCAACATATCATCATTTGCATAAATAAAATGCTCTTCTAATTTCTTTATGTTCCACAAAAACATTTCGATTGTAGTGCTATTAAATGTAGGCAAGAAATTATAAGGAATAAAATCTCTATGCAACACAATCTCTACATTGCTTGGTAAATTTTTTGGTTTTTGTTCAATATTAGACAACAATAAATAAATCTTGTTAATCCAAGGCATATTTTTGTTAACCAAATTTATTTGATAATTTAAAAAATTAATTCCACCATAACGATTACCAAGCATTTCTACTATTTTCTCTTGTAATCTATTTTTTGAACAATAATCTATGAATGTCTTTCTCCAAACTAAGTCAGTATTGTCCACCCAAGCAATCACGAAATCTATTTTCATAACCCCAATATACACAAATAGAATAAAAAAAGAAACCCACAATGTGAGTTTCTTAATTTTTTTAGGTTATATTAGTTGCTACCTTGTGCTGATTTGGTGATAACCGCAAATGGATATGCTAATGCACCAGCTTTGATAACTCCATCACTTGCAAGACCAGAAACTCTGTTGACTGGGTTTGGTAAAGCGACACCTAATCTCATTGTGAAACGGAAACCAATCATATCTTGTTGTGCAAGGTTGTATAATTCAGTTCCTGTTGCTGGGTCTTTTAATGTTGCTTCGTATAAAACTCTCATAGACATTTCTTCTCTGAAAGAATAAACGAGATAACGGAAGTCACCAACGATGGCGAATGCTGTTGAGGTATCAAAACCACCTGTTAAATCAATGTGTCTTGGTAAAGCACCGATTTCACCTTGGTCACCAGCGAGGACACCTAAGTTTGTAATGGTTTTACGGAAAGCACTATTGAGTGATGGTCCACCTAAAATGGCGGTTGGAACATAACCAGAATTTTCGACATATTCCATAGCGTCATTGATAGCGTTATAGAATGATAAACCACTTTGTCCGTCCCAAGTGACGGTAGCACCTGCGGCTGTCGCACCTGCGACTAAACCAGTATAACCACTCCAAGGACTATCAACACCAAAGAAAACTGTTGCGTCAATAACTTGTTGGAAAGCACCAATGATTTGTTCTGTGATTTCTGGGACAACTTCAACACCAAAATCTTCAACATCGGCAAGTGTATTTAAGGACACTGGAACGATACAAGCGATTTCTTCTGCGACTAAATCAATGCCATTCCATGCAAGAGCGGAAATTGGTTTGTTTTTGATTTCATCGGCAGCACCAATTGGAGTTGTTTGGTTTTTAACCCAACCAGCGACTGGTAATTGTGATAAAACATTTAATTTGTAGGTCTTACCTTTCATATCTGGTAATCTACGACCTAATTCGAGGGCTTTTGAACGACCTAAAACGCCTCTAATGATTTCTCTTCCATACTCAACTGGAAGAACTACGGAACTATTTTGAATAGCAGGCATAGTAATTGTTCTCCTTATTTCTTAAAAATGTTTCCAATAGCATTACCCACTTGTTCATAAACTTGAGTTTGGTCATTCTTAGGTGGTGTTCCACCTGTTTGAACCACTGTTGAGTGTGTATTGCCTTTTGGTAAAGTTCCTTCATATTCAGTTTTCACTGTCTTGATTATCTTATCTAAATCGCCTTCTTCGGCAGATAGTAATCGACTATCGTGAACAAAATATGATGGAAGTCCTGCACTTGTAATCTTGTCCCTAATTAATGTTTCTCTTTTGAAAGCTCTTAATTCGGCAAGTTCTTGTGCATTTGCTTGTGCCAACTCTTCTGCTTTCTTTTGAGCAAGTTCATCGGCACTCATTGACGCTTCTTCTTTTGCTTTCTTCAATTCACTAGCGTGTTTGGTTCTTAAATTTGCCATTTCGCCATTATGTTTTGAAGTTAATTCATCAACTGCAACCTTTACAGCGTCATTAATAATTTGTTGCAATTCTTGTTCGGTTTTTGGTAATTCCATAAATTACTTTAATCTCCTCTCCTAGATAAAGCACTAGGGTTCGCTTCTTAGGTGTTAAACACTCAACACCGCTCTACGATAAGGTTCGTAGGCAACCTATAATAAGTTTATTCAACTTTATTAACACTTATATCTTGGCTTTCACCAATTGTGGCATTAACTTTATTTCTTTCTTCATTCCCACTAATAGGTTCTTCGTTTTGCCTTTGTAGGTTTGTTTCGTTAATACCTCTATTATTATTTTCACTTTCTTTTTTTCTAGTGTCAACATATTCATTATATTCACGCATTTCTTTAAGGTATTCATCAACATTAGGAATAAATGATAAACCTTGTAGGGCAATTCGTGGTGCGAGAACACCAGAGTTCGCTAAGTTAACAATATTATGAACCATATCGGTATCGTTACTTGGCAATGTGTGAGTATAAACTAAATCAATGTTATTAAGGTCAAAGTAAATTTTGCTATAAAGTGATTTACTATTTTTCTCAACAAATTTGAGAACTAAATCTAACATTCTCATATAACCTTTGTTAAACCATTTTTCTTTTTCAACACATAAGTCTAATAAAGGTTTTGTCTTTGCTTTAAGAATTGGATCGCTTGCATTTTGTGTGAATTCAACACTTGTGAAATCTGGAATGTGACTAATGTAATGGATTAAATTCTTATAGTTGTCGGCAAGTTTTTGAATGTCGGTTTGATTTAATGGATTAGATAAGAACTTAGCGTCACTATGTTCACCTTCAATTGGTAACACTCTATTGTTTTGAATTAATCTCATTGCCTGTTCGGTTTCTTCATCATCACCTAAACGAACATTCTTAATGACTAATAAGTAGTTAATAATGTCATCAACATTTTGGAAACGATTATTTTGTAATTCGCTATAAAGTGAAATTAGTCCTAACACACCCTTGCAATCACTTAAACAATCTTTGTTGTTTCTAAACTCAACAATTGGAATGTCATCAAAACCATGATAAGCACTAAATGACTTTTCCACACCATCAATTAAGAATAATTGTAATGGGTAAACATTAAATGCCATTTTTGTAGGAATGCTTGCCTTTGTGGTATAGAACGCAAATATCTTCTCTTTTGTATAAATTAAACAAACATATTTTCCAGCAATACCACCATCACTACTTGCGTCCCAATAAATGTGATAAGCAAATAATGGTTTCATAGCAATAGAGCAGTCATAAACAACATTGGTGTATAAAGGACTTAAACTTCTAAACTTTGGAAATTCATCACCAATGTCTGCATATAAACCAAGAAAACCACTACCTGTAATAGAACTTTCTCTTGCCACATCACCAATTTCTTCCTCAAAGTCATTGTGCTTAGCGGTTAGACTAAATGTGCTAATTCTTTCTCTTTCTTTTTCTTTGCCTTTTGTTACAATGTCTGGCACTCTACCTAAAAATGTTGTTGTAGCGGTGTCACATAAAGGTTTCAATAAATTGTAATAGGTTGGCAGTGGCACTTTATCGCCTTTGGTTAATAACATTCCATTTTTGGAATTATACATATCTTCTTGTATCTTTTTTAGATAAATATCTTGACCAAAACTATCCTTCCAAAAAATTTGATACCAAAAGATTTGTTTTACTACATTAACTAAATCTCCGCTTTCTAATTGTTCTTGACTAACATTTAATCTAATCATACTTTAAACCCTCTTATTGCTCTTGATAGTGATTTATATAAACTATTTGTTTGTATTTTACCACCATATCTATATTCATAGTTTAGCAAATATTGTGAAATAGTATCAACAAAATCGTCATGTCCCACATTAGGAAATCTTAAAACTTGCTCAATATACTCCTCAATATCGCTTACTAAATCTTCAGTTGGGAAGTAAATATTGCCACCCTCGAAATAGGGGGTAACACTATTAAATCTACTTTCTTTGCTTGTTCCTTTTGGATCGTATGGAATAAAACCGCCTATCTCTCTTCCAAGCGTTTCAATAATTGGTCCACCAAGTGCTTTCTTCTCAACAATTATTCTTTTTAATTGTGGATATTGCGTTTTTATAATCCTCAATGTTTGTTGAGTTTCACTAAAACTTGCTCTTTTTCCCCAAACATTAAGTAAGTAATGGTCACCACCAATTCTTCCCCACAACGACATACAATATGGATCGTTTTCTTTTTTCATTCCACCAAATGACAAGTCACAAGATAGCGTTAGTTCCTCAAATACACTTGGTTTAGAACTTTTATCATAAAATTTAATGTCATTTCTTTTAACTAAGTTGCCACCTTCAATATATGGTTTTCCTTGATAGTTAGCTTGGAATAATCTTCTACCAACCGCTTTTTCGGTTCTATTTAACCATTCGCTATCAAAACCTAGTTCTGGGCATAATGTTTCGCCAATTTTACGATGAAGTAATTTATCAACACCTTTTTCCCAAACACAAGGAATGTTTACATATAACCAATCGCCTGTTTTAACTAATTCACCAATTAAATCATCATCATGCCAACGAGTATGAATGACAATAATAGCGTTGCCTTTTCCTCTTGCACGAGTGACAACTGCCGATTTAAAAACTTGACTAATATTTAATCTTTCGGTTGGGTTATTTGCTTGTAAATCATTTTTGTATGGATCGTCAACAATAATTAAACTTCCACCATGACCAACAATACCACCTTGAATACCTACACCCATAATTCCACTATCAATGTTAGGGTTCTCGGCTTTTCCTACTTCGTGACATTGAAATAAATATTTATTGTCTTGACTTGAATTAGTTTCAATGCCAAATATTTCCTTACCATATTGTTTTATAAGTTGCCTATTGTTATCACTAAATTCTTCTGCAATGTCAGCGTTATAAGCAGTTAAAATTGCCCATTTGCCTTTATTTCTTCCAACAAACCACGATGGTAATGTTTTGGTAATAGTGGTTGTTTTACCATGTTGAGGTGGAACTGAAATACATAATCTTACCATTTCACCCTTTTCCACTTTCTCAACAACACTTTGGCAAATGTTAGCAAGTAAAATATGGAATTTTGTTAAAATGAATTCTGGATAAACATATTTTAAATAGTTAAGATAACTATCTCTTATTTTTTTCTTTTGTAATTCTTTTGTAAAAATTACCTTTTCAGTTTCACTTAGTGAATTAAAATACTCAACAGCGTCACCCTTTCTCTCTTGTTCAACTTCCTGTGTTGATGTCTTAGGTTTTTTTGCCATTTTCTTAGTGGTTTTTTTAAGCAATTCTTTTTTCTCGGCTTTTATTTTTTCTAATTTATCACTAATTCTTGCCATCTATATCAATTCCTTTTGCTTGCATTTCAAGTAATGCTCTTTCATCTGGTGTTAATTGATTAATAATTTCGGTATATCTAGTAATGCTATCCACTGTTTGCTCACCAAATTTTTCACTAAGTTTCTTCTCTGCAAGGAATTTTAGTAGTTGTGGGTTCGGTGGCAATTCTTCCCAAACTTCCATCGTTTCATAGTGTTCTCCAACGACAATACTTTGACCTTTTGAATTTTCACCATACTCTTTTACACGAACAGGAACTTGTTTTCTAATTAATTTCCCACCAATAGCGGTTTGAAATAGACTACCAGCCACTACAGTGTCCGCTAACGCTCTACTTTTTTGCATAACATAGATAAAAACAGGACAAATAGCAAGCAATAACTTCCATTCCGCTGGTTTTAGTTCTAGTTTTTTTCTAATTTCTTCGTTAGACAACCCATTTAATGCCCATTCGCCAATGTTTCTTAAAACTTGGTCACTCAACTTAAAATCATCAACACCTTTATCCTCTAAAATCTCATTTAAAAGTGGTAAATCTATGTCTTTGATATAATCTTTTACTATTTTATCTATCTCTTTTCCCATAATAAAACCTCATTATTATTATATAGAGTAAGAAAAAAAGTGGCAATTAATCAACCACTTTCATTTTTAATTTAATTAGATTTTTCTTCAATTACCACTGGGATTAGTTTTCCATTTTCAAACACGAAGTCAATCTTTTTTCCCTCTTCACGAGCTTTCTTAATGATTTCTTGTTGTCTTTCTCTCTCTTCCCTTTCTTCATTGAACTTAATTCTTGCTTCTTCATCAAGTCTTAAAAATTCTTCAAACCCTGCCTTAGTGGTGTCCCATCTTTTGACATTTTTATAAATGCTCTCCGCTAAGATGACATAATATTGTTCTTTGCCACTAACAAATGAGTTGTATAAACTTGCTAAAATCTCAATGTGTTGGCAATTCCACACCAACCTCTCGGCACTCTTGCAATGTCTAAGTAGTTTATCGTAAGTTTTGTTGTGACTTTTGTCGCTATCATTTTCCTTTTGAAACACGATGATTTGTCTAGTGACAAAAATCATACTTGAAATAATGCCTTTAAGATTATTTATCTTTTGTTTTTCCATATTCTTCCTCTATATACCTCTCGTAATCTTTTTTATCTAATCTTCTTATATACCAAATAAGAAAAATCGTTAGTGCATTCCCTAAAATTGAAATACAAAACAAAACAAACATAAAAACAGGAATGCTAATCATTGCCATCGAAGTTACTCTCCTCTACAAATGGATCGTGGTTTTCAATAGTGGTTTCTAAAACGACAAATAAACTCGCTAGTTCTTCCTCAAATTTACCACTGATTTCCTCTAAACTATCTAAAATACCACGAGTGTATTCCAACACTCTATGATTAGTGAATGATTTGTCAACAATTTTCTCTCTTGTCTTGTTAAGTGCCACAGAATATGTAATAACTTCGTTTTCTTTTTGATACACATAAGTATCTACCTTATCACTATGTTTTCCTGTGTATGTTTTGTGTGATAAGTGGTAACCTAATTTTATTAGGTTTGTTTCAAGCAATGTTTCTTTCCTCTTCATGACTATCTCCTTTTAAAAGTGTTATTCTTATACCAACGCTAACTAATGAAAAATAACATATTGTAAAAAATAAAATATAACGAGTAGATAAATAGAACAATAAACTTGTTAATGCGATTAGTCCAAACTCCACTAAAATAATCCACTTAATCTTTGTAGTGAGGATAGTAAACATAAAGTGATTTCCCATTCTCATATACCAAGTATTCGTTCTCCAATTCCTTATTTTCATAGGTTTGAGGAAGAGTGTATACATCTTCAAAATCAATAGTGTCCTTCTTAGTGATTTTAGAAGTTACATTATCAAATTCTAAAACTATATCGTATGTGTGTGTATCATATTTAATAATATAATATACATTCTTATACGCTCTCACTAACTCACCCTTTCCCTTGCTACTTCCTAGTGAATTGCACCCACATAATCCTAGTAAAAATGTAAACAATAATATCTTTTTCATACTTATATTTTACACTTTTCCTTATTATACTCAATGAAAACATAACATTTTCTATACTTTTCTACTGTCAAGTAAAAATACTTTACACTTGTTAACTATTTATTTACTTAACACATCTTATCTTTTGTTAATTATTTATGTATACCTCATTACATTAGGTATTGATTTTTATAGAGATAGTAACTACATAATGAATTGGAACTACCGCTATATATATGCGGAATAAGAAATAAAATAATAGAGGCATACATCATAAGTATGTTTTTTGTATAATCCAAAATTCAAAGTTTGAGAAAAAATTGTAGGTAGGAAAAAGAGATTGGGTTATGATTTTACCTTCCTTCATTAATTTATACTACATACCCCTGTCAAGTATAATTGCTTAACATATATAAATATATGTTGTATATGAAAAAATAAAAGAAAAATAACCTTGTCTTTACAACCTATTTAAAGCAATATCATTATATCATTTAAAATAGTTTATTCTTTAAGCGTGCGACTATTTCACTATTTAATCCACTTTTTAAGCGTTTTAAGACATTTAACAGATTAATTAATATATTTTATTGTGTCGGTGTGGTTTCGTGTCTGTAATCGTCTAAAATGAAATATTAATCTTTTTAAGCTCATCTAAATAAAATAAATTAATATAAAATAAAACAAAATAAGATAAAACAATATAAAACAAATTAAAATAAATTAAGTTAATAAGCACAAGGCGAACGGATCAACCACAACAGAACAAAAGAAAACCCCCTTTTATATTGTGGGGGTTGTTGGTGTGTGATTTCGTTCTCGTGTTGTCCTTTTAGAGTATTAAAAAAGCCCCTTTATAAATTGGGGCTTGTTGGGGTTGTTGCTTTCCCTACTTTATAAATAGATTCTTATATAATAATTCGTTTGTGATCCACTCTCCGCGCCACTCTTCAATATATAAATCGCTCGTGTAGTTCGTATCTATTAACTGATTTATTTCTTTTTCGTGTCGCTCGCACCATTTAACCGCGTTTTTAATTGTCTTGTGGTGTGTTGGTGCGTTCATCAATTCATTTAAATAATATGTGTCTGTGTTGTATTGGTCGCGCCACTCTACAAGCGCAACACGATATATTTTTTTATCTTCTTTCATGGTGTTATTCTCTCCATTTTGAATCGGTGTAGCCGATACCTTGTAAAAAGGAATGATAACAGGACAAACAACAATAAATTATATTTTTTTCGGTTGTCATGTGGTCTAATGTTCCACAATTTTTGATTCTCTCTTTTATATCTTGCCATCTCTGTTTTTCTTGGTCGGTCATTCTTTGGTAAGTCCACGATTTACACAAAGACAAGTAATAATTTTCTAAAATTGTGATTTTATCTTCTTTTTTCATGTTTGCCCCCTAATTAAATAAATAGTGATATAATTCTTCTTCGGTTATTGCTTGCGGTTTTCCGTTCTTGTCAAAGCGATAATAACAAATAATTATTTCATCTTCGTTCCTGTTTCCGCTTTTGTTCCAATAACAATAACTCAATGATGATCCGTAAATATCGCCATACTCGGCAAGTAATAGTTTTCTTTTTTTGGCTTCTTGTTTCGCTTCGTGATAATCGCCATAAGCGACAACAGGCGCGCCATTTAATAATTCATATTCAAACATGATTTAATTCTCCTTTTATAGATTTTCTTCTTCAAAAGTGTTAATAACTTTTAACTTTATCGGTTGGAATGGTTGCGCGTTCTCTGGGTGTTCTTTTACTTGTATTTTCCCCCACTCGGCAAGCATAACGCGATTTAATAAGATTCTCGCAAGGTCTGCGGGCTTTCTCTCGTAGATTTCGCAAAGTCTGTTTAATAGTGTCATTTCTTCGGTTGTTAAATTAACTGTGATGTGTTTATTTCTCTTTCCCATGATTTAATTCTCCTGTGATTGTTTTCTTTTTTTTGTGATTTTATAGCTCTTTAATAATTCTAATGTGTTAGAGATATACCACGATCCGCAAATCTTCTTTAATTCTTCGGTTAATTTTTCGGCTGCGATATATTCTTTGCTTTTCTCGTAGTGATCCACGCAATTATAAAAAGTTAAATTGTCGGTAATTATAGAAATACATCTATGTTGATAAACGATATAATCAAAACCATCTTTCTTTTTTTGTTCAAGCAAAGCGATATATCTTTTTTTTGCTTCTCTTGTTT
>Ga0310690_10008584_pt1 | contig 12930 bp, 8 predicted proteins | sample AusTroGonzalo_MG_2_FD_207661 | JGI IMG/M metagenome (GOLD analysis project Ga0310690, IMG submission 207661) | Bovine rumen microbial communities from tropical cattle in Woodstock, Queensland, Australia - Gonzalo_04 (v2) (version 2) | ecosystem: Host-associated > Mammals > Digestive system >...
AAAGTTGTGATGCCGTTTCATGCGGGACCTCCTTTCAGTTGGATGCAAGTTGGTTTTCGGCAAGACAGAATTCGATCAGATCGTCGATTTTCGTTTCGGCGAGACACTCCACCGTATCCGCCGCGCCGTAGAAGATCTTCGCGGAGCCGTCCGGCTCGGCGATCAGCCCGCCTGGGAAGATCACGCCGCCGCGGAAGCCCTCCAGTTCATATGGTTCCTCCGGGACCAGCAGGGGCAGTCGGGCGAGCGCGACGATCTTCGCCGGATCTTCCGGATCGAGCAGCATGACGCCGCCGTAATAACAGCGGTTCCAGTCACGCGTCCAGCCGGGGAAGGGTTGTTCCTGTTCTTCCACCCCGTGAATGAGCGTCAGCCATCCGCGGGAGGTCCGGACCGGAGGAGCGCCCGGACCGATTTTGAGATTCGCAAAGGGAAGGCGCCGCGCCTCCAGCACCGGTTCGGATTCTCCCCAGTGAACCAGATCGGGCGACCGCGAGAGCCAGATGGAGTGATTGCGGTCCTGCACCAGAAACGGCCGCTCCAGCCGGATGTATTTCCCGTCGATCTTTTCCGGGAAAAGCACCATGTTGCGGTTTTCCGGGAGCGATACGGAGCGGATCTCGAAGTGCTTGAAATCGTCCGTGACGGCGATCCCGCCGCGGGTCCCCGCGCAGGAAGCCACGGCGAAGCAGACGGCGTATTCTCCGTCGCCCAACGGAGTGATCCGCGGGTCGTAGGCGCGGATGATCCCGTTGCCGCTGAACGAAAAGACCGGTTCCGGCGCGACCTGCCAGCGTACTCCGTCGCTGCTGAATGCGGCGCCGAGATTGGTTCGGGGCGTCGTGTTGTCGGAGATTCCGGCGTAGAAGTCGTCGAAATCCTTTCTGCAGAATCCGTAATCGTTGCGGAAGAGCATGACGTAATCGTTCTTGCGGCGGGCGACTCCGGCGTTGAAGGTCAGCGCACTGTCGTACGGCATCATCTTGCTGGAGAGCACGATGCCCTTCCGGCGGATGAATTTCGGAGTTCGGTATTTCATCATGACAATGGTTCCTTTCCGGTCCGGAATGCGGACTCGCGGATGATGAGTTGCGTCGGGAATTTGATCGTCTGGTAGCAGATCAGCTTCGGGTTGCGCGCGACCATGATCAGCAGCTTCGCCGCGGTCCTTGCGGCGCCGGTGCGGGAGTAGTCGATGGAGGTGACTTCAGGGATCCCCGGCGGCATCTGCATCACCTTGTTGAGGTTGTCGTAGCTGACCAGCTGATAGTTTCGCCCGCAGACAAGACTGCATTCGCCGAGGATCTCGATCAGCTCGAAGGTCATGAGGTCGCTGCAAGTGATCACCAGTTTGCCGGGGATCTCCGGGATCAGCGGCAGCAGTTTCCGGCGGAGTTCGAGGTAGTTGAGTTCGATGCGGCGGATCTGTTCCGCGGGGAATCCGTGTTTTCTGGCGAAGAAGTCGAAAGCCTCCGCCCGAGCCAGACCGTTCCGGTGCGGCTGACAGAAGATCAGGATGCCGCTGAAGGATTCCTGCCGGGCGAGTTCGAAAAGTTTGTCCATCGCCACCGAGTGATCCGGAATGACTTGCGGACAGGGAAAATCGATCTCGAATTCCGAGTGGTAGATGACGACGGGCAGCTTCAGACTCCGGATAAAACGCTCCGTCGTCGCATCGATGAAGTCGGAAGAAAGCAGCAGCGCGTTCAATCCTTCGAGAGAGGCGCTGTCGCCGTTGCGGAAGTCGGCGTAGGAGATCAGGCGGCAGTCGCAGTTTTCCGACTTCAGATAGCGAATGGCGGTTTCCGGGAAGATATCGATCAGGATCTGCCGCGCGGAAGCAGACGGGTGTCCGATGGTATCCGCGATGCCGAGCTGGAGCCGGTTGCCTTGAAAAATATTCTTCCGGACAAAGTTGCCGATTCCGTTCTTGCGCTGGATCAGCGAGTCCTTTTCGAGGAGATCCAGGGCGCGGTTGGCGGTCATCATGCAGACGTGGTACTTTTCGGCGAGTTCGCGCGCGGAAGGCAGCGGTGTCCCCGACGGCAGACGCCTGCTGCGGATCTTCTGCCGCAGCGCCGCCGCGATATACCGGCTTTTCGTTTTGGGTGTCATCTGATTGCTCATGTGCCGCGCTCCCGTTCCCCTTCGGGGCGATCCTTCCGAAAATCCTTTCGGAGAGTGCCGCCATTATTTTTACGGATAATATACTTGAACTGCACAGAAAAAGCGACGGAGCGGGACCGATTTCCGCCAACTTGCCTGTTGTGAAGATGATGCACCGGATCAAGCTATACAATACCTATCTACTTTTTGGATGTCGCGGGAAGGGTTTCGGCGGATTTTCTCCGGAGCGTGATTTTTAAGCGTGAACCGACGTTTGCAGACCTGTAAAGCGCATGCTCGGGACTTCGCCGACAAGTACGGCGGAGTGAGTGTACCGGTCGGCGCGATCCTGCGGTTTTCCTTCCGGAAAGTGTGAAATCCGCCGACCGGCCGTTCCCGTCGCTCTTCCGCGGCTCTTCCCGGATTGTATTTCGTGCCGGAATGCGGTATATTAACCGGCGGTCTCACCGAAGAGAGGCGGCAGTACCGCTACAAGAGAGGAGTTTGTGCCGAATTGACGAGCCGCGGATCGACGCGCCGCCTGAGCGTCATGCTTTATTTCGCAGGCGTTCTCTCCTATTTCTTCTGCCATTTCCAGCGGGCGGCGGTTCCCGGGACCGTCTTCGACGAACTTCAGGCGTCGACCGGCATGAGCGCGGCGGCGATCTCCGCTTTCGGCGCGGTCTTCATGTACGTCTACGCGGTTTCGCAGTTCTGCGCCGGACTCTTCGCCGACAAGTACGGCGGAGTCCGCTCGCTGCTTTTCGGCAGCGTGCTGTTCTGCGCCGGAGTGCTGTTTTTTCCGCTCGTTCCGGCGGGGATCCCCGGGGGTATGTACGTCTCCCGCGCTCTCGCGGGCGCGGGCGCGGGTGTCCTCTACATCGCGCTTTTCAAGGAGACCGACCGGCTCTTCGCGGGGAGTTTCACCCTCATGCTCGGCACCACCGCTTTTCTCGGTTCCTGCGGCGGCGTATGCGCGGGATTGCCGCTGGCGGCGCTCTGCGGCCGGTTCGGCTGGAGAGGCGCGCTGCTGCTCGCCGCCGTGCCGCAGACCGCGGTCTGCCTGACGCTGATCTGTCTGGCGCGGCGGGCAGCGCCGGTCCCGGTGCTCCCCGTGAAGATCGACCTCAAGCCCTACGGGAAGGTGCTGCGCGAACCGATGACATGGAAGCTTTTCGGCTGCTATGTGCCCGCGTTCGGAGTTTACATGGTTCTGCTGGCGGTGACGGCGAAGAAGTTCATGCAGGACTTCTCCGGCTGGTCTTCCGGCGGCGCTGCGCTCGCGCCGACGCTGATGGTGGCGGCGGCGACGGCATGCAGTTTCGCTTCGGGGGCGTTATGTCGCTTCGTCCGCCGTCTGACCGCGGTCTACCGGTGTTCCGTCGCCTCGGTGCTGATCGGCACTTTGATCTTCTGTTTCGGGATCGTGCTGCGTCTGCCGGGGTGGTGTTTCGTGGCGGCGATGATCCTGACCGCGGCGGCCGCGGGGTTCTCGCCGGTGCTGGGCGCGCTGGTGCGCGAGACGAGCGATCCGCGTTTCAGCGGGACCTGTCTGAGTTTTCTGAGCGGGGCGTCCTTCGTCGTCGCGGCGGCGGGAGCCAATGCGGCGGGAGTGCTGATGGAGCTTTTTGCGGGAAGCGGCCGCCGGATCGCGGCGTCGGCGGAAGGCGCCGAAGCGGTGGTGATTTATCCGCCGTCGAGCTATCTTGCCGTCGGCGTCATGCTGGCGGTCGCGGCCGGGATCGCCTGCTGGAGCAGTCTGTCGCTGCCGCGGACCGGGAGCGGCGGAAACATTTATCCGGCGCTTGCGCGCGGGCGTACGCTCGGTCGTCATCTGCCGCGCCGAGGGCGCTGCGGCTGATTCCGGAGGAGGGGGGCGGGAACGGCGGAGGACCGCCTTTTTCCCATTCGGGTTTGTCTGCGGCGTCGATTTTTCCGCTTTCGGCGGCGCAATTCAAGTTGACAATGCGGCAATGTGCGGTTATATTATAGAATATATGCATGGGCACCCGTAGCTCAGTTGGATAGAGCGTCTGCCTCCGGAGTAGAAGGTCGCGCGTTCGAATCGCGCCGGGTGTACCATTTTTGAGCTCAAAGGCTCCCCTCCTGATATCTCCTGCCACCCCGTGACAACCCCTGCTTCACGACACGAATCGTGACAAAATCGTGAAAACATTTTTGCCTCTTCGACGGTTTATGCCATAAACTCATATCCCTTTCTCGCAGGAAATCTCCGGAAGCTGGAAGATTTTCAATTTGAAGTATTCGCGATCTCTAAAGCCGTATGCCTGTCTGATCAGCCATTCGGACAGCAGGGCTGTTGATGAAGGAATTCCTTCAGCGCTTTTGTCCCGCCGCCCCGGGACCGAATGCGCGCGAAACATCGGATCCTGCCGCCGATTCCTGCGACTGAAACACATTTTTGACGCATCGGGAAAAGCAAAAAAGCGTCCGCCGCTCCCTCCGCGGTTCCCCGCGGAAAAGAAGGGCGGACGCTCTTGGCGGTCCGGCGGGAGCCGTCCTCCGGCTCCCGCCCGGCGCCGGGATCAGTTGACCTTGATCCGGTGGACCCGCGCGATCTCCGACTTCGGCAGCCGGATCGTCAGCACGCCGTCCTTGGTCTCGGCTTCGATCTTCTCGATGTCCACCGCGTCGGAGAGCTGGAAGGCTCGGGTGAAGAGCACCTTGCGCCCGTTGCGGCGGAGCGAGCTCGCGGCACGGACCGTCAGCACCTGATCCTTGACTTCGACTTCGACGCTCTTGCTGGAGGCGCCGGGAACCTCGAACTCGAGGACGACCCCTTCGGAATACTCCCTCACGTCGACCGCGGGACGGATCTCCAGCGCTTCGCTTTCGACCGCTTCGGCGCCGTTTCCGACTTTCACTTCGTTTTTCATATTGCAATCCTCCCTGATTGATTCCTTCGTTTTTCCGGTCCCGGAACGCCGTTCAGCGCACCTTCACCACATGCGAGGTGATCTTCTTCGCCGTTTCCCGCGGGATCGTCACCTCGAGCACGCCGTCGGTGTAGGTCGCCTTCGCCTGCGAGCCTACGACCATCACCGGGAGTTTCGTGCTTTCCTCGAATTCCCCGTATTCGCGCTCCCTGATGATGCTGCGCGCATCTTCGCGTTCCTCGACCTTCTCCTCGCGTTTGGCGCGGATCGTCACGAAATCGCCGACCACTTCGATCTCGAAGTCCTCGGGACGGCATCCCGCCGCCGCCATCTTCACCGAGACATCCTTCTCGTTGACCTTGACTTCGAGCCTGGAGGGGGCGAAATCGAAATCCCCGTCCGCTCCGGCGAGATTGAAGAAGCGGCGCATCACCTCTTCGAATTTCGGGACCGCGTCCCAATCCATACCGTTGCGTCTTGCCAGAATGTTCATCTTCATCCTCCTTTTCTCCGCCCGGTCCCGCCGGACGGACTCTTGTTTTTGCGTCACCGCCGAAGGAAGAAGCACCGTCCGTGCCAAAGCCGCGCGCAAGGGGGGATCGGCGGCAAAACACCGCCGGAGCGGGACATTTTGACCCGCCCGGTGAGACAGAACGATCCGGTGTGACGCTCCCGCGCGCCGCTTCCGGGGGAGGGGAACGCGGCGCGCCGGAGGAATGATGGCGGGCACGCCGTCAGCGCCCGGCGGCGAAGGACACTTTGACTTCGCGGCCGACGTCGGAGTTCTCGCCGCTCAGCGAGGCGAGTTCGCCCAGCAGCGCGCTCCACTGCGGCGGCACCGCGACGGGACGGCCGCCGTTCATCGAGCGCGCCTGCCGGCACGAGAGGATCGCCGCCGCGGCGTCTTTTTCGCGGTGGTCGATCAGCGCCCGCACCAGCAGTCCGAGCGGAGTGCTCTTGTGGAAGGTGAGGGTCTCGCGCGCGGCGGAGGGGGAGCCCTGTTTCAGCTGGGCGAAGGCGAGCAGCGGCACGAAGCGCTCGGGATCGCGGTTGAGTTCGATCAGGCGGCGGCAGTACCATGCGGTCGCCTGATAGTCCTTGCCCGCGGCGGCTTCCGCGGCGGCGGCGGTCAGGAAGGACTCCACGTCGCGCCGGTTGTCGAGCATCGCTCCGAAGACCGGTTCGAGTTCGAGGTCCGCTTCGCCGCCGAGCAGCCGGTATTCCTCGTAGAAGCGGAGCGCTTCGTTCCGGCGCGCGGCGTCGGCGTGATGGATCAGCCGGGCGAGTTCGAGCGGCGCGGCGGCGTACTTGGGGTCGCATCGCATCGCAAGGCGCAGCCTCGCTTCGGCTCCGGCGCCGTCGCCGCTCCCGGCGAGGGCGAGACCGAGCAGGGTCTGGAGTTCGGCGAGTTTCGCGTGGTCCCGGAGCAGCGGTTCGAGGATCGCGCGGGCGTTGCCCGCCCGCTTGACCGCCAGATTCGCCTTTGCCGCGGCGAGGGCGAGTTTCAGGTCGCCGGGACGGGTCGCTCTCGCCGCGGTCAGCAGGCGCACCGCTTCGGGATACTCTTCGCGCCGCAGCAGAAGCATGCCGAGTTCGGCGAGGGCTTCCGGCTCGGTGCCGTCGAGCTCGAGCGCCTTGCGGTAGTTCCACACGGCGAGTTCGGGACTGTCGTCGGCGAGCGCGAGACGGGCGGCGGCGATGTAGTCGGCTGGCTTCTCGCGGAGGTTCGCGCTGACGATGCTGAGCGACGGCATGAGGTCGGGGTTGCCGAAGCGCGGACGGCGGGCAAGTTCGGCTTCGAGCTGCTTTTTGGCTTCGATGAGTTCGCCGTTGAGCTTGGCGGTGCGGGCGAGTTCATCCTGCACGCGGGAGAGGCGCGCCAGCTGGATCTTCGCTTCGGCGAGCTGCTTTTCGAAGGAGCGGGCGTACATCAGCTGGTCGTTGAAGCGGCGCAGTTTTTCCATCTGCGGAACGAGGGATTCCAGTTCTCCGATGCGGCTCTTGCCGAGCGCGAGTTCGGTGCGGAGCCGGTTCCCTTCGGCGCGCGACGCCGCGAGGTCGGAGCGCACTTTGCCGAAGTCGCCGCGGAGCTGCGCGAGGTCGGCGCGCAGCCGGTCGAGGTCGGCGCGGAGCGCGGCGTTGGCGGCGGCGGATTCCTTCGCCTCGCCGCGCGCGAGTTCTCCGGCGCGGCGGCCGGACTCCGCTTCCCGCCGGGCTTCGGCGAGTTCGGCGGCGATCCGTTTCGCTTCGTCGCGCGCGAGCTCTTCGGCGCGCCGACTGGATTCCGACTCTTTCCGGACTTCGGCGAGTTCGGCGGCGATTTTCTCCGCCTCCTTCTTCGCCGCTTCCCGATCGCCCGTGTCGGAGGCGACGGGAATGCGGATCTCCTTCACGATCACCTGCGGTTTCGGTTCCGGCCGGTTGCGGAGCGCGGCGTTTTCCTGCTTGAGCGCGGCGATCTCGGCGGTCAGGCTCCGGTTGCCGATCTCCAGATCGCGTTTTTCGCTGCGGAGCGCGGCGGCGGAGGAGGAGAGTTCGCGGAGTTTCTTCTCGCGTTTTTCGCCGTCGGCGCGGAGCGTGTCGGCGGCGGAGCGGAGCCGCGCCGCTTCTCCGGCGGCGGAGGCGAGTTCGGCGATCCGGGCGCGGAGCGCCTCGGAGTCCTTCACGAGCGCGGTGTACTGCTTTTTGAGGTCGAAGAGTTCCAGCTGCGCCGCTTCCGCCTCGATGAGCTTCTTGCGGACCTCCTCGATCTTTTCGGTTTCGACGTGTTCCCGGGTCAGCTGCCGGTTGAGCTGGCGGAGTGTCTCCGCCTCCTTTTCCAGCGCGGCAAGTCCGGCGAGGCGGCGTTTCGCGGCGGCGAGTTCGGTTTCGCTCCGGCGCAAAGAGACCAGTTCCTTTTCCTGACGGCGCCGGGCGTTGTTGAGTTCTTCGTTGAGGCGCTGTTCCTTGGCGAGGCTCTGCTTGAGCTGATCGAGTTCGGCGAGACGGAGTTTGATCCGGTTGAGTTCCGCTTCGCGGGGTTTGGCGGCGTCGGCGGCGAGTTTGTTCTCGCGGTTTTCCTGCTGGAGCGCGGTGAAGTTGCGCCGGAGCGCCGCGTACTGCGGAGCGAGTTCCCGGTATTTGGCGGCTTCGGCTTCGGCTTCGGCGAGGCGCTGGCGGAGCGTGATCCGTTCGGCGTCGGACCTTCTGGCGGCGCTTTCGGCGCCCGCCAGTTTGCCGGAGAGTTCCGCGACCCGTTTTTCGGCGACTTCCGCGCGGGCGCGTTCCTCCGCTTTCGCGTTCCGGAGCGCGGCGATCTCGTCGTTCAGTTGTTTGCGGGTCTCCTTGGCGGAGGTGAGCGCCTTGAAGTCGTCGCTTTCCCGCTTGGAGAGGCGCGTTTCGAGTTCGCGTTTGCGGTCGGAGAGAAGTTTGAATTCCGCCTCCGTCTTCGCGTGGAGCGCGCGCAGGCTCTTGAGTTCCCCCGCGGTGAGTTCGAGCGCGGCGGAGCGTTCACTCAGTTCCGCGGCGAGGCGGGCGCGGTCCTTTTCGATGCGGCCGCGGGAGCTGTCGCCGTCGGCGGCGAGCTTCATGAGGCGATCGTTTTCGCGTCGGAGCCGGGTGCATTCCTGCTGGAATCCCCGTTCCCGGCGTTCGGCGGAGCCGAGTTTGGCGCGGGTCTCCGTGAGTTCGGCGAGCTGGTTCCCGAGTTTGACGCGGGTCTCCGCGAGCTCGGCGCGGAGCCTGCCGAGTTCGGCGGCTTCGGCGCCGGAGAGCGCCGCGGGGTGCGGCGTGGCGGCGTTTTTCGGGGCGGCGGGACGCGCGGCGAGGCGCTTTTCGAGTTCGGCGCGGGTCTCCGCGAGCTCGGCGAGCCGTTTCTCGAGCGCTGCGCGGGCTTCCGTGAGTTCGGTGAGCTGTTTCTCGAGTTCGGCGGTACGGCCGCGGGCGGAGTCGCGCTCGGAAGTCGCCTCCCGGAAGGCGTTCCGGAGGTTTTCGGCTTCGCCGCCGAGCCGCTCGGCGTTTTCGCGGAGAAGGCGCAGCTGTTCGCCGTTGCGGCGGAGTTCGTGGCGAGATTTGAGCAATTCCTGCTCCGAGCGCCGGATCGAGGCTTCGGCGGCGCGGAGTTTCTGTTCGCCGAGTTCGTTTTTCATGCGTTCGGCGACCAGTCGTTCCTGAAGTTCGGCGGCGCGGCGGTCCGGCTTGTCGGATTCCTTCTGCAGTTCGTTGAAGCGCTTTTCGAGCAGCGCGTACTTTTCGGCGGCGATCCGCTGGTCGCGGAGAAGGTGGGCGATCTCCGATTCGAAATCGCGGCGGCGGCCGGCGGCGCGTTTGAGGTCGGCGATCTCGACGGTCGCTTCGGCGAGGCGGGTCCGCAGCAGCACGATTTCGCTCTGGCGCTTTTCGCTTTCGGAGACCTCGGCGCGCTTCGGCTTTTCGGCGGGCGCGGAGTTGCCGAGGAGCCGGTCGAGTTCCGCGATCGACTTGGCGCAGTCGGCGAGGCGTTCGCGGATCACCCGCTGGTTCCAGTCGGGGCGCGCCTTGCGGACCATGTCGTAATGGTCGCGCGCCTTGACGAAGGCTTCGCGGGCGCGGGTGTAGTCGCCCCGGTCGCGAAGCTGCTGACCGAGTTCGAAGTTGGTGTAGCCGAGCCGCCACGCGTCCCACGGCGAGGTGGCGGAGGCGGCGAAGGGAAGGCACGCCGCGGCGAACCAGATCGCGGCGGCGAAGAGGCGGCGGGAGCGCCGGGAGAGCGTGGAGTCCTTCATTTCAGATATTCCGCGTACAGGTGTTGATGTTTGGCTTCGATCGCAAAGACGAGCGAGAGGTTGCCCTCCTCGTCGTAGACGGCTTCGCGGACCTGTCCCTCCGCGTAGGCGAACGCCGCCAGATCGTGGCGCGACGGCGGCAGTTCGACGCGAAGCGGCAGCAGTTCTCCGGCGGCGCGGAGCGCGATGCGCTCCCGCAGGCGGTCGAGCCCCGTTCCGGCGGTCGCCGAAACCTCGACGGCGTCGGGGAAGAGGGCGCGGATCCGGCGGAGGCGCTCCGCGTCGGCGACGGGATCGACCCGGTCGGCCTTGTTGAGCACGATCTGGATCCGGCTTTCGTCGGTGCCGAGTTCGCGGAGCACGTCGAGGGTGGTCCGCCACTCCGCTTCGAGTTCGGGACTGGAGAGGTCGAGCACGAGCAGCAGCAGATCGGCGAGCGTCGCCTCTTCGAGGGTCGATTTGAAGGCTTCGACGAGCTGGTGAGGCAGCCGCCGGATGAATCCTACGGTGTCGGCGAGCACCGCCTCTCCGCCGCCGGGGAGCGCCATGCGCCGCGCGGTGGGGTCGAGGGTGGCGAAGAGCTGATCCTTGACGAGGACCTGTGCGCCGGTGAGCGCCTGAAGCAGGCTCGATTTCCCGACGTTGGTGTAGCCGACCAGCGCCGCCTGAAAGACCGGACGGCGTTCCCGCGCTTTGCGCTGGGTGCGGCGGCGGCGGCAGAGTTCCTCCAGTTCGTCGCTCAGCTCCTGGATGCGCCGGCGGAGCTGGCGGCGGTCGGTCTCCAGCTGCGCTTCGCCGCCGCCGCGGTTGGTGGCGCCGCCGCCGCGCTGGCGGGAGAGGTGGCTCCACGCCTTGGTGAGGCGGGGCAGATGGTAGCGGGCGCGGGCGAGTTCGACCTGAAGGACCGCTTCCGGAGTGTGGGCGCGGGCGGCGAAGATGTCGAGAATGATCTCCTCGCGGTCGAGCACCCGGCATCCGGAGAGTTTTTCCCAGTTCCGCTGCTGCGAGGGGGTGAGTTTCACGTCGAAGACGATCGCATCAGCCTCGCTCTGCTGCGCGAGGCGGGCGATCTCCTCCGCCTTGCCCGAACCCATGCGGTAGCGCACCTGATTGGAGGAGACCTTCACGATCAGCGGTTCGAGTACGCGGCAGTCGAGGTTGGCGGCGAGTTCCGCCAGTTCTTCCGCCTCTTTGCGGATCGTTTCGGGATCGTCGTCGGGAAAGGCGACTCCTACGATCAGCGCCGTACGGCGGCGGGCGCGGGCTTCTGCGACGAGGTCGATCATCGGCTGCCGCCCGCGAGTTCGAGAGCCGTTTCGAGGTACTTCACGCCGCGGAGCGCGGCGGATTCGGCGGCGAAGTCGCCCGCGGCGCGGGCGCTGGCGGCGGCGCTGCGCTGATCCTCCAGCGCTCCTTTGAGGTCGCCGATGCGCGATCGGAAGGCGGCGCGGGCGGCGTAAAAGTTGAAGTCGTCGCCCGCGGGGGGCAGCAATCCTGCTGCGGCGCGGAGCGCGACGGGGTTCTCCGGGAAGCGCATGAGCAAACTCCACGCCATCATGATCCGCAGCCGGGGGGCGGCGATGCGTCTGCCGAAGTCGCCGACGATCCGGTCGATCCGGGCGTCGTCGGCGTCGGTGCGGGCGGCGAGTTCGAGCGCGGTGAAGTAGAGCCGGGCGGAGTCGGGCGCCGCCTTGAGCCGTTCTTCGAGGAAGTTCCACGCTTCTTCGCCGCGCCCGGTGTTTTCGAGCACGAAGAGGCGCATCCGGATCGCCGCGGGCTGATCGGGGGAGAGCCGGAAGATCTCTTCGAGGAGGCGGCGCTGGCGGCGTTCCTGCGGTTCGCGCATCCGGTTCTGGAGTTCGGCGAGACGGCGTGAAAGCTCCGCCTCGGTGCGGATGTCGAGCTTGCCGGAGAGCGCGCGGTCGGCGGCTTCGGGGAGATCGACCGCTTCGCCGCGCCAGAGGATCGTGCCGCCGCGGTCGATCAGAAACGCCTGCGGATAGAGGAGACTGCCCTCCATGTACTGCGCGGTGATTTTGCGTTCGCGGTCGACTCCGACCGGCAGGGGAAGCCCCGGATGGCGCGCGAGCAGCGCCTTGGCGTCGTCGGCGGGGTCTGGAGTGACGATGGCGCAGCGGAGTTTTCCCTTCGAGGAACGCTGGAGCGCGGCGAGATTGGCGACGTTCTCGTCGGCGATCACGGCGCGGCAGAGCACGAAGACCACCGCGCGGAGTTCGGGGGTCCCGGCATCATCGGGGGCGGGATCGACGCGGAAGGGAGAACCGTTCACCCAGTCGGCTTTGGCGAAAGGGAGCGCTTTGTCGCCGGGCTGGAGCGCGGGGAGTTCCCGCGCGGCGGCGAGGCAGAGCAGGAGCGAAAGTGCGCGGAAGGGGAAACGCTTTTTCATGACGGCACCGTGGTTGCGGTTGAGTGAATGGAATCTGCTGCGGTCCATAATGTAGCGCATGCCGCCGCGGTTGTCAACCCCGGCGCGCGGGGGGAGGTGGAGTTCCGGGCGGATCGACGGTGATTTTGAGCAGCGCCTCCTCGATCTTGAGCCGCCACGGTTCGAGTTCCTCCGGGGTGAGGTCCGGGGGGACGACGATGGGGTCGCCGAGAACGAGGGTGATCTTCGCGCCCGGCTTCGGGATCTGGAAGCCGTCCCAGCTGCGGACCGACCAGCAGCGCGAAGCGTTGAGCGAGATCGGCACCACGGCGCGTCCGGTCAGGCTCGACAGCATCGCCGGACCGTTCTTCATCCTGTAGCGGGGCCCGCGCGGACCGTCGGGAGTGAGGATCACATGTTCCTCGCCGCGGATCGCCGCGAAGGCGCTGCGCAGCGCCGCCGCGCCCTGCTTCGACGAGGAGCCGCGCAATGCGCGCAGTCCGAAGCGGGCGATGAAGTCGGCGACGTACTGCCCGTCGCGCGAGGCGCTGACGACCGCGGTGGTGCGGCGGCGGGTCTCGGCGGGAAAGGCGGGGGCGAAGTAGAGCAGCCGGTTGTGCCATGCGACGCCGATCATGCCGGTCCCCTCGTGCGAATAGTTGTGGGGATCGACGATTTCGTGGCGGTAAAGGCAGCGGTAGAAGAGCCGGAGCAGCAGCGCGGGCAGGATGTAGATCCAGTCGGGGAGTTTCTTGATCTGCCGGAAACGGTATTTCAGCGTCGTCACGGGATCACCTCG
>Ga0310690_10008585_pt1 | contig 12930 bp, 6 predicted proteins | sample AusTroGonzalo_MG_2_FD_207661 | JGI IMG/M metagenome (GOLD analysis project Ga0310690, IMG submission 207661) | Bovine rumen microbial communities from tropical cattle in Woodstock, Queensland, Australia - Gonzalo_04 (v2) (version 2) | ecosystem: Host-associated > Mammals > Digestive system >...
TCTTCGCATTCCTTCGAGCCAATCTTGTTGCCGTAGAAGTCATAAGCGCGCAGATACCACTCGCCGTCCCAACCGTGTTTCTTCACAGCCTCGACCATCGAATCGATGCTTTTCTGGGCACGCTTGGCTTCGTCAGAGAATTGATAATTGATAATTGATAATTGAGAATTATGATTACCTGCAAGGACTTCGCAAAGTTCTACATACTCTTTGCCCGTTAGGACAAACAAACCTGCAATCATCAGTGATTCGGCCTTTGAGCCCTCGCTGTTGTTCTCTGTTGTCTGGAAACTCTCGTTGGGATCCCATGAGAAGCAGTTCAGGTTCAGACAGTCGTTCCAGTCGGCACGACCGATGAGGGGCAGCATGTGGGGACCTAGGTTCTCTACCACGTGGTTGAATGAGATGCGCAGGTGCTCGAAGAGTGTCACTTCTGTGCCTGGCTCATTGTCGAAAGGTACCATCTCGTCGAGAATAGAGAAGTCGCCCGTCTCCTTGATATATGCCACGGTGCCAAAGATGAGCCAACAGGGGTCGTCGTTGAAACCGCCTCCAATATCGTTGTTGCCACGCTTGGTCAGGGGCTGATACTGGTGATAGCAGCCACCGTCAGGGAATTGTGTTGATGCAATGTCGATGATACGCTGACGGGCACGACTGGGAATCTGATGAACAAAGCCCACGAGGTCTTGGTTTGAATCGCGGAAACCCATACCACGACCCACACCGCTCTCGAAGAACGAGGCTGAACGCGAGAAGCAGAAGGTAATCATGCATTGGTACTGGTTCCAGATGTTCACCATACGGTCCAGGCGTTCGTCGCCACTCTCCACGGTATACTTAGACAGCAGACCGTCCCACATCTGGCGCAACTCCTCGAAGGCTGCATCTACGGCTTCTACGGTTGAGAAGCGGGTGATGGTGTCGTGAGCCTTTTGCTTGTTGACCAATGTCACGTCTGAGTCCTGCGAACTGATGAGCTCACCCTTGCGTTTACGCTCGATATCCTCAGCAGAGAATTTTTCGTTCTGTTCGTTCTCCACATAGCCTAACAAGAAGATAAAGTCCTTCGACTCGCCTGGCTGCAACTCCACCTCTATATAATGTGAGGCAATGGGACTCCAACCGTGAGCCAATGAGTTGGCTGGCTTGCCGGCCATGACGCTTTGTGGGTTAGAGAAGTCATTATAGAGTCCGATGAATGACTCGCGGTCGGTATCGTAACCATTCACCTGGGCGTTGGTCAGCGCATAGTAGGCATAGTGGTTGCGACGCTCCTTGTATTCTGTCTTATGATAAATGGTGGCGCCACCGTTATCAATCTCCACCTCGCCTGTTGACCAGTTGCGCTGGAAGTTTTCCATATCCGTAGCAGCATTCCACAAGCACCACTCTGTGAAAGAGAAGAGCTTCAGGTGTTTCACTTCTTTGCTGGTGTTCTTCAATGTCAACTTCTGTACCTCGGCCCACGTCTTCAAAGGAACGAAGAAGAGCACAGAGGCTTCGACGCCATTCTTACTACCCGTGATGCGGGTGTAGTTCATGCCGTGACAGCACTCATATGCGTCAAGTTGTGTCTTGCAAGGTTTCCAACCAGGTGACCAGACGTCTTTACCATCGTTAATATAGAAGTAACGGCCTCCAGCATCCATAGGCACGCCATTATAGCGATAGCGGGTGATGCGGCGGAACTTGGCATCCTTATAGAAGTCATAGCCACCAGCGGTATTAGATATCAGGCCAAAGAAGTCCTCGTTGCCCAGATAGTTGATCCAAGGGAACGGTGTGGCCGGATCGTTAATTACATATTCTCTGTTCTTGTCGTCAAAAAATCCAAATGTCTTCATCTTCTTTTGTGTTTCGTTATAACGCTACATCGTCATAACGTTGTTTCGAATTATTTTCCAGTCAATAAGTCAACCAATGGCTTGTCCTTGAAATCATTCTTCTGTTGATCCCAGAAGCCGAAGTCGGCATCATAGCACCAAGTGGTCCATGCGATATTGAACTCATCAAACACACTTAGCATGTCCTTGGTCCATTTATAGGCCAGCTCGCGGTCCACGGGCTCGTAGACACCCCACTCGCCACAGAACAGTTGCAGGTCGTATTTCTTGGCCACCTCGATGGCATCCTTAAAGTCCTCGCGGATCTTGTTCACATCCCACACCTGAGTGAGATAAGGCTCCAACAGAGGCTTCAGCGTGTCGGGCGCTGCCTCATAGTCTTCCTTCGATACCAGCACACCAGGATAGTTCACCTTTCCTGTGTATTTGCCGATAGGTGTCCACCAAGCTCCGTAATGAGTCAGAATCATGGGATTGTAATAATGGAAGGAGAGAACAATGTTCTTGTCGCCCTCGGGCACCTTCAGATATTTCATCGTCTCATAGCCTTGCCACATGTTGCTGCCGATGACCAATGTGCGCTGAGGCTCACGCTCACGCAGGGCCTTGTGTACCTTGGCAATCAGTTGGTTCCACTGTTCGTGGTCATCGGCCACGGGTTCGTTCATAAACTCGTAGGCCACAGAGTCGTTGCTATAGCCCTTGAGCACGTCCGACAACTCATACCACATATTGATGAGCTGCTGCTGCGACTCCTCCGAAGTGAACAGCGTGTTAGCGTTGCCAGCACCTTCGTTCACGGCATTGAAGTAGTGCGAACGGATGATGTGCAGGTCGACGATGGCACGCAGGTGGTGCTTGCCACACTGGTCGAGGGCGCAAGTCAGCAAGTTCCAAGCCTCAGGTAGCTTGTTTCCTTCTTCATCCCAGAACTGAACCTCATCAATGGGAATACGCACGAAGTCGAAACCCAGTGAGTCCAGACGGGCAAAGTCGTCCTCTTGGATATGCATCTGGCGGGCCTCACCTCGCTCTTCCGACTGCGACAGCCAGTGGCTCAGGTTCGTACCGCGATGGATGCGGAAGTCATTTACTCCATTATCTTTCTCGTTTTTGGTTGAGCAGGCCGAGAAGACCAGCACGATAGCGGCAAAAAAAGCCCAGATCTTTTTCATTTCTTTTCGATATTTCGTTATTTCGACATTCCTGTTATTGTTTCATTCCTTCCATGATGCCGTTCAGCACCCAGTCGGCCTTCACCTTCATACTGGCTCTGCGGTCGAAGATGCCAAAGTGCTCAGGACCGCTACCAAAGGCATTGTTGTCCCACACAAAGGTAGAGAAGCCGCGCTTCTTGGCCTCGCTGACCAGGAAACGACAATAGTATGTCATGTTCTCGTGGATGAGATCGGTCTGTCCAGCCTTCTGACGATCGCTGACACCCCACTCACCCATCACGATGCCGAGTCCTTGGTTGGCCCAGGTGCTCACCACCTTGTCGAAGAAGTCGCTCATAGTCTTCTCATCACTCTCCGAAGCCTCGCCCTTGTCCTTATAAGGATTGCCCCAGAAGTTATACTTGCACTCGCCGGCATAATCCCAAGGTGTATAGTAATGGAACTCCACACTTATATAGTCTTTGCCATTGCCTTCGATATCGTTAGGCACGATGAAATCGCCATTATTGATACCGAAATCGGGGTTGCACACATAAGTCTGTACGATGAGATGACGCTTTTCGTTGTTGCCGCCCGTGGCACGTACCACATCGATAAACGTCTGGTTGTATGAGTTCTGCACAGCCAGATTCTCGGAAGTTGGCTTACCCCAGTTATCGCGAACATGCACCTCGTTGGTGCCAGCAAAGGCCAAGCGATAGTCATACTGGGCAAACTCGCTGGCGATGTTCAGCCATAGAAGCGCTAACTTCTGGTTGTTCTCCTCTTTATAAGCATTGGTGGGTCGACCTTCCAGCCACTTGTCGTGGTGGGTGTTGATAATCACCTTCAGGTCGTTCTGCAAGCACCAGTCCACCACCTCTTTAATACGTGTCAGCCACGCCTTGTCGATGCTCATCGCCTGAGCGTTGGTGATATGGCATTGCCAGCGAATAGGAATACGTACGGCATTGAACCCCGCCTCCTTCACCGCTTTGATGGTCTTTTTCGTCACCACAGGGTTGCCCCAGGCAGTCTCTGCGTTGATGCTGCCATCAGGATTGCCGATAGCCATCGACTCACCATCTTGTCCTGGTGCTGAGCACTCAAACTGGTTGCCCAGGTTCCAACCTACCACACCAGCATTCCATTCCTTAGCTGTGGGTTCTTTTGCAGCAGATGGTTCGTTTGTCTCATCAGCGGAGTCACTACCGCAAGCCAGCACACAACAAGATGTCATGACTGAGAAGAAGCATGTAGATAGAAATCTTTTCATGACTATTTATAGTTTTATTGTTTTCGATTGCAAAAGTAAAAGAATTGCCGTGAGGAGGGGTCTTATAGCATACAAAAAAGGTTTCAAAACTAAAAGCTGATAGATTTGAAACCTTTTTTTGATAGTTTTTATACCCTGCTATTATACGTATTTAGAGGGCGAAACACCGAAATACTTCTTAAATACGGTACTGAAGTACTTGGGATTATCGAAGCCGGTCTGTGTGGCGGCATCGGTCACGTTGCAACCGTTTCGCAGCATAGAGGCAGCACGTTCCAAGCGGATGATGCGCATGAAGTCCTGGGGCGACTTACCCGTATATGATTTCAGTTTGACGTAGAACAGCGTGCGACTCATGGCCATCTCGCGGCACAGATGGTCGATGGTGAATTCCGAATCGCCGAGATGGTCCACAATCAGTTGGGTGGCCTTGTCCACAAACTCCTTGCCGCCGTCTTTCTCAGGAACAGGTTGCTGAGGTGTGTCCACGATAGTTGGCTCTACTGTTTGCAGATGGTCGATGGTCAGTCGCATGTATTTCTCATGGAGTTGATACATCAGATAGGCACCATAGAAGGCCAACAGCACCAGAGCGATATAGATACACCACATCCACCACGTGTTCCACCAGGGTTGTCCGATGGTGATGATGAGTGTCTTTGTATCAATCACGGTACCGTTAGTGCGACTGATACATTGCAAGGTGAGCAAGTGTTCGCCAGGCTCCATATTCACAAAGCGGATGTACTGCTGGTCGGAGGGCAGGCTCCATTCACCATCTCCCACCTGATAACGATAGGCAATGTCGAAGTGATTGCGCATGTTGACACTCTCGAACTGAATCTCGAATGTACGCTGGTCGTACGATAGCGACAATTCACCTTTTTCCAATAGGCGGTTCACTTGCTCCGTTTGCAGCGACTCCTGGTCGGCCGAGCACGTCACACCCATGATGACCAGGCTGGCTTTGTAGTTGATGGACTGCACATTATCCGGATGAATGACGATGGCACCCGTAGTGGTTCCAAAGACAATATTGCCATCGGGCAGGTTCTGAGCCGCGCCACGAGTGTATTCGCGATTCACACCATAGCAGTAGTTGGCATTGATAACCGTATTCGGCGCATCGGGCGATACGAATGCCAAACCCTCGTCGGTGGCTATCCAGATGCGGCCATCGCGCCCCTTAACCAGACTTCTCACATAGTTGGAAGGCAGGCCGTTGGCGGTGGTCATCTGCCGACTCTCGTGCTTGGCCTGGTGATAGACATAGACGCCACCACCATCGGTAGCAATCCATAGTTCCAGACCAGATGCCAGCAGGTGGGTGACAAAGGGGTTGATATCAGTAACACCAGAAGGGGCATAGTTCAATTCCTTGATGACATCATTGCCTGGCGTGATGAGCTTCAGTCCGAAGGCTGTACCCACAGCAATCTGACCTGTGGCTAATTGAGTGATGGCCTGTACGTCGTGGATATCATAATAATAGGAATGTCCATCGGGAGTCTTTTCCAGCAGGTCACCATTGATACTACCCACCCACAGGTTGCCGTCCTTGTCGTAGAGAGTGGCAAAGACGTGGTCGTCGGTCAGCGGACTATTGCTGGCGATATAAATCTTTCGCACCCGTGCCTCGCTGTCCAGGTCGTAGATGCCCTTGCCATAAGTCGATACCAGCAGTCCGCCATCAGGCTTCTTGCTGGCGCTGAGTACCACGGTGCCCTGACAGCAGTGCTGCCACAGGCCTGTCTGGGTGTTGAGGATGCTGATGCCATTGTCCGTTCCCATTAATAATAGGTGGTCCGATAGCGACGTCACCATATTCACATGGTCGTTGCGCAGACTCTGTGCATCGTTTCTCATGTGGCGATAGATGGCGATGGTGCTGCCAATGGGGCGGGCGATGTCTATGCCGCCTGAGTAGGAACCCACGATGATGTTCTTCCAGGTGTCCACCAAGATGCTGTAGATGCCGTTGCCGTGCAGCACACCGCTGGTCGACTCGTTGGCATCGAACAACATGGAGCACACACCTTGTCCGTCGCGTCTTATCTGATAGACGCCTCCACCATCGATGCCCACCAGCATTGTCTCGTCGTCATAGGGGCAGATACTGCGGATGGGGTTCTGTGGTTGGGCGTCGCCTGTCAGGGCCACAAACTGGTCGGCAGCGATGCCACCATCCTGTTTGAGGGTTACGATATGCAGACCATTCTCATAGCCTCCCAGCCAGAGCTTATGCGACAGTTCATCATAATAGCCGCACTCGGCGCGATAGGGTAGCAACTTTCTTCCTTTTTCATCGAAGACGCCCTCGCGAGCACAAAACAGCAAACGGTCGTCCATCGGCACGATAGTGTTTACGAAAGGTCCCTTCACCAGTTGCGTCAGCGTGGTGTCTTTCATCACATACACACCGTCGTGCATGGCCAGGAAGAGTTTGTGATTGGCTACAAAGATATCGTTGAGGGCCACATCGTGCTTCATCTTCTTCGTCAGACTCGTCATCAGGTTGAACTTATCGTTCAGGGGACTGAAGAGATAGATGGCGCCACGATTGTCGTAGGCATAGATGGCTGTCGAGTCGGTGGCCAGGTTGATGACGCGCCCGCCCATGTGTCCATAGGGTGTGCCCTCGTCCAGTCGGTAGTTCCTGACCTTCGATCCATTATAGCGTCCCACGCCCGTCATCGATGCCCACCAGATGGCGCCGCTCTTTGTCTGACAGATGGAGAAGATGCGCTGACTACTCATGCCTTCCGCCTTACCGATATGTGCGAAGGTGAAGTCCTTCACCTCCAGGGCTAAGCAGTTGGATGCCAGCAGCATCATAGCCAAAAGGACTTTTCTCATCTTTTCTTGATTTATTATTGGCCACAAAAATACTTAAAAAATCCAAGAACACAAAGAAAATGTTTCAGAAGTTACAATTAATGCGGATTATTTGTCCGACGTTAGCGGACTATCAGTCCGTAGGCGTCGGACTGTGAGTCTGCAGGCGACGGACTTTTCGCAACCTCATGCTTTCCTATCAGAATTTCCATTGAAGGGTGCCGATAAGATAACGTCCGATGCTGTTCTTCCAAGTCTCTACTCGTCCTTGCGCATTGACTACATAGTCCACATTGGTGCGCTGGCCGAGGATGTCGCTGCAGATGAGTTTGGCCAAGAGCTTTCCTTTGCAGAAGGGATAGGTCAGTTGCGCATTCCAAAGGAGTCGGTCGATGTTCATCCTACTGTCTGCAAAGCCCTTGTTGGAATACATGTTCAGATCTGTGGATACCTGCAACTTGAAGGGGAATGAGTAGATGGCCTGTCCACCATACTTGATATTAAAGATGTTCTGCGTGCCAAAGGATGAGTCGTCCTTTTGACGATAGTTGTTCCAATCCACCTTACCACCAACCTGAAGTGTCAGTTTCTTGAAGTCGTATTTCAACTCAGGACCTACGGAGAGACGATGACTCAACACGGTGCTAAGCTGACTCTGGCTCCCATCCGATGTGCCTGAGAGATCGACGCTGTGAGTATAGTTATACGATGTGTTCAGCGTCCAGTGAAGATGCTTGCCGGCGTCGATGGCTGAACCCACATAATAGCTGATGCCAGCCTTCCAATTGCCATTCACATTCTCAGGCTTATAGGTGCGACAACCCGTTGTGGCATCCTGCACAAACCCCTGCGCCACAGCGTTCTGAGTAACGTTGGCATCCATCGCTATGCGTGAGTTGAAATCGTGCTTTCCCCTCGTCTGATAATAGGTAGAGAGCGTATAGACCGTATTCTTCTTCAAGTTTGGATTACCTTTTCTCACGGCGAGGGTATCAGTCCTGTCGGTCACGTCAATGATATTCATCACATCAGGCAGATACTGATTGACGCGAGCCGAGATATAGAAGTGCTTTTGCATATTGTTTCTGCCAATCTCATACTGAATGGCAGGACAGAAGACATGGTCTCTGAGTCGCACCTGATAGTCCTGTGTATCGCTCTGATAGTCGATATGACGGGTGTAGAAGTCGCCATATAGACGAAACTCGAAATAGGTATAGTTGCCATCCTGATTCCTAGTATAGGCCCATTGCAGGTAATTCTGGTTCCAACCTTGCGAATACTCCAGGTCGTAAGAGGTCTCTCTATTGCGACAAAGCAGCAGCGAGTCGCGATTCGACGGCAGCATCTCGCGCCAGGTCTCGCTTGTCATATTGGAATAGATGCCTCCCAGTCGGTCCAGTCGATAGTAGTCACTATTGGTCGTCTCTTTGTCATATCTATAACTGGAATATAACTCGAGTCGCCATCCGTTCAGCCAGTTAAAGGAATAAGAAATCATCGCACACGTCCTATTTAGTGTGTTGGGCTTCTCGTCGTACCTGTTTTCATGAATATTCTTGTCTGCGTCTTTCCAGAATCGGTATCTGTTGAGCAGATAGTCATACCGCTTCTCCTTATTATAGTCTTTCCATAGCATGAAATCCAAGTGGTCGCCCCAAGGTAGTTTCACCGTTCCTTGGCCGCGAGCGTAAAGCGAGAACGTCTTTGAATGATTGGTAGCTTTCGAGTCCTTCGAATGGATGGTGTCTGACAGGCTGATGTCTTCATCAAAGGGATTTGTGCCAAACATCATGGATGAGATATCGTTGCTCCCATCCGATACCGATCGGCTTATGGAGATATTTGAATTGAAATAGTAGGGGAGAGCTCCCTTGGTATGAGATATCTTGAAGGTGTTGTCGAGAGCAATGGTCTGATATGACGAGACATCCGACGTGTTCTCAATGCCATACGATTTACCGTTCTGCAGATAGTTCTCCGTCGATGTCCTTTGCTGAGAATTGCAACGGGTGCCATTCATAAAGACCGACGTCTCGTTGGTTAGTTCTCCGCCCTTTCCGTTGAGCATCAGGTTGGCACCTATGTTTCTCAATGTGCTGCGTCTCGTATCATTATAATCATTCCAGTTGCCATTACCATCAGCAGCACCAGCCTTGCCCACATTATTTGTTCCTCCCATCAGCGACAGACGGGTGTTGCCAGTAAAGCGCAAGCCAAAGGCTCTGGCTAGGAATCTGTCCAACTCAATATCCGTATGGCCATCCATGTTTTCTTGAGAAGCCAGACCTCCGCCCGCTTCTATATTACCCATATAGCCGATGTTGTATTCACGCTTCAGTTGTACGTTTCCCACAAAGTCACGCTTGTCAATGTCGAAACCCACCACCTCGCTGCGCTCACTCGATTTATCGTAGAACTCCACCTTCTGTACTGTATAGTAGGGCAGGTTCTGAAGCATCATCTGGTTCTTGCCTTTAAAGAAGTCCTTGCCGTTCAGCGTGAGGTAGTCCACATGTCTGCCATTAACGGTGATATTGCCGTCTTTGTCCACCTCCACACCGTTCATCTGCTTCAGGAGTCCGTCAAGCATGCTGCCCTCTGGTACATTAAACGCATCGGCATAATACACCAACGTGTCACCATGATAGGCAAAGCGCACCTTTGAGGCCGTCACCACCAACTCATCAAGTTCGCTGTCCATACTCGATATTCTCTTGATTCTCCTTTTCATCTGGTGCCACTTGGCATCGAAGGAGGCATTGCGCTTCACATACTTCATGTTGAAGTCCACAAAGCAATCGTCATAGTCTGGGTGACTGGCTTTGATGATGAAGTGCTTGGCAATGGCGGGGACGGTGAACTTATACGTCGCATCGAAAATGCCTTGCCCCTTACTCAAGTCATAGACGGTCGTCGTATCAACAATAGTACTGTCGGCAGTCATCAGCGTCACCTTCACGTCGCGGATGCTGGCTTGGGTAAAGGAATCACGTATGTGTCCCCAAATCTCTGTCGTTCTGTCTTTTTGTGCCAACGAGAAGTTGGCAGCAAACAAAAGTAAAATGACAAGAATTTTTCTAGTCATAGGTCTATGTTATCGATATTCATTTTTGCAAAGATACGTAAAAAAAACCGAAAACGCCAAAGGCTGTCTCTATTTTTTACATCTTTTATGATTGCTGTGCGGCGATAGCTGTGGCCACAGCATAGGCGGTGGTCCATGCTGCTTGGAAATTAAAGCCTCCTGTGACGCCATCGATATCGAGTACCTCGCCGGCAAAATAGAGGTGAGGGATGGTGCGACTTTCAAGGGTTGAGGGGTTGACTGCCGACAGCGAAACGCCGCCACAAGTGACGAACTCGTCCTTGAATGGTGCGCGACCGGCAATCTGATAGGTGTCGTTGATGAGGGTATTGGTCAGTCGGTTGAGCTCTTTCTGGTTGAGGCTGCCCCAAGGAGCGTGGGCTCGACCGGCCAAAGCTCTTTCTGTGAGATAGGTCCACAGGCGTGTGGGCAACTCGAAGGGACGGATGGTGGTCAGCTGTTTTTGGGCATGCTGATGACTCATCGAGACCAATAGTTCCTGCACCTCGTTCTCTTTTAGGTTGGTCCAGTTGATGGCGAGCGATTGTTTGTAGTTCGACTCGCTGAGTAAACGGGCAGCATAACTGCTGAGGCGTAGGATACAAGGGCCGCTCATGCCCCAGTGGGTGACGAGCAGAGGTCCTGAGGCACGCATCTTCGTGCCGGGAATCATCGCTGTTGCCTCGACCACCGTGCCCATAAGGTTTCGCAGTTGCGTATCTTCTATATTAAAGGTGAAGAGTGAGGGGACTGGTGTCTCCAACGGTTGCTCCAGCCAGCGCAGACTGTCTATCTGTGGTTTGCCGCCAATGGTGACGGCCACGAAATCATAGTCGCTCAGGTCGCTGAGGCTACTAATCTTGGTGCCCGTCTGAATAGTGATACCCAGGCGACGGGCCTCATTGAGAAAAAGGTTGATGATAGAGTGGGAGTCTTGTGACAGCGGAAAGACGCAATGGTCTTCCTGAGTGGTGAGTTTGACGCCGCGATGCTCGAACCATTGATAAGCATCGCGGTGGTCAAACTGCTTAAAGAGTCGCTTCAATAGGCGATGGCCACGGGGATAGACGCTCTGCAGGTCTTTGATATCCTCAAAGGAATTGGTGCAGTTACAGCGTCCGCCGCCCGAAATCTCAACCTTGGCCAACACGCGTTTCGAGGCCTCCAGGATGGTGACGTCCATCTGGGGGCACATCTCCTTGAGGTTGATGGCCAGGAAGAAACCAGCGGCACCGCCGCCTATGATAGCGGTTTTCATTCGTTATAGGCTGCGGCCTCGGCAGCCGCAATAATCTCTTCGCGAGAGAGTTCTGGCGTGTTGTGGGTGATGTCGGAGAGGTCGAACTCATCGTTGAGGGTGGGCTCTTCCTGTTTCTTCTGACTATCCTGAGGCTCTGGAGCTTCTGAAACCTCCGAAGTTTCCATCTTCTCTGTCTTGATGATAAACTCCTTCTCTGCCTCCAAGTCGGGAGCGACGGCTGTGGGCTCTTCCTCCATCTTGGTACGCTCGCTCTTGGCGGTGAAGATGGCATCCACGAATTGTGGCTCGCGACGCAGGCGTTGCAGCGTCTCCTTGGCAGCCAATTGCTGAGCTTCCTTCTTGGAATAGCCCTGTGCACTACTGCCATCCACGCCTTCAATCTTCACGATGAAGCTGAATACAGGTGAGCCTTGCTTGTCGGTGGACTGGTCTTGCATCTCGAACTGCATCTTTACGCGGTTCTTCTGGGTCCACTCCAGGAGTTTCGACTTGAAGTTGACCTCCTTATAAGCCACCTTGTCGATGTTGACCATCTGAGCCAGGATACGCTTCTTCATAAAGCGCATCACGGCATCATAGCCCTGATCCAAGTAGATGGCACCTACCAGCGCCTCGAAGGCGTTGCCAGCCATATAGCTGTTGTGCGAACGCTTGGAGGTGTTGCTTTGGATGAGTTCGGTGAGTCCCATCTCTTCGGCCAGCTTACCCAACGTCTCGCGGCTCACTAACTTTGAACGGGTGTTGGTGAGGAATCCCTCGCGCTTACCACTGAAGTGTTCATAGACAATATGTCCCACCACGGCATCAAGTAGTGCGTCGCCCAGGAACTCCAGACGCTCGTTGTTCAGCGGGCGACCTTTGTCGTTGCGCTGGCCAGAGCTCTTGTGGGTCAGGGCCACTTTATAATACTTGATGTTGTGGGGGTAGAACCCCATGATATCGCGTAGAGAAGAAAAAAGCTCCTTCTCCTGACGGAAAGGGAGCTTTATACGGTCGATGATATCGTTAAGCCTCATACTTCTTGAAAACGACACAAGCGTTGTGACCACCGAAACCAAACGTGTTGCTCAGTCCGGCACGCACGGTGCGCTTCTGTGCCTTGTTGAAGGTGAAGTTCAGATTGTAGTCGATCTCAGGATCTTCGTCGCCATCCTCGTGGTTGATAGTGGGAGGAATGATATCGTTCTGAACAGCCAGAACGGTAGCCATTGCCTCTACAGCACCAGCAGCACCCAGCAGGTGACCAGTCATTGACTTGGTCGAAGAGATGTTGAGCTTGAAGGCTGCGTCGCCGAAGACTTCCTTGATGGCCTTTGCCTCAGAGATATCACCTACGTGGGTAGATGTACCGTGTACGTTGATGTAGTCGATCTCGTCGGGCTGCATACCTGCATCCTCCAGAGCATTCTGCATCACGAGCTTAGCGCCCAGACCCTCGGGGTGAGAGGCTGTGATGTGGTGAGCAT
>Ga0310690_10008586_pt1 | contig 12930 bp, 3 predicted proteins | sample AusTroGonzalo_MG_2_FD_207661 | JGI IMG/M metagenome (GOLD analysis project Ga0310690, IMG submission 207661) | Bovine rumen microbial communities from tropical cattle in Woodstock, Queensland, Australia - Gonzalo_04 (v2) (version 2) | ecosystem: Host-associated > Mammals > Digestive system >...
ATTTCTTTCTCTGCTTAGCTTATTTTCTTAATTGTACCTCTGTGCTAAAGACGTAGACAGCAACATTGTAATTCAGGCTAATTCACCTTGTCACCACCGATCATGCTGTAATGCCCCAACGCCAACGCCGAATGCTTATATCGCCAACGCCGAATATCTACATCGCCAATGCCGAATGTTCTATGTTGCCCAATATCGAATTGCCCATATCATCCAAAGGCGCAAACTCTGGCGCGAGTGCTCTGGCGAGCTGCGCCTCCAGGGCAAGTGCCGTTCCGCCCGCCTCCTTTGCCTCTAGCAAAACACTCCACGCCCTCCTTTTCGCTACAGCCAAACACCCTCCATTCGTTTCAGAATTCCAATCCGAATTGAATTCTCGTGAAACCTCATCCCTACGTTCTTTCCCGTCAAGAATCTCGTCCGAAGTGAATTCTTGACAAGTCTTTTCCTCCATGACCGCATCGATTTCGGTTTCTTCAGCACTCAATGCCTTGATATTGCCACCAGCTACGCCTATTGGCGGCGGAAGAACAGCCGCCGCCGACAATGGATCGGCAATCCCCACAGTCTGGCGAAATTTCTTTGCGAGAGCCTTGTAATGCATAAGCCGTTTGTAATGTGCATATAGATCTTGTGCATTGTCATGCAACCACTTCCTCACGCCTCCACGACGACCGACAACTCTCCCTCCCGCGATTATGGCGGAATTGTCAACGTAACACTCCAGATCCTCCAGTAGAGAACCAAGGCGCACTACTGCCTCCACCGAATCACGCCTATGCCTGAACGCCTCGCGCAGCGCCTCAACAGTTGGTTCGTCATTCAGTGTCGAACGACGGCGGATGCGTCTGCGCTCTTCCGCGAGGGCAAGTCTCCTTGTGCGCTCCGCTTCGTAGTATGACGGTCGGCGAAGACGGCCTAGATGCCGATCTATCTGCCTTCTCATAAACCATATCGCAAACGATCCTCCCATCCACAAACAATATTCAAGAGCATTGGCTATGCCGACATTATACACGCCCACCACCCTGCGACGCATATATTCTTTGAGTCCATACGGCATATCGCCAATGGTATGACCGTTTCTGTTTGCCTCCCTCCAGAACTCGCGACGATACTCCTCTGGGTCAAAGCCCATAACCTCTTCATGAAACCAACGCATGAATTCAGGTGCACGATGGCTGAACGTCTTCTCCTCCGGAAGGCGTGTACGGTATATGCCCTTGCGGGCGAGATGTCTCTTTACTTTCATGTCCATGGTAGTAAATTGCCCTTTCTTTGATTTGCCGAGAAATATGATAGCAAACATTCAAAGCGGAGTCAACGAGAATTCAGTTAGGATTGAAATAGTGAAAGATTCTCGAACGATGGGCAATAAAGGCTATGACGCCATATAGCCTACCTCAGGAGATAGGCAGCGTACTTATAAAGATGTGAACGTGCTTGTGATGACGTGACGTAATTGTAAAGATGTGACGTGACGTAGTTATGATGATGTGACGTACGTGACAAGATGAAAAAAAGCGGCGTGTACCCACGCCGCCTCTATGCACACAGGACAAAAGCACTGTGAATTACAGATTTATCACTTTACGGTTACCGCAAATCCCACTCTGACAACTTTGACCGTCTTACCGTCGGCGGAAAGCCTTATTTTGACACCCCTTATGCCCGACCGCAGTGAAGGAACACTTGTGAACGTACTGTCCCCTGTCGCCTCGGCGAGCACGAAGCCGCCCGTCAGCTCGTCGGTGAAGTCGAGCGTCGTGTTTGTAAAGGCGAGCGCGCCGCCGCCGGTCAGGCGAATCGCCGTCGCGCCGGGCGTCGCGTACATGACGCAGTTGGTGATGCCGAGGTTGTACCCCGCCGTGTTGAGTGTCACCCCACCCGCGCCAAAGACCACGTTCTTGATTTCCTTGATGAATGCGGCGTTGTCCGCGTTCGCCGCGAGCGTGCCGCCGTCAAACTCCACGGTTGACGCACCCGCGCCTCCTGTGATGTCCGCCGTGACGAGCTTGCCGCTTCCGCTCAGGCGCAATTTCGCTGTGGAACCTGATGCCTGTGCGACATTAAGGCCCTTCGCCGTTGTGGCCGTGCCGCCGGAGATGTCCCAAAGCCCCATCTTGACTGTACCTTCAGAACCAAGATTCGCCCTGTTTGCCGTAATGGTACATGTCCCTCCCGACATGAAGTAGAAACCTTCACTCCCCGCACCATAGCCAATAGTGAGATAGGTGTTCGATTTCACTGTACCGCCGCGCTGAACAAATATTCCATACCCAGGATTGGTTTCATTACGACCAGTGACTAAAGCACGGGTAACCGTCAACGAGCCGGAGGCTATCTCATAACGTGATGTCGCCGTGTTCCCCACGCCGATGTTCATGTCATGTCCCACCGTCACCGTACCACCTTCTTGCGTGAACACACACTCGGCGGCATTATGATGTCCGATTGTCATATGATTGTTATTACCGACATTGAAATTCGCATTATCCGCGACGATAACATTGCCGACTGAGGTTCCCTCAAACCCAGTCCGCACATAACTGTTGAATTTCAAGGTTGCATTGTTGCTCACCGCAAGCATAGCCGAATGGTTGTAACGCCCTATCGAAGCCCAATCGCTGACAGTCGTCACACCACTTGTCACGACTACGCTTGCGTCAAATGCGTTCGCCAATCCTGACCCCGCTGTCGTGAACGTGCCATAGTTCACGCCCTTCACCTCCAGATTGTCCGTGAACACCGTCACCTTCGCCGTGTCTATGTACGCTGTTTCGGAGAACTTGTTCTCGGCCCAGAGCGCGGGCTTCGTACCCGCGACGGAGTTCGTAACGTATGCGCCGTCGTACCCTTCCGCGGCAGTCAGGTAGGATATCTTGAGGCTGTGTCCGCAAAGGTCGAGATACGAGCCGTCCGCAATAGTCACATTGGGCGCGGCGGACCAGTCGCAGTCAGCGCCGAGCGTCACCGCACCACCGTTGCCGCCGCCAATCTGCGTCGTCACCCACACAGGCGTCGTTCCCGCCGGAACGGTGAACGATGTCGTGCCAGAAAGCACGACGACCGTCGATTTCACGGGCAGGGCGTTCGCCACCACGCTGCCCGTCGAGTTCGTGCAGGCCCAGTTCGCGGGATCGTCGAAGTCGGTCGGATCACCGCCGCCGGTCCACCACGCAAACGCGGCGACGTTCGCGGCGAGGCCGAGTTCGATGGACTTGCCGTCCGCAGAGACAGTAACGACATAGCCGTCGCCCACGAGCTCAACGAGGTCGAGGACATCCGTCACGCCGCTTGGCAGCGTGAAGCCGTCCGTCGTCGCAATCGTAAGCGAATCCTCCTGATAAGAGGTGGTGTCAATGCGAATCTTCGCGTTCTCGCCAAGTGTGACCTTGCCGCCAAACGCGACGGAGTTCGTAAGGACGAGCGTCGTGGTGTTGGAGATCACCACGTCGCCGGTAAACGCCGGCGGAGCGCACAGCGCGAGCGAACCGCCGCCGCCCGTGACCGTCAGTCCGCCCTCGCCCGTCCACGGAATGTCGCAGTGAACGTTGTGTCCTGCCGTGTCGATCGTGAGGCCACCCGCGCCGATGGTGTAGCTCTTCGCGTAGCCGTCCGCCGACGCGACCTTCGACATGAACGGCGCGGCTGCCGTGTCGTCGCGTTTGGCGCGGATTGTCGCGCCGTCCGCCGTCAAAGTCTGGGTGTTGCGGGCGAGGCATTGAAGCCTGCCGACTTCAAGGACACCGCCCGTAAGATGCACTGCGCCGCGACCAGCCGTGGAAGTATTGGCGCCCAAATAGAAGTTCCCGATGTCCGCGACGCCGCCAGAAAGCTCGAACGATCCATTGCCTGCGCCGCCAGTCAAGCCGTTGAAAACCGTCCCCATCGAAAGGTCGTTCTCAACCATGAACGTGCCGCCGCTCACGCGCACGGTGCCGTTCACGTTCGCAGTCGTCCCAGCCGCAATACGAACCGTACCTCTGTTGCTTCCCGTGGTCTGGAACAAACCGCGCCGCACTTCGAGAAATGATCTGCCGCGATGGTCAACTCCGATGAAATTGCAGACGTTGGATTTGTCGCCCAGTGTTTTTACGGTGCCGCCGTCAATAATCACCCGCGTCTCCTGCCACTCGTCGTGTACATTAAGGTTTCCGATCAGCACGCGGCTGTTGGCATTCGCTGTCAGATCGACGGTGAAGCCATCCGCAATTGTAATGGTCTGCCCTTGCGTCCGGAAATCGCATTGAGCCGAAGGACGCCAGGTCCCGTTGGTAATCACGATCTCCTCTCCGTTATAGCGGCGCAAAGTAAAAGTGAGTTTCCCAGAAAGCGTATTGCCGCCGAGGTCGAGCACGCCCTTTCGCGGCATGATCTCGGAAGGCATCGTCGCACTATTGAGGACAAGCGTGCCGGGGCCGTCCTTGCGCGGCGTGGTGGCGGTGAGTCCGCCAGAGAGCGTAAGGCGTCCGCCCTCTGCGACGTAGATGGAACTGTTCGCCGTGGAGAGCGTGACGGGCGCGGTGACGGTCTGCGCCGAGGCGCTCTCGTCCGCAATGTCCTGCGAAAGCGTGAGGCCGGAGCCGCCGACCGTGAACGCACCCGCCGTATCCGTGAACGCAAGGCGTGTGTAGGACGTTTCGGCGGGCGTGTCCGCGCCGCCGGCAGCGGCGGAATAGACGAGTCCAATCCCCGCATCGGCGGGGTCGAAGGAGAGGTAGAGGGTGTTGCCGTCGCGGACAAGGACGCCCGCGCCGCCGCCGGAGACGGTAATCTGACCGATCGAGCCGTCGAAAGTCGAAGTGCAGGCGATAAGCGGGTAACGTCCCGAGGGGGACTCCGGCAGCGTCACGTTGAGCGTGGCGGGGCCCATGATTTCAAGAAGCGTCGTGGTGATGCGCGCCGCGCCCGCGTCGAGCGTACCGAGGTTGATGGTGATGTCGTCGAAAACGAGGCCATGGGTGAGCGTCGATTGCTCAAACGTGACGGTGCCGCCGCCCGTGAGGCGGAGTCTGCCCGTGCCGGTGAACGCGGGAATCGTCTGCGCGTAGCCGGCGGTGTCGAAGCTCGTGGGCGTGCCGGTGATCTGCATCGTCCGCGTCTTGCCGCTTTCGGCGAATGTATCGATCCTGAAGATGTTCGCTCGCGCGGCCCTGAGCATTGCCGTCTGCCACGTGAACACCTGTCCGTTGTAGGGACGGAAGTAGATTTCCTCGACCGTCAGCCTGCCTCCGTTGAGCACGACCGTTGACGTACCGCAGTTCGCCTTCTGGGCCTTTGCGCCGATGACGAGCTGCTTGACGATGGCCTCGCCGCCGTTGATGGTGATCGTGCCGGAACTAGTTGCGCCTTTGGAATCGTCGTACATCACGGCGCTGCGTAACTGCGTATCGATCCTCAGGAGACCGCTGTTGAGAGTCAAGTAGGAGGTGGCACTTCTGTCGTTGTTGCCGACGCCGAGATAGCCGGAACCGTTGGACGTGGCGCACCAGAACGTACCGCCGTTGATGTTCAACGCGCTGCCCACACTTGTCCTGTCAACTCCGACGAAGTTGCAGCTGCTGCTGGAATTGCCGCCGGATTTGATAGACGCGCCCTCGTTGAGGTTCACCGTGCCCTGGTAGATGATGAACCTGTCCCTGGAGTCTATCTGCGTCTCCGCTCCAAGATTGTCAGTTCCATTCTTTGTGTCGAATTTATAGCAGTCCGCCAACGCATTGCCTGCGCAGACGAACGCGGCAACCGCGAGGAACCATCTCGCGGAATTGATGGGCATAGTAAAACTTTTCATGTTGTTGTGTACTCCTTGTATGTTTTCTCTATCGCGGACGCGCGCAAATCGCCCACTCCGCGAATGAAAACATGAATAGTGTATCATAATTGCCCCCCCCCCCTGTCAATCACAAAAAATTGTTGATTGTATTCCAGGGTATGAATAATTTTTGTAAGGTGGTCATGCGGCAATTGGGAGGTTTGAGCGGAGTGTTGCGCGAATGATCGTGACAGCCGCGACGGTGACGAGCCGCCAGTGCATTCCCGCGAGCTTGCATCTGGCCGCGACGACGGACTTGCAGGTTGACTCGACAGTGTCTGAGCCGATGTAGAAGCCGTCGTGTCTGTCTCCGATGCCGTCGCTTCACCACGAATCCATGCCCATCGAAGGAGGCACTGCCAGACTACTCGATCTTCGCCTTGAAGAACTTGACGGCACCCTTGTCGATGACGAACGTCGCTTCCTGTCCGTCGCGGAAGTGTACGTCGTTGTCGTTCAACTCGTAGTTCGCGTTCGTGATCTCGGTGTTGATGTCGGAGACGCCCGCACCGCCGTAGATCTTGAGCGTTCCGTTGATCGGAGCCGCCTTCGCGCCGTCCATCAGCGCGAAGTTGCGCACAAGCTTCACCTTCACGGTAATTTCGTCATCCCCAACGGCAACGTCGGTAATCTCGAACGACCCCCAGCCATCCACGCTGTAGCTAGCGTTCATGATGTCGTCGTTGAGCAGATACGCCTTGGCGAACTGATCGGACGTCAATGTCTTGACCATCGCCCCAACTGCCGCGCGGTCGCCGCGCTTGTTCAGCCATTCGGCCTGGCTGGCGGTGAGCGCCGTGGTTCCGTCGGACACGGTCACGACCTCATCGGTCACGAACACGACCACCTTGTTTGTGTAGCTTCCGTAGATTGACTCGACAGCCCCTTCGCCGACGTAGCCAATCTTCTGCATGTACGGAGCCGTATCGGCGTATGCGAACGGGAAACTGGAATTCCCATCTATCGCCAGCTGCAGGTAGTTTCCGTCCTGCTTCACCCAAGCGGAATAAGTCTTATTCGTCATGTCCATCTCGACTCGGATCGTGTAGTCGTTTCCAGCGGTCGCCGTGACCCCCTCTGCCGTTGCATCAAGCCAAACTCTTCCGGTTTCATTCGTCGTATAGACCTGAAAACATGCGTTCGTTCCGATGCGGACGGCGGCCTTCACGCCTTCGAATTCCTGGTACTCTTCCGCCACGCTGTTGAACGAAGCCGTCGTCTCGATGACGACGTTGCGCGCGTTGGACGGGTTGTCGGCGACAAACTCGTTACCCTCTTCAATCGCCACCTTATGATTGACGTACTCGACGGCATTGGACCAAAGACCTGTCGCCTCCTTGTAATCCTCATTCTCGAAGATCCAGTGGTCGGCGCGGTTCTGCGGCGTGTCCTCCCAGACAGCTGCGTTCACACCGTTGGTTGTCCCGAAGAACTGCTTCACGTAGTAGTCGTACGAGAACACGTCGCTCGGACGGTACCCCTCGGCGTACACCCGCGCCTTGATCGTCGTCGCGCCAGTCGCGTTCGTCACGTTGATCGCCGTGCCGGCGGTGTACACTTCACTGCTCTCCGTCGGATCGCTGCCGTCAACCGTGTAGCGGATGACTGCGCCGGGAACCGTGCTCGCGAGATCGACGAGCGTCGTGCGATAGCCCGCCGTGGAGGTGGAGGTCGGCGCCGCCGCCTTCTCCGCGATGGTGTATGTCGCGGACGCCGTGTCGCTTTCGTACGTCACGCCGCCAGCCGTGATGAACGCCTTGGCCTTGATCGTCGTCGTCGTGCTAATCGAAATCGCACTGCTGTACGCAGGGCTGCTCGCGGTCGGCGCGCTGCCATTCGTAGTATAGCGAATCGTCGCGCCAGCCGTTGCGCACGCAAGCGCGACAGACACCGGCACGTCGAAGAAGGTCATCGCGGCAGGCGTTGCGACGGGCGTTGCGACGCGTCCCTTCACCGCGATGGATGCGGACGCCGTGGCACTCGTGGCGTAGCCCGCCTTGAACGCCTTCGCCTTGACCGTCGTCTCGGTTGTCAGCGCAAACGGAGCGGAATATGCTGTGCTGCTCTCCGTCGGCTCGCTGCCATCGAGCGTGTAGCGGATCGTTGCACCCGATGTCGCGCAGGTGAGCGTGACGTTCGTGGAATCGACGTAGAACGTGCTGCCCGAAGCAGGCGAGATCGTCGGCGTCGCTACCGTCTCCGCAAGCATGAGCGAGAAGTTGTCGATGATGTTCGACTTGTCTGCGGACTGTGAAGGCTGGTTGATGCGCAGCGTGTGGACACCTGCGGCGGAGACCGTCACCGTGCCAAGATATGTGCTGCGCGCCGTAGTTGTCGGCGCGACAGTTGCAATCGTAGCGAAAGCACCGCCCGCCTCGGCGAACTGCAGCTGTGAAGAGGCCCCGATATAGCCTGGCCGCGCCGCATAGTCGAACTCAATGCGGTACGTGCCAGCCGCCGGGAACTTGATCTTCTGCTCGACGTAGCCACCGCCGCTGCTCTGCTGCAGGAACATCACGTAAGTGCCGAACTCCGCGATGTCCGCGCACCAGGTCGTATTCGGCAGGGTAAGCCCCGTCTTCCCGCTCGCCGTCCAATATGGAACTGTCGCCCGTGTGCCGATGTCCGATGCATACGACCAGCGGTTGCCGGTGTCGCTGAGCCAGCTTTGCTCGAAGTCGCCGTTGAGGATGAGGTTACCGGTTGGCGAGAGCTTGTTGAACTTGATTTCCGCAACTTCGCCGACGTATCCACTCTTGAACGCACGGGCCTTGACGGTACAGGTGGAGGAAATCTGCAATGCGCCAGAATAGGCCGTGCTGGAGGATGTCGGATCGGAACCGTCGAGCGTATAGCGGATGGTGGCGCCGGAGACCGAACTTGAGATCGTGAGGCTCACGTATCCGTCGAAGAACGTGGTGTCGGCGACGGTGTTCGCGCGGGAGAACGTGGGCGCGGGCAGATACTGGTTAAGCGTCAGCTCCACGCCGTGGACGTTGCCGACGACAGGTGTGGGGCTGTTGGGGTAGTAAGAGGAACCCGTTTCGTTGGCCAACCGCGTGGAGACAGTACTTGCGACGGTCACGTTCGTGGAGGCAGTGGCGCCGTTGTTTGACGCCTGCACCGTGTATGTGCCCGCAGGAACAAGAATAGCGTAGATGCCGTTTGAGTCGGTCGTTGCCTCGTAGGTGGAAGAGCCTTTCTGCGCCGTAACCGTGACATTCTCCATCTTGGTACCCGAAGAGTTCAGCACGCGGCCGCTGAGGATCGAACGACCAGAGTCGGAGCAGACGCTCGGCGGGTAGATGTTGTAGATTATGTTGTCGATCGCGGTGAAATCGGAATCCGCAGCCGTAAGGTCGGGCGGATTGTACCAGGCGTTGTCGGTTCCTGTCCAACCAAAGTTGAAGTGGATGTAGAGCGTTCCACTGTTGTAACCGTAACCGTCCGCGACGATTGCATGCCCGGGAACGGACACGCCGCACGGACTCTTCAAGTCGAGGCTGGGGAGAATCGCCTTTTTGATTTCGTCCAAGCTGCATCCGTATTTTTTAATGATCAGTGCGGCGTTCTTGTATTGGAACTGGTCAACGAGGCGAGTGGCGAACAGGCTATAGTGCGAACCGCTGCCATTACTTGCATACCCCATGTGTACGCTACGGCCGATGTCAAGCGTCAGCTTGCCGATCGCCTTTTTCTGTATATCGGACGTGCTCCATGAGACAGTTCCCGGCATATTGTTCCAGTCGTATGTGCCGCCGAACGTCTTGACGTCATCATTCCAGGGCGTGTAGGCGCCACCGGCAGTCGTCTGGTAGCCATCACTGAGATTCCAATAGATGTTATCGGCATCGACAGTACCATTATAACTTTTGATGGCAGATATGGAGGCTGTGGGATATTTCCAGTATCGCATGATCTGCGCACCGGCGGTGGCGACGCAGCCGCAGACATATCCACGGGGAGTATATTGGTTCTCGCCGTGCCCGCTCTGCCCCCATTTCGTCTCCATGAGCGTGTTCACGCGCACGTCGCTGATGGAGGAACGTGAACCTGCCTGAAGCCTCACCCCGCCCTTGGAGCTCGCCGCCCCGCGCAGGCGAGCCCACTTGGCGGCATTGCCGTCTTGCTGTTGCGCGCCTGCTGTCGCCGCGCTCGCCAGCCGCAGTCCTCCACCTTGCTGTTGTACGCTTGTTGTCGTCTGGGCCGCAGTAGCGGCCGCGACGTCGATATTGAGCATCACCATCAGGGGATTCTGGGTCGCGTTCGTGTTCCACGTGCTTTCCTTTGAGTAGGCGAGTATCGGCTCGATCTCGGTGTCGCCCGAAGTGACCACGAATCCGCCGCCCTTCAGGTTGACGACATAGTATTTGCCTTTGCCGTCCTTCGCATCATATGAAAGTACGCTCTCCGGCTCGGCGGTTATCTCCTCGCCGAGGGCCTCGCGCAGGTTGATCCATCCACGCGCCGCATCCTCGGCAATCTCAGGCGAGATGCCATCGCCAAACGCCCCGGAAAACCAGAGCGCCGCCAGCGCAGCCGCTATTCTTGTCTTCATGGTCGCATTTCTTTTGGGGTTGTCGTGTTGCAAATGCCCATACGGTTATTCAATCTTCGCCTTGAAGAACTTGATGGTGGTCTTCTTGATGATGTACGTCGCCTCCTGCCCGTCGCGGAAATGCTCGTCGTTGTCGTTCAACTCATACACCGTTATCTGGCTGTTGACATCCCTCACATTCTCGCCACCATACAGTTTCAGAGCACCTTTGATCGGAGCCTCTTTCTCGCCGTCCTTCAACGCGAAGTTGCGGACGAGCTTCACCTTGACAGCAATCTCCTCTTCGCCTACTTCTATGTCGCTGATTTCGAATGTGCCCCAGCCGGTGACAAGGTAATCAGCATCCATGATGTCTTCGTTCAGCAGATATGCCTCCTCGAATTGGTCGGATGTCAGTTTACCGACCGCTGTCGCCACCGCCGCATGATCGCCGCGCTTGTTCAGCCAGTCCGCCTGGTCGGCGGTGAGCGTCGTGGTTCCGTCGGAGCCAGTGATGACCTCGTCGGCAACAAACTCTACAACCTTGTTCGTGTAGCTTCCGTAGATGGAACTGACCGATCCCTCCCCATAGAAGGAGACCGTCTGCACGTATGGACTGGTTTCGGAGAATGCGAACTTGAAGGAGGATTTCCCGCCCGCCGTCAACAATGTATAGTTCGCGTCGGACTCCCTCTTCGCCTCCACGGTGTATGTTTTGTTCGTCATGTCTAGTTCGAGCTTCAATGTGTAGTCTTGGTCGGGGTTGGGGGTGGCCACGAAGTTTTGCGTGTCGAGCCAGACCGTTCCTTCGTCGTTTCTCGTATAGACCTGGAAGCAATTGTTCGTTCCGAGTCGCACGGCGGCTTTTGCGTTGTCGTAGTCCTCATGGTCCTCCGACACGCTACTGGACGAGATCGTAGTTTCGATGGTGACATTCCTTCCATCGGAAAGATTGTCTACCACAAACTCATTCTGCTCCTCAATATTCACTTTGTGATTGACGTACTCGACCGCATTGGACCAGAGACCCGTCGCCTCCTTATATTCTTCGTTCTCTTGCACCCAGTGGTCGGCGCGGTTCTGCGGAGTGTCCTCGTATGCGGCGGGATTGTCGCCGGTCGTATCGCCGAAGAACTGCTTCACGGAGTAGTCGATTGTGAACACATCGCTCGGACGGTAGCCATCGGCGTAAACAACGGCCATGATCGTGCCGGTGGTGTTGTTTCCATCGAACACAAACGAACCTGTGTAAACGGTACTGTTTGTAGTGGGCGTCGTTCCGTCCGTCGTATAGTAGATCGTCGCGCCTTGAATGTCGCTGGAGAGGCTGACGCTGCCCGAACGGTAGTCTGAAGTACAAGAACCTGTCACTTGTTCCGCCTGTGGCGCGAGGGTGTATGCCGCGGACGCAGTGGCACTCTCGAACGTCCCGCCAGTGAACGTGACGAATGCCTTGGCCTTGATGGTCGTTGTGTCGCTCAGCGAGATCGCACCGGTGTACACCGTGCTACTCGCCGTCGGCTCGCTACCGTCAAGCGTGTAGCGAATCGTCGCGTTCGCAGTCGCGCAGGAAAGCGTGACGAGCTGCGGGATGTCGAAGAACGTCAGCGGCGCATCGGGCGAGAACGTCGGCGGCTCGACCGTGCCAGTGAGAGTGAACGTCTGGGTGAAGGTATCGCTGCCACGATAGCCGTCCATGAACGCCCTGGCCTTGACCGTCGTTGTGGCGGTGATGTCGAACGGGGCAGAATACACAGTGTTGGTGTCCGTCGGTTCGCTGCCGTCGAGCGTGTAGTAGATTGTCGCGCCGTCGGTCGCACATTCAAGCGTCACGGAATGGGTATCCGTGAAGAACTTCGTCTCCGTGGGCGAGGTAGGCATCGCGACTTTACCGGAAGGCCACTTTGCCTGTAGATATTCCGTCACAGCAATGCGCTCCTCGTCGGAGAGGAAGTAGCTGAACACGATTAACTCCGAAAGCTGCTTGCCGCCGTTGCAGTTGTCAACGCTTGCCGGGCGATCGGCAGTACTTGCCGGGCGATCGGCAGTAAGCGAGTCGGAGGTGGAAGGACCGTTCATCTCCATCGACACAACGATGAACTTGTCGGCTGGAGGCACGTCCGTCTTCGCCTTCGGCTCCAAGTCGTTCCATATCTTGGCGATATTGGAATGGCCGTATGTGCTTTCGGCGTACTGACCATTGACACCTCTGTGGAAGTTGTGGGTGGAGGTGTCGCCGAGCCAGAACGCATTCTGGTCCTGCGCGATCTTCACGACCATGAACACCGTGCGGATGTCGGTGATGGCTGTGAATCCGAGATCCTTCTTGCTGCCCACCGCGCCGAAATCGACGGTCGGGAAGCCATAGGTCGCTGTGTCGTAGGCCGGATAGGTAAAGCCGCTATGAGTAGAGGCGGCGTTGCTGCCGACGCGGGAGTTCCACTGCGTCACCTCGCCGTTCGCGTTCGTCGTGATCGTGTCCGTGGCGGAGGCGTCGAGCCAGAACTTCGACTCGCCGTTGATGAACTCCTCAGCGTTGGCGTATGTTACATCGGCTTTGTTCGTGTAGCTGCCAGAG
>Ga0310690_10008587_pt1 | contig 12929 bp, 4 predicted proteins | sample AusTroGonzalo_MG_2_FD_207661 | JGI IMG/M metagenome (GOLD analysis project Ga0310690, IMG submission 207661) | Bovine rumen microbial communities from tropical cattle in Woodstock, Queensland, Australia - Gonzalo_04 (v2) (version 2) | ecosystem: Host-associated > Mammals > Digestive system >...
TCCGTCATTATAGTTCAAATATTCCCATTGGTTCTGGATACGGTCTCTATAAATAGCTGTTCCTCCATATCCTGCACCGAAATACTTTCTAAAGGTGCATCCAGTGGCTGTGGTGACCACCGTTTTCCCAGATGCCATATTGCCGAATTTAGGACCACCGCAAAACACATCTACACGGCTGTTTTTGATGGTGGTAGAGATGTTGCCCGTAATGGCTTTGGCAGAGTTGATACCACCCCCATAGAAATCCCTGATATCGGCATGATTGATAACCCACGTGACATTGCCGTCAATCTTTTCCTGTCCTGCTCCTGCCACCTCTCCGAACTTGCCACCGTCTATGTAGCACTTGGCGTTGCGGTCGCCACTACCAGCGGTGCATGCAGTAGCATTCGGTTGAAAATATCCTGACAGGTATAGGACTTCAAATTCGCCACCCGTGATGGAGATGGGGCGGTGGGGCGTAGGGCTCGTCTTGTCCGAGTGGGTTCCGTCGCTCAATAACTGAAACCATACATTATCCCCCAAAAGGATATATTTGGTACTATCCGTATATTTAATTCCATTGCCTGAGTTATTAGAGACAAACTGGTCAATTACACCACCCATAAAGATGAGAGGGGATAGTCTCTTTTCTTCCCAACTATGCTCAAACTGTCCGAACTTGATGAGTCCGGTGGTGGTAACCTCAAACCATCCTCGTGGTTTGCAGTTGCCAGGTATGGCCAGATTCGTATGGGTGGCCATCTTCATAGCCATAGCCATACCGGGGAGGGTGAGAAAGTCGTAACGGGTAGAAGCAACTGGTTTCTGTTTGCCACTTCTGAAAATGAGGCAATAGTCGGGTTCGTTGTCTTCGTTTAAATCCACGGAGGTAATGGTAAGTGGCTTTTCTGTCACGCTATTGAGCTCAGACCCTTCACCAGCCGCATCATCTGTGTGATGGTGATAGTTGCCCACTAACACTATGACATGGTCATAGACAGTAGAACCAGTCTCATAAGTGTCTCCCATGGAACTTCTGGCGTTGGCCAATGTGGTAAATACGTTTTGGGTGCTGCCGTCAATAGTGATAGTAGGCGTAGCGGCTTCGTAGTGCGAACCACCTATCTGGCTCAAGTCATCGGTGGTGTTGTAGCCGTAGCGGTCGTAGTATTTGTTTGAGAGATAGGCACATTTGGCCCAATAGGGTTCGATGGTGATGGCCGTCACACCGGTTGGTACATTGAAATAGCCTCCCTGGGCGAAGATACGGCCACTGTTTCCAGCTCCACTGGTATAGATATCTTTACCATAGTGGTCACGGTCGGCATAGTTGTAGTTGGGAGCATCGTAGTTGGTCTCGGTGTAGCCACCTGCCGTACCTCCCGTCATGCTCACAATCTTCCAGCCTGTCACCACACGGTTTTCGGTGTAGTTCTTTGTGCCCACCTCGTTGTAGTATGGCAGCTGCACCTTGCCGTAGTTGAAGTTGTATTGGGCGGTGTCTTTGTCTATAATAGGACGAGTAAGGCTGGCTGTTGTGATGGTGGCGCCGGTGGGTTTGTCGAATATCGCACCTCCACTGCCCATCTGTATGTTTATGGTAAGCTGTCCGTTAGTGCCCAGTGTGGTCACTATGCCGCCTTGATTGGGGGTGGTGACGCTGGCACGCGTCACGCTGGTCCCCGTAGTCGGGTTGATGGTGTTGGTGGGGTCGTAGTTCACCACCGAGGGGTATTTGCCCTGCTGCTTTAGGATAGGATAAGGTGCTATGGTCTTGTCGAGCACCCACTTGAGCATCTTGTTGGCTGCACCCACACCCTTGCCATTGGCGGCATCATCTGTGGCGTACCACGCCGCCAGTTCGCGGTTGGAGTTCAACAGGTGACGGTAGAACTCAAAGCGCACCAGATAGCGCCTCTCGGCGGCCAATGCACAGTTATAGGCAGTGATGGTCGGTGTCTCAGTATGGTTGTTTATACTGAAAGGAGCTTCATATACAAAGTAGTTGTAATTGTTGAGGCGGTTGCCGGTGCTGGCTTTGTAGTCATTACTAATATTTTGTCCGCCATAGATAGGGTATACGTCGCCGCTGCTGTAGTCTATGTTGCCATAGAACATGCAGTTCATCACCATGGTCTTGAGGTTGTTGTATTTGGAGGCGTAATTATTATAACCCACAATACCAGCCTTTTTAGTTCCTCCAGTGATATTTGCGAAGCTGAAGCAGTTGACGACGCGTGCGGTGCCGTCAAGGAAGCCCACCAGGCCGCCGCAGTAGCTGTTGGTGCTGGCCACTGTGGAGGTGTCGCTGTACTGGGCGTTGTTGGGCAGTATGCCGCAGTTGTATATGCGGGTGGCACCGTTGGCGGTGCAGGCGATAGCACCCACGTAGCCCGCCTGGCTGATTGCGACGTCTTTCAGCATGATGTTGCTGATGGTGGCACCGGTAGCGGTGGTGAACAGTGGTTTGTCGAGCCCGCTGATGACAGGAAACGTGCCATCGCTCTTAGCCTGCGCCGTCAGCGTACCGGTAAAAGTAGTGACCGTAGGATTATACGGCGATTCGTTCGTAATTGTGATATCGGCCGTGATGATATAATCGTTTGCAGCAGTCGTTGCATCCTGCATCATTGAGTTGAGTCCAGCGACACTATTAATCTCCGTCGCCTGTCCCCACACAGTCACTGGCAGCAGCACCGCCAGCATCGCCACTACGTAATGGTAAATGCATCTGTCCTTATGTTTATTATTTCGTGCCATCATAGTCCACGTTGATTATTTATTGCAATTCAGAAAAGTGTTTTCACTTTGTCAATAAAATGACGAGTCGGTAGCAGGACATCATCTACATCCTCTTTGGTGAAGTCGAACATATCGCTGTAGTCCCCTTTGGTGCGCCAGTTCAGTAGTTTTGAATATACCCTATATTCGTCTGCTGTAACTTCGCCGGAGCGCACTACACATTCCGAAAACTTTGCGATAACTCCAGCGTGCGATTTGGCTCCCACGCCGCGTTTCAGCAACAACGCGGAGGCTATATAAAAGCAAGCATAGTAAAGACGGTTGATGGCCGAGTTCCACTGTTCGGCATCGTAGAGGATAATGGCAGCGGCATAAACCTCATCAGCCTTGCTAATACGGTAGTTGATAAATTCGTTTATTTCGTTTTTGTCCATTCTGCTATAGTTTTATTGCCTCGCGGCTTACATTCTGGTAAAATGGGGTGATGCGATGTCGCCCGTGCCAGTCGGACTTACCATAGGCAAACAAGTGTACCACCTGGCCGGTCTCAATCATCAGGTCGGTCATATGGTCAATGAAAACCCCTTCTTCTTTGACAGACAGGGTGTCGCGTGGTGACAAGACGAGAATGTCCCAGTCGGAGTCCTCGCGGGCGGTGCCACGTGAGCGTGAGCCATACAGCCAAACTTCTGCTGCGGGTTCTACCTCTAACACATTGGCTTTTATTCTATTTCTCATCATTGAGTCTGTCATATCACATTGTTTTTATGGTTGGTTCTGTATCTTCACCTCCGAGCTGCCCCCCACAGGTCCTTCGTTACCCCCGCCGTAGACGTTGCCGTAGATGGTGACGCCTTGTTCGAGGTTGACCTTAACTTGTGCGGGAGTACTTTCATTTATTTCCAGCACACCACTCTCATCGCCGCCACCGAAGACATTGCCTGTGCCATCAACAAGATTGCCATTGTTGATGGTGCCTACCGTGGTGTTACCCTTGAGGGTAAGGGTGATATTGCCCTGTACGGTACCGAGGGTGGTGAGGTCTTCGTTGGTGTAGAGGAAATGCTTGTCATTGTCGACAGCGGTTGCTGTGCTGTTGACGGTTACGTTGGTATCACGCCATGTATAGGTGACGGTGGACCCTTTAATGCCAGTACGGTAAGTACCGAGTTCGCCGTAGTAGTAAGGTTCCACAAGGAAGCCGTCGATGCTGTCGGCTTTCACTGTGGGCAGCGAAGCCGAAAAACCTGCCCCGAAAACATTGCCCTTCACGGTGCAGGAGTCGAGAATGGAGGTGACGTTTCCTTCAACCTTGCCGAGGCTGCCGCCACCGTAGAAGTTGCTGTCTATAGTACATTTTTTCAGCGTGGAGGTGACGTTGTGAGTTCTGGCCAACGAGAATTTTACATACTCAATCCACAGACGGGCGCAGTTGTCGGCATTACCAGACATGGGGATGAACTGATAGTTAAACTGTGTAGATACACCGCCGAATTTCGATTTATAGTCACGCTGATATCCGTTGAAATCAGACTCGGATTTAAAGCTTATTTCGCCCCTAACCCATTGATTCCATTCGATATTTATCTTGTTATTGGCGTTGTAGGGGGCTTGACGACTGTAGGAGTTGCCTCCGTAGCCGGCACCGAAGAAGGTGCCGAAGGTGCAGCCTGTGGCCGTGGTGGTGACGGTGCGTCCAGAGTTCATGTCGCCGAATTTGGGACCGCCGCAGAAGAAGTCGATATGGCCACCGTTGACGATGGTGTGGAGGTTGCCCTGCGCAGGTTTGTCGGCGTTGAAACTACCTGCGTAGAACTCCTTGATGTCGGCATTGTCGATAATCCAGGTGATGTTGCCTTTGGTATGGTTGGTGGGGTGGCCAATGCCGTCCATGCCAGTGCCTGCCACTACGCGGAAACGGCCGCCGGTGATGTAGCACTCGGCGTTGTCGTCGCGGATGGTGACATCGGCGCGATAGAGACCTGTGAGGTGGAACTGGTCGAAGTCACCGCCCGTGACCGACACGGGGGAATGGTTGGCATCGTAGTTCTGGTCTTGGTGGGTGCCACGATGGAACTCCTTGAACCACACATTACCTCCTACATGGAAATAAATGGTAGTATTGGCGTGACCGGCACTCTGTCCATTCACCCACTGCTCCATCACGCCACCCTGCAGGATATAAGGTGCTGCAATACGATCAGAATTGTCATACTCGAACTGCGTTTCACGGAATAGTGAGGTATTGGTGCTCTCGAACCAGCCTTTAGGCTGCATGATACCGAAGTTGTAGGTGCCTGTACCTTCGTGTGATTTCTGAGCCATACCGAGACCAGGGATATTGATAAAGTCAACCCTCACGGGATGTAATTTTTTACGACTGTCAAAACGCATGATATAGGAATAGTCGGGCTCGTTGTCGCCATCAAGGTCAACAGAGGTAACCGTATAGGGTTTGCTCATATCTGCGTCTAAGTCACCATAAAAATGATAGTTGCCCACAAGCACCACGGCATAATCATAAACGGTGTGACTACTCGAACCACTCGCCCCCTGAAAAAGTCCTGAGTTATCTTTTGCGATAGCTTTACCCTTGTCGGTGAAAACCTTTTGGCTCTCTCCAGCGATGGTATAGCTGTTGCCGTTGGTGTATTTCTGTCCACCTCCGACATTTGGAACATTGTAGGGAGTTTTCATGTCCTGACTGTACACTACATCGGCGTAGGCATCGGCCAGGTAGGTGCATTTGGCCCAGTATGGTTCGATGGTGATGGCGGTGACACCGTAAGGCACATCCCAGTAGGCACCCTGGTTGAAAACGCGGCCGCTGACGCTGTAGAGGTCTTTGTTGGTGCAGTTTCGGTCGGCGAAATTGTATGGGGTGGCTGTCAACACGCCGTCTGTATAGGTCACATCTTCACCAGTGCTATAGTTTCCAGGCGTACCGCCGGTAATGCCGACAATCTTCCAGCCGGTCACCACGCGGTTGCCGTTGTAGTTCTTGGTGCCCACATCGTTATAGTAGGGCAGCTGCACCTTGTAGTAGTTGAAGTTGAAATGCGCCGTGTCCTTGTCGGTGATGTTTAGGGTTATGACACGCTTGCCATCAACGGCGTCTTTGATGACAGCTCCCGTAGGAGGACCATATACGGCACTATCGCTGCCCATCTGGATAGTCACAGAGAGAGTGCCTATCTTGCCGCATTGGTTGCGGTCCTTGCCGGTGGTAGCATGCTCGGCGTCGATGTTCACCACCGAAGGATATTTGTCGAACGGCATCAGTATGGGGTAGGGGTGCGAGGTTCCGATGCTGTCGGGGTGCAGCACCCACTTGTACATGGGTTCTTTGTCGTAGCTACCGGTTGCCCACCAGCCCGCCAGCTCGCGGTGGCTGTTGAGGAGGTGACGGTAGAATTCGAAACGTTGCAGGAATCGATCCTCGGCACCGAGGGCACAGTTATAGGCGATACCCGAGGGCTGCACAAACGGGGCCTCAAGGCGGAAGTAGTTGTAGTTGCCCACGCCGTTTTGGTCGCCACGATTGGTGATAATATTGCCGCCATAGATGGGAGATTTGTTGGTGCCGCCGGTGATGTCGCCGTAGAACATGCAGTTCATTACCATGGTCTTTATCTTGGCGAGGTCGTCACTGGTGGTGGAGAAGTTGTTGTAGCCCACAATGCCGGCGGCATAGGTGCCGCCGCTGACGTTGGCATAGCTGTAGCAGTTGATGACACGGGCGTTGCCATCGAGGAATCCCACCAAGCTGCCGGCGATAATGGAGCCTGTAACGGTACCGCCCTGCAGGCCGCAGTTGTAGATGCGGGTGTAGCCAGTGGCAATGTTACAGATGGCCCCTACGGTGTCGTCACTGACGGTGGCTGTGGTGAGGAGGATGTTTTTTATCTTGGCATCCTGGGCATAGGCCACCAAGGGGTGGCTAGATGGGGCGATGCGATTGTTCTGTCCGTCGATGGTGCCTCTGAAGGGTGCAGCGGCGGTGCCAATAGAGCCGTTGATGGTGAAGCCGGCGGCCAGCTTGTAGTTGCCCATCATACTGGTGATTTCGTCGGTGGAATTTACCTCCACAGCATCTTGAAGGGTGGCAATGGGGGAATCGTGGTAGCCCGCTTTGGAAGCATAGGCGCGTATCACCGTGGCGCTGCCCTTGGCAAAGGGGGCGGAGTATAGATTCGATGAGGAAGTGGGGTCGCTGCCATCGGTGGTGTAGTAGAAAGTAGCACCGGTCTCACCGCTGATGGTGATGTTGCCTTCGCTCTCGGTGATGGTGGGCTCCTGTAGTGCGTGGATATAGTAGGTCAGCACATCGGAGTATCCGTTGCCCAGCTTGTACCCACGCACTTTCACCACGGTTACGTTGGTACCTGCCGGCAGCACTACGGTGGTGCCAGCCACCAGTTCGGGCTGTCCGGATCCGGGGTCACCGGGAAGGGTGGCAGTCGTCGAGGTGGTATAGCGGAAGGTGGCACCAGCAGGTGTCAAGGTCAGCGATCCGTTGGCATTGACGCCGGTGATGACTGGAGTGCCCAGTTTGGAGTAGTTGTATGTAGTTGACAACGAACGGCGGTAGCCTTGTCTGAAAGCTCGTGCCGTATGGGTAGAAGAAGAACTGGTGATAGTTTTTTGTATGGGTGTAGAGTACACTGTACCAGAGGTGGAGGTGGGTACATTGCCATTGTTGTTGTATCTTATCGTGGCATTGGCGGTGTCGCACGACATCGCAATATTTGCCTTGTCGCCTTCAATGGTCATGGTGATGGTGGGGGCTGCGCATATAGGTATCGCCACGGTTGCGGGAGCGGAGGCATCGCTGAAATCGCCAGCGGTACGGGCGGCCACTACACGCAGTTGCTCTCCGTCAAGATCCAGCGGGAGGGTGATGCTATCAGTGCTGGTGCTGGATGTGGAGGTGGGAAGGGTGCCATCGGTGGTGTAGTAGTAAGTAACGCCGGAGGTTGCACAGCTGAGGCCGTACTTGCCGGTGTTGCGGTTGAAGGTGATGGTGGGGGTCGCGCACTGCTGCGTGTTGTAGATGGTGACAGTGGGGTTTTGGAAGCTGCCGTCGCGTACGGCGATGGCCTTCACGGTGCCTGTGGCCAAGGTAAAGGGGGCTGTGTAGTGGGTCGACGAGGTGGTGGGGACACTGCCGTCGGTGGTGTAGTAAAAGTCCACGTCGGCGGCTCCCTCATAGCTGCTGATGGTTACCTGTGAGCCGTCATAGCTGATGACCGGAGGGAGACAGACTTTCTTGCTGGATTCGATAGCTGCAGGCTGGGCCCATTTCTGGCGTCCTCCGTCCGCGCCAATCAACTCCCACAGGCCCATCAAGCCTTTGTAGTCGTTTTGCGAGTAGTTGTCCTTATTTCCGTCGGAGACGTCCATCCACCAATATTGGGTGGTAGCATCTTGCTGGGCGTAGACAGAGGCATGGCGGATGCCTATAGTAGTGCTTTGCGCTAAGAATAGGAATTGGGTATTTTCGTCGGGCACCTGCTGGGTCTCCAGATGGAAGCGCAGGCGAGAGGGGTTTTTGCTGTCCACAACACCATGGATGACCACATAACGACCCGTAAGCATGTGGCGCAGACGGTAGATGCCTGTCGATACTTTCTCGACATACCAGATGAAGTTGTTGATAGCCTCATCGGTGGACTCCTTGCTCTTTTTATAGGTAGTGAGGTAGGGAGTGTTGGCGTCGTTGTTGAAGTACTTCATAGTGCCGCTACCGCCCGCTGGCACTAGGAAGTAGCCTTCGTTATTCTGCTTGTTCTCCAGATAGTAGAAGCCGCTCTCCATGTCGTAGCTGCCCTGAGCCCTTGCCGGCAGAGCCGTACCCAGCATCAGCGCCATCATCACTACGTAATGGTAAATGCGTCTGTCCTTATGTTTATTATTTCGTGCCATCATTGTCTATGTTGGTTATATGCTATAGTTTTACTGCCTCGCGGCTTACATTATGGCAGATCCTTTATCTTCACCTCTGAACTGCCCCCCACAGGTCCTTCGTTGCCGCCGCCGTAGACGTTGCCGTAGACAGTGACGCCCTGTTCTAGGTTGACCTTGACTTGTGCTGGAGTACTTGCGTCAATTTGCAGCACGCCGCTCATGTCGCCGCCACCGAAGACATTGCCGGTACCCGGTTTGAGGACATCGCCTACAAGTGTCCCAACCGTGGTGTTACCCTTGAGGGTGAGTGTGACATTGCCCTGCACTGTGCCGAGGGCATTAAGGTCCTCGAGTGTATAGAGAATATGTGCGTTGGTGTCACGAGCTGTTTCATTTGAGTTAATAACATCTCCGGCCGCAGGAGCCCATGTGTAATGTACTGTGTCGGGGAAGGTGGCAGGAAGATAACTACCAGTGTTTTGGTCATAATCTGGAGGTACAATAAATCCGCCACGGTTCATCACTGGTACCTGGGGTACAGTGGCCGAGTATCCAGCGCCAAAGACATTGCCCTTCACGATGCAGGAGTCGAGAATAGAAGTATCATTGCCTTCAACCTTACCGAGGCTGCCGCCACCGTAGAAGTTGCTGTCGATGGTACATCCTGTGAGAGTGGAAGTGACGTTGTGAGTTCTGGCTAGCGAGAATTTAACGTATTCAATCCAGAGTCGACAGCAGTTATCGGCATTACCTGACATGGGGATGAACTGATAGTCAATTTGCGCGGAAACGCCATTATAGGTGCTGTTGTATTCATGCTGGAAACCAACATAGCCTGCATCATAACCGGCAACGTGAATAACACCGTTTACCCAATCATTCCAGTTGATGTTGTATTTGACATCGTTGTAGTTATATGGAGGATAACGGTTGTAAGAGTTGCCGCCATAGCCAGCACCAAAGAAAAGGACGAAGTCACAGTTGGTGGCTGTGGTGCTGACAGTACGCCCACTGTTCATATCGCCGAATTTGGGGCCACCGACGAAACGCCACACACGGCTGTTGCTGATGGTGGTGTGAAGGTTGCCTTCGACGGGCTTGGCTGCATTGATGCCTCCCGCATAGAACTCCTTGATGTCGGCATTGTCGATAATCCAAGTGATGTTGCCATTGGCATGGGTTGATGGGTCGCCGATACCTTCCATACCGGCACCGGCAATGGTGTCGAAGCGTCCTCCATTGATGTAGCATTCGGCATTGTCGTTGTAGCTGGTGACATTACCTGTATAGAGGCCGGTGAGATAGAATTGGTCGTAGTCGCCACCGGTAACTGAAATAGGAGGATGCTTGGTTTGAAACGTTTTGTCTTGGTGAGTTCCACGGTGAAACTCCTTGAACCATACGTTGCCACCTACATGGAAATAGGTGGTCTTGTTGCTTGGAGCGCTGTTCTGAGTGTTAACCCACTGTTCCATGACGCCACCTTGCAAAATCAAAGGAGCAGCCTTCCTATCAGGGATATCGTATTCAAACTGTGTTTCTCGGAAGAGTGAAGTATTGGTGGATTCGAACCATCCGATGGGTTGCATAATGCCGAAATTGTAGGTGCCTTTTCCGCCATGGGTTTTCTGCGCCATACCGAGACCAGGGATGTTGATAAAGTCAACTCTTACGGGATGTAGTTTATTACGTTTATTAAAACGCAGGATATAGGAATAGTCGGGTTCATTGTCTCCATCAAGGTCAACAGAGGTAAACGTATAAGGCTTGCTGTTACTTGCTTCCATCTCGCCAACATGATGATAATTACCTACAAGCACCACGGCATAATCATAAACTGTTTGATCGTTTGGATCCCCTTCAACGTCAACAAATAGTCCTGTACTATTCGTACTTGAGATAGCGTTGCCCCTAGAGGTGTAGACAAACTGGTTATCTCCAGCGATGGGATAACTGCCGCCGTTGGAGTATATCTGTCCGCCGCCGACATTGGGCACACTTCTGGCTGTACCCATGTCTGCATTGTACACCACATCGGCATTGGCATCTGCCAAATAGGCGCATTTGGCCCAATAGGGTTCGATGGTGATGGCCGTTACCCCCTCGGGTACATCCCAGTAGGCACCCTGGTTGAAGACACGTCCGCTGACGCTGTATAGGTCCTTGTTGGTGCATTTGCGGTCGGCGAAATTGTAGGCCGGCGCGTCAACACCTGTAATGAATGAACCGGGCGTCCCACCGGTGATGCCGACAATCTTCCAGCCCGTCACCACGCGGTTGCCCGTGTAGTTTTTGGTGCCCACGTCATTGTAGTAGGGTAGCTGCACCTTGTAGTAGTTGAAGTTGAAGTGTGCTGTGTCCTTGTCGGTGATGTTGAGGGTGAGATGTGAAGTGGTGATTTGAGCTTCGGTTTCCCCCGTGCCGGGATGGTTGTACACCTCACCATCCCCCATTTGGATATTTACCGTCAGTGTGCCCAGTTTACCGCCCTGGTTACGGGGTTTGTTCTCTTGTGCATGTTCGGCATCGATGTTTACTACCGAAGGGTAGCGCCCCCACTTCTTCAGGATTGGGTAACCATGACTTGTGCCAATACTGTCGGGCAGCAGCACCCATTTCATAATCTCCGATGTGTCAGGACTGGTGCTGTTGACCCACCATGCAGCCACTTCGCGGTGACTGTTGAGAATATGCCGGAAGAACTCGAAGCGGTTAAGGAAGCGCGTTTCAGCCATCAGGGCGCAGTTGTAGGTGTTGATACTCCTTACGTATGAGGCTTCGGCACGGAAGTAGTTATAGTTGCTCACGCCGTTGTTGCTTACGTTGGTGATGTTTGTGCCGTTATAGATAGGAGCCTTGTTTGTGCCCCCAGTGATGTCACCATAAAACATGCAACAATAGACCATGGTCTTGAGGTTGTTGCTCGCAGTGGCCAAATTGTTGTGGCCGACAATGCCGCCGACGTTGGTGCCACCGGTGATGTTGGCGTAACTGTAGCAGTTGACCACGCGGGCGGTGCCGTCGAGGAAGCCCACCAGACCGCCGGTGTAAGCCGTGCCGCCCACAGAGTCGCCCAATATGCCCACATTGTAGATGCGAGCCGCGCCATTGGCAGTACAGGCAATGGCACCGGTATTGCCGCTATGGTTATTGATGGCCACACCCTCCAGCACTAGATTCTTCACGGTGCCGGTAAGGGTGGTGAAGAGGGGGACAGAAAGGTTCTTGATGCGGTAGGGCATATTTGTAGCAGGATTGATAGCAGCCTCCAGCGTGCCGCTGAAAGATGCAATGGTAGAGAAATCGCTGCTGGCATCAATATCACCGTCAATGCGGTAGTGTCCGCTGCCAGTGACGGCTGCCAGCCCCAAGGCTGTTGTTACGCTCGTCGGATCCTGCCCCCACACCGTCGTCGGCAGCATCACCGCCAGCATCAGCCACAGGGCACGGGAGACTTTCCCTTTTTTCGCGTTATATGTTTTATTATTGCTCGTCATCATTGTTTTATATACGACTATACATGCTGATAACCACGCTTTTGCGTGGCTTACAGCATGTGGGTTATTTCTGCAAAGATAATAAAAATAAATTACGTGCGCAAAAAAAATATTTCGCGCCTGTCCGCGCGCTACCGTACCAGCAGCACCGAACCGATGACTTTCTGGTACGACAGGGGCCTGTAGATGGTGGAATAACGCAGGTGGTAGACATAACTGCCCGGCGGACAGGGGTTGCCGTTCTGGTCTCTGCCGTCCCACGCGTCGTTGATGTTGGTGCTGTGGTACACCATCATGCCACGTCGGTTGTAGATGCGCATCTCGTACTTCTCTATGTTGTGGACATAGACGGTGAAGCGGTTGTTGCTCTCAGCATCCGGGGTGAAGATGTTGGGCAACGCTACGTCGCTGCGCTGTATCGGCAGCAAAGCTATGGCGGTGTCATAACAGTGACCGTCATATACAACCAGCCACACGCTGCAGGTGTCGGCCTCCGGGGAGGCACTGCCGTAGATGACCCTGTCGTCGGTGGCCAGCGGCACACTGTCGATATACCAAAGGAACTCTAACCGGCTGTCATCGTCGGTGTTGCGGGCCTCGAAGGTTAGATGCTCCTGCGACAGCAGCTGCGGCGTCACGCGCATCTGCGCCTGAGGCTTCACAAAGGGGCGCACCTTCACCGTCGTGGTGGCCGGACACTGCGGGTTCTCCCCATAGTCGGTGAAGAGGGTGTACAACGTGGTGAATTCGGGGTCTACGACGATGCTCTCGGCATTGGGGTCGGCGATGCTGTCTCTG
>Ga0310690_10008588_pt1 | contig 12929 bp, 5 predicted proteins | sample AusTroGonzalo_MG_2_FD_207661 | JGI IMG/M metagenome (GOLD analysis project Ga0310690, IMG submission 207661) | Bovine rumen microbial communities from tropical cattle in Woodstock, Queensland, Australia - Gonzalo_04 (v2) (version 2) | ecosystem: Host-associated > Mammals > Digestive system >...
ATCGGTGAAGACCTACGAAGTGATTTACAAAGAATGACAGACGAAATCCTCCATATCGTGCAAGGCATGGAGCCTATTACACTTGACGAGATGAGCAGTGTGAAGCTGATGAATCGCATCGACACCAAGTATGTGGTGACCGAGGCGCAACTGCGCGATATTTTGTTGAGGATCAGCGAGTCTTATTACGCTCAAGAGGTGGAAGACAACCGCTTGTCGCCCTATTCGACGGTGTATTACGACACGCCCGAGATGACGATGTACATGATACACCACAACCGCCATTTGGTGCGCGACAAGGTGCGAGTGCGTACCTATGTCGATTCCCACTTAACCTTCTGCGAGGTGAAGCACAAGAACAACAAGGGGCGCACGAAGAAGAAACGCATCGTGGTGGAACCCATTCCCAACATCATCGACAACCCTGAGGCAGCGGCGTTTTTGGCCGAAAAACAACCATACGAGGTCAGCACATTAATCCCACACCTGATTACGGTTTTCGACCGTTTCACTTTGGTTAATTACGACAAGACCGAGCGTCTCACTATCGATTGTAACCTGCGCTTTGAGAACCTGAAAAACGGAGCTTCGGCCTCGATGTCGCCTTTGGTCATCATGGAACTGAAACAAGACGGTCGTGCCCATTCTTTGCTAAAGGAGGTGCTTTTCGATATGAGAATCAGACCTTTCAAGGTGAGCAAATATTGCATCGGTACTGCCATGACCAACCCTTTGGTGAAACAGAATCGGTTTAAGAAAAAATTGAGGAGAATAGAAAAATTGAAATCTGTAGAGACGCAATGCTATGTGTCTCCAAAATAATAAAAACCCTAATTTGAGACGCTAATTTGAGACGCAATCATTGCGTCTCTACAAGGAAAAAATTAAACAATAACCAATATGTTACTACTACAAGATTTACTAATGGGCCAAGAATTCGATGACGAGATTGCGCGCGAATTTGGTGGCGGTAGCACTGGCTTCGATTTCCTCGGCGTGCCGATCTTCGATGCACAGAGCTTTTGGACGAAGCTGATTTTCTTTGCTTTCAACTTCCTCGTGTGCTGGGTCATCATCCATTTTTTCTACTACAGAAAGGCCAACCGAAAAGACTATTATTTCACCTTCATCATGTTCGCCGTAGTCATCTTCCTCATCATCTCTTTGATGGAAAACATGAAGATGAACATCACCTTTGCCTTGGGTCTCTTCGCTATCTTCGGCATGATTCGCTACCGAACGGAGACCATCAGGGTGCGCGAAATGACCTACCTCTTCGTGGTGATGGGTCTCAGCATCGTCAACGGTATGGGGCTTTCGACGAGTTATGTCGAACTGATTGCTATCAACCTGCTAACAGTGCTGATTGTCGCAATCCTTGACGGCACGAAGATTTTGAAACATACTGCCACCAAGATTATTCTTTACGACCGCATTGAGAACACCAAGCACGGCAAGGAAGAAGAGCTGAAAGCCGATCTTGTCGAACGTACGGGTTTGGATATCAGCAAGGTGGAAGTGGGGCATATCGATTACCTGCGCGATGTGGCATTCGTAAAAGTGTATTACGAGCCTATTGACGGTGAGGTAAATACCATTGATACGATTACCAAGTTAAAGAATTTCGAAGAATAGCGGATGGCCTATGGCTGATGGCCAATCTCACGAAGTTGGGAGCAAAATGGATCATTGTGAGACTGGCCATCAATCAAGCGCCGACAAGCTAAAAAGAAAAGCTTCAAGGCTTGTAAAGGCGCAAAGGTGGCCATGAGCTATAGGCCATAAGCAGGGGGCAAAAAACGGAATGAAAAAAACAATCGTCATAGTGTTATTCCTTGTCATCGCGGCGACGGCTTTTGCCCAAAGCGAGCGCACGACCGATTTTGGCGGCATCCTTTCCGCCGAGTTCTCGACTGATTTTCCGCAAAATTTCGGGCTGTCGATGGAGGAGGAGTTGCGTTTCGACCATAATGGCACCGAGCTAAATCGCTGGCTCAATTCATTGGGCGTGGATTATACCTTTTGGCACAATCGCATGAAGTTTGGCCTGACGGGAGACTACATCCGTCGTGCCGTCAACATGGACTATTACGAGAACCGTTACCGTATTGGTGCCCAGCTGACCTATTCCGAAACCTACCGCCGATTCAAGTTCTCGCTGCGTACCAAGATGCTTTCCACCTTTTTCGACGAGCGCACAGGCGAGCATCGCGTGAATCCAAAGTTGTACTGGCGTAACCGCTTGCAAGCCACCTATCAGCAGCCGAACAGCCGTTTCAAGTACGCCCTTTCGGCAGAGATGTTTTGGCTCACCAACGACCCAAAGGGCAGTTTTGTTGACAATCTGCGCACGGTCGCCTCGGTGGAGTATCGCCTTTCACGAAGGTATTACCTTACTGCGTTTGCCCGTATGGACAACGACTTGCAGGTGAAGGAACCCGTGGACCGCTTTTATCTCGGCTTGAATTTCCAGATGAAATACTGATTTTCAAAAAATTTTTGTTTTCTGCTGAAAAAAGCAACCAGTTTTTCAGTATTGTTTTCTATTTTTGTAGTCTATTTTGTGAATCATAGAAACAATTCAAATCCTATTTATATGAAAACAAAAACGAAAATGAAAAAAATCAGCAGCATTAGCCTGATATTTATGGCATTGCTGCTTGGATTCTTGTCTGCTTGCGACAAGAAGGGAGGACAGCCTTCTCAGCCTTCCCAAACTTCAAAGTCAAAGACCATTGTTGAGCAGCTTACGCCCATCAACGAGACCCTGTTACCCTTGCTGGATGGTTTCACTTCCGGCCCGATTGCCGAGGGTGAGCCTATCGTGGTGCGTTTCAAAGACCCTGCTTCGCTGAAGCTCCAGCAAGGCGAGGCCATTCCTTCTAAGGCGTTTGGCTTCAAGCCCACCTTGGCGGGTAAGGCCATCTGGTTGGACGAAGGTACCGTGGCCTACGAGTACGAGAACATCGACCCGAACCAGCAGTACACCTGCGATTTCAAGATTTCGGAGTTCGTGGATGTGCCCGCCGACCAAACCTTGCAGTTCGGTTTCGGTGTGCGCCGTCAGAATTTCAGTCTCGTGGCCACCGAGCCGATTTGCCAAAAGTCGAACTCGATGGATTACCGTTTGCGTCTCATCTTCATCAATCCCGTTGATGAGAGCGAGGTGCTGACGCTGTTTGAGGAGAGTTTCCGCAATCAGTACAAGGTGCAGGCCACTTCGTTGGGCAACAACATGTTTGACGTATTGTTGCAGGGCATTTCGCGCAAGGATTCCGATTATGAGCTGCCTGTGGTCATGGATGGTAAGGCAATGAATTCGGAGACCAAGATTCGTCGTCAGCTGCCCATTTATGCCTCGGGTGAGTTCAAGCCGGTGTCATTCGATGTGGACAAGTCTTCGGGTCATGGCACACTTTTCTTCTCACAAGCACTGAAAGAGAACCAGAACATTGTGGGCCTTGTCTCTTTCAACTATAATGTTGGCTATCGCTCCACCATCAAGGACAACCGCATCGACTTTTATTTCGACAAGTCCAGCATGTATTCCTACCAGCTTTCCAACATGGAAATGACGGTCGGCACAGGTATCCGTAGTGCCAACAATGCCGTGATGCAAGAGGAATACGAGTTTGAATTCGACCTGACGGAATACCTGCCCAAAGTGCGTTGGACCGACGATGGTGTCATCATCCCCGATGTGGACCAAACCACGGTTTATTTCGATGCTATCTGCCTTAATGCAGTGACATTGAGAATTATACGTATCTTCGACGACAACATCCTGTCGTTCTTGCAAGACAATGACTTGAATGGAACTTACAATGTCCGCAAGGCTGGCCGTTTGGAGAAAAAGGTGCATCTCGCCATTGATAACCCCTATCCGAACCAGTGGAAGACCTTCCCGATTGTTCTTTCCGATTACATCAAGGTGGAACCTGGCGCGATGTATCAGTTGAGCTTGGATTTCGGCCCTGCTGACTACACTTACGCTTCTGAAGAAATGAAGGAGGCTACGCTTGAGAATGATGCCATCGAAGCTGATTACTGGGATGGCATTGGCTACGACTATAAGGAATACAACTATGATGGCGACTGGGGCGATCCCAACGGCTACTACTATTATAGTGATGTAGAAGAGCGGAAGAACATTGTGGTTTCCAACCTCGCCGTGACCGCCAAAATGGGGCGCAACGACATTGTCGATGTTTTTGTGTTCCGCATCAGCGATGCCCAGCCAGCTTCGAGTGCGCAGGTGACGGCTTACAATTTCCAGCGTCAGCAGCTGACCAAAGGCTCGACTGATAGTCAGGGCCATGTGCAACTGAAATGCACCAATCGTCCCGCTTTCATTGTGGCTACTGACAATAAAGGCAGCAAGTCGGTGATTAAATTGAACGATGGTAATTCTTTGTCATACAGCCGTTTTAGCGTGGATGGCGAGTCGGTTGAGAAAGGTGTTTCGGGCTTTGCCTACACCAACCGTGGCGTGTGGCGTCCGGGCGATGAGCTGCAACTCAATTTGATGCTCAACGACATGGACGATGTCCTCCCGAAAGACTATCCCATTGTGCTCGAGGTCAATGATGCCTCTGGACGGCTCTATGCCAAGCAGGTGAATACCAAGCCTGTGAACGATATCTATTGCTTCACCGTGCCGACCAATGTTTCCGACGAAACGGGCTTGTGGACGGCGCGTTTCAAGGTTGGAACGACTACCATCACGAAGAACCTTCGCGTGGAAACCGTGAAGCCCAATCGTTTGGAAATCAACTTCAACTTGCCCGAAGTCATCAGTCTTTCCAATCCTGAGCGTGTTGCTCTGACCTCCAAGTGGTTGAACGGACTGAAAGCCTCGGGTTTGAAAGCCGAGGTGGATGTGTCGGTGAGAGGCGGCGTGACTTCGTTCAAGGGTTATGAGAAGTACACTTTCGAGAATGAGGCTTCTTCGTTCTATCCCACGGAAATGGGCGTGTTCAGTGGCCCGTTGAACAACGAGGGTCTGGTCAATGTAGGTTTCGATCCTCTGACGGATCTTTCTTCCGAGCAGATGATGAATGCCACGTTTACTGTGAAGGTGTTTGAACAGAGCGGCGACTTCAGCATCGCTTCATACAGAAGCAAGCTGTCGCCTTATTCCCGCTATGTGGGCGTTGACCTGCCTGCACCTACCGCAAAATATGGCGGCTACTACGACACCGACAAGGACTGGAAGTTCAAGGTCGCTGTGGTGAACGAAAACGGCAAGGCCAACTCGGGGACGGTCTCCTTGGATTATGCTCTCTACAAATTGGATTCCTATTGGTGGTGGTCGAGCGAGGATTCCTATACCTTGCAGCGTTATGCTTCTGGCACGTACAAGCGCCCGATGCAAAACGGTACGTTGACCTGCAACGGCACCACTTCCTTGACGCTCAATGTGTCGAAGGACAAATGGGGCTATTATCTGTTGGTCATTGAAGACAAGCAGGGTGGCCATACCTTCGCCAAGGTGCTTGATTTCGACTGGTCGTATGGCCACAGTTCCTCAACCACGGGCGCACCTGCCCAGCTGATGTTGAAGGCTGGTGCTGAAAGCTATCAAGTGGGAGAGAAGATGGTCGTGACCTTCCCCGCCAATGAACAGGCCAAGGCTTTAGTTACGGTGGAAGCCAACGACAAGGTGCTGCAAACCTTGATGTTAGACAATCTTGGTCAGGAAGGCAAGGTGGAAATCACCACAACTGAGGAAATGATTCCGAATGTCTATGTCTATGTCTCCCTGATTCAGCCTCATGATGCTGCCAACGACCTGCCTGTGCGCCTCTATGGTGTAGTGCCGGTGAAGGTGGAAAACAAGAAGCTGGAGCTGAAACCGAGTCTCACGATGCCCGAAACGGCCAACACGAAGAAGAAGGTTGAAGTGAAGGTTGGTGAGGCCAATAAGCAAGGCATGACCTACACATTGGCCGTCGTTGATGAAGGCATTCTCGGCTTGACCAACTTTAAGACGCCCAATCCGTATTCCTACTTCAACGCTAAACAGTCGCTGAAGGTGCGCACTTGGGACAACTACGCTTACATTATCGATGCGTTCAGCGGCGAGTTGGGTTCGGTGTATGCCATTGGTGGTGACGGTATCCTCAATCAGGAAATCACGTTGGACAACCGCTTCAAGGCATACGCGGTCACTCTCGGACCTTTCGAATTGAAAGCTGGCGAGACCAATACCCATGAGTTTGATGTGCCGCAATGCTCTGGTGCGTTGCGCTTTATGGTGGTCGCCAAGGGCAATGGCAAGGCATTTGGTTCTGCTGAAAAGCAGATGAAAGTCATTGACCCGATTACGCTTTATGCCTCGGCACCGCGTGTGGTGGCTCCTGGCGATGAGCTGACAATGAAGGTGCAAGTGCTCTCGCCCACGATGAAAGGCAAGACCGCTGATGTGAAGTTCGACAACCAGAACCTCACTGCTGTCGATGCGCTGCCGACTACAGTGGTCATCGACAAGAACGGTGAAGGCATGATTGAAGTCAAGGTGCGCGTTCCCGAAACGACGGGCAATGCCACGTTGAAGGTCTCCGTTACGGGAAGTGGCTACACAGCTGAGTCCTCCACGAAGATGCCGATACGTTTGCCCTACGCTGAGCGTCGCAACACCATCACGAAGGAAATCGAAGGTGGACAGTCGCTCACCATTCCCTTCAGCTTGGCGGGTATCAACGGCTCGCAGTCGGGTCGCGTCACCGTGTCGTCGCTGCTGCCCGTTGATCTCTTCAGCCGCCTCGACTATTTGACCTCTTATCCTCACGGTTGCCTCGAACAGCTTACTTCCAAGGCATTCCCGCAGCTCTATCTGAACCATTTCGTCCAGCAGAGCGATGCCGATGTGGCCAACATGCGCGCCAACATCGAGTCGGCCATCACTAACCTGAAGTCCTACCAGAAGTCCGATAACTCGATGACTAACTGGATTGGCGGCACTTACACCGACCCGTGGACCGAGATTTATGCCCTGCATTTCCTCGTCGAGGCCCAAAAGCAAGGCTTCAACGTGCCGCAGTATTTCATCGACGGCCTGTTGAAGTACCAAGCTGACCGTGCCAAGCAGTGGAAGAACAATCCCGACTACAAGCAAGGCGAGACCATCCAAGCCTACCGCCTCTTCGTCTTAGCCTTGGCCGGAAAACCCGAGATGGGCGCGATGAACCGCTTCAAGGAACTTGAAATGAACTACTCGCTGACCAAGGCTTTGGCTGCTGCCGCCTTTGCCCAGACGGGCAAGACGACCATCGCCCAGAACTTGCTGCCCAATGTTGGAGAGAACGAAAGAATGTCAGACTACTACACATCCTTCGGCTCCACCACTCGTGACCTTGCTTTCCTGACTTACACGCAAATGCTCTGCGAGGTGAATGCCCAGACTGTGCAGAACAATATCAACTCGATTTGCGGCATCTTGAACAGCGGTCGCTGGTTAGACACGCAATCGACGGCTTTCGCTCTATTCGTTTTGGGCAAGTATGCCGAAAAACAAGGCGTGAGCAACGGCAACTTGTCGGCCAATGTTAAAGTCAACGGCGAAGACCACAACATGAATTCCAATATGAGTTCGATGGGCTTCAGCTTTGTGCCGAAGATTGGCAATAACAGCGTGGAAATCAAGAACAACAGCGACCAAAAGTTGGTGGCCAACATCTTCACCAAGACTTCTGTCGCTGAGTATGAGATGAAAGAAAGCGGCAACTTCATTGAGATGACGGTGAACTACTTCGACAAGAACGGCAACGCGCTGAATCCTGGCACTTTGTCGGTGGGCACCGATGTGAGGGTGAAGGTTATGGTGAGGAACCCCAGCGAATACCAAGTCACGGAGTTGGCCCTGTCGTATTACCTGCCTTCGGGCTGGGAGCTTGTCAACGACCGCCTGAGCGATGAAGGCACAAGCGATGACGGCGCCAAACATGTCGATTTCCGCGACGACCGCGCTTACTTCTACTTCGACCTTGCGCCGAACTCGAAAAAGACTTTCACCATCAAGGCCAACGCCACCTACGAAGGCAACTACATGATTCCCGCTGTCCGTTGCGAGGACATGTATAATAACGAGATTTATTATGAGGTGCCGGCGCGTGGATGCGTGGTGAAATAAATTGGTAACAGAATGACCATTTGTAGGGGCGGACCCATGTGTTCGCCCCATTTTTTTGAACAAATAGCATTCTTCGAATAAAAATGAAGAGGAAATTTGCTAATATTGCAGTTTAAAATGGCAACGTTATGAGCAAGTCGATAAACATTTTGGATAGGGAATATATCCAGTGGATTAAGGAGTTGAGCAGCCGTTACCGCAGAAGCCAGATTAAGGCGGCGGTGAAGGTGAACGAAGAGATGCTACGGTTCTATTGGGAACTGGGACGAGATATTGTGGAGCGTGATGCGGAAAACAAGTATGGCAAGAGGTTTTATGCTACATTGAGCAAAGATTTGGAAAACGAACTTGGTGCAAGTGGATTTTCGGTGACGAATCTGAAGTATTCAAAGTACTTTTTTTGCCTTTATAATGACGCTCTGTCTTTTTATGAGAATGACACCGAAATTCGTCCACAGCTTGTGGATGGTTTGACCAATGAAATTCGTCCACAACTTGTGGACAAATCTAATGGAGAAATTTCAACTCGGGTTGGGATTAAACTCATAGAGGCAATAATGTGTGATTTGTTTTCCGTACCTTGGGGACATCATCGTTTCATTATTGATAAATGCAAGGGCGATTCACAGAAGGCACTTTTCTATGTCCACCAAACGGTTGTAAACGGCTGGAGCCGCAATATGTTGCTCAACTTCCTCGACACCGACCTATATGAACGGCAGGGCAAGGCACTGACCAATTTCACTAAGACACTGCCTGAAGAAACAAGCGACTTGGCGCAGGAACTGACCAAAGACCCCTACGACTTCGCTTTCACTGGGATTACGGGGCGTTACAATGAGCGTTTGTTGAAGGATGCCTTGTTGGACAATATTACCCGATTCTTGGTGGAGCTTGGGACAGGTTTTGCATACGTTGGCAAGGAATATCGTTTGCAAGTGGGCGAGCGGGAGCAGTTCATAGATTTGCTGTTTTATAACCTGAATCTGTCTTGTTATGTGGTGGTTGAGGTGAAAATCGGGAAGTTCGAGTTTGCCGATGTGGGGCAATTGGGAGGCTATGTCGTTTCGTGCAACCACATTTTGAGGAAGGAGGGGCGCGACAATCCCACCATTGGCTTGCTCATCTGCAAGGAGAAAGACCGCATTCAAGCACAATATGCCTTGGAATCGAGCAGCCAGCCTTTGGGCATTTCAGAATACGAGTTGGAGAAGTTCTATCCTGAAAAGTTGGAAGGCACGATACCCACCATCAAGGAGATTGAGGAGAAGCTGAAGAGTTTTCCAGAGTGATTTTCCAATGCAGATTTTCGCAAAACATAAGAAATTCAAAATATTAGCACTGACCCTCGCCAGCCTCTTCATGGCCTTCCTATGCATCCCCGTTCCGCATTTCGACAAGCCTTATTCCACGGTGCTGACGGCCAGAAACGGCGAACTGCTCGGCGCAAAAATCGCCGATGATGGACAATGGCGTTTCCCAGCAACCGACACGTATTCAATGAAATACATCGCTTGTCTTTTGGAATACGAGGACAGATGGTTCTTCTTTCATCCGGGCTTCAATCCCGTGTCGTTCATCAAGTCGTTCATCGACAATTTGAAGGCGGGCGAGGTGGTCAGAGGGGGCAGCACCATCTCGATGCAGGTGGTGCGCATGTCGCGCGACAACCCGCCGCGCACCTACGGCGAGAAGCTTTGGGAGGTGATTTTGGCCATGCGGCTTGAACTGCATTATTCCAAAAGGTCCATCTTGAACCTTTATGCTGCTAATGCGCCTTTCGGGGGCAATGTGGTGGGCATCGACGCGGCGGCATGGCGCTATTTTCACACTACGCCCGACCAGTTGAGCTGGGGCGAGGCCGCAACTTTGGCCGTGTTACCCAATGCGCCCGCCTTGATTCATCCTGGCCGTTCCCGCGGACGATTGGAGCAGAAACGCAACGAACTGCTGGAGCGTCTTCCACATTCCAAGACTTTCATTCCCAAACGGTTTAAAGTTCCGAAATTGAGCGATGAAGATGCCGAGTTGGCCATGATGGAAGACATTCCAGAAAAGCCTTTCGACATGCCAATGCTGGCTTATCATTACCTCGCCGACCAAGAAAAACAGCATCACGGCGAGCAAATTACTTCCAAAATCGATGTCGCATTGCAACAGTCGGTGTTGCGTACCATGAAGCACCATCACGAAGTGAATTTAACAAATAGCATTGACAATGCAGCGGTCTATGTGGTTGATTACTTGAACAATGAAGTGCTTGCCTATGTAGGCAACAACATGGATGCCACCGATGCGGCCATGGTCGATATGGTGAAGGCGCAACGCTCTACGGGGAGCATCTTGAAGCCTTTCCTTTTTGCGGCCATGCTTGATGAAGGCACTTTGCTGCCTGAAATGGTGTTGCCTGATGTGCCGATGAGCCTTTCGGGCTTTACACCGAAAAACTACAGCGGCGAGTATTGGGGTGCAGTGCCAGCCGACAAGGCACTTCAAAACTCGTTAAATGCACCATTTGTTCACCTGTTGCGCGAATACGGCCAGCAGCGTTTCCATGCCTTGCTGAAAGAACTGCCTCTGCGGGGCATTGTCTTCGATGCGGAGCATTACGGATTGTCGCTCATTGTGGGTGGGGGAGAGGCCTCAGTTTACGACATCACCAACGCCTACGCCAAAATGGGACGCAAGTTGGCGGCGCATGTCAATGAACATTTCAATGAGGAGGTGGATGAGCGCATTTCGCCGTTTTCAGCCGAGGCCATCGCCGAGACTTTCCATGTGATGCTTGGCCTCACGCGCCCGACGAGCCAAATCGGCTGGGGCGGTTTCTCTTCTTCGAAACAGGTGGCTTGGAAAACGGGCACCAGCTTTGGTTTCAAGGACGCTTGGGCGGTGGGTCTCACCGACCGTTATGTGGTGGGCGTTTGGGTTGGCAATTCCGATGGCGAGGGTCGTCCTGGCTTGACGGGTGTGGGCGTGGCGGCGCCGATACTGTTTGATGTGATTAGCAAGCTCAACGACAGCTATCGCTATCCCGCCAGCACTTCGGAAAGCATAGAAATTGAGGTTTGTGCGGAGTCGGGCTATCCGAAGTCAGAGTTTTGCCAGCACACGAAGAAGATTCGCGTGGTCAATGTGGAGAACAAAACGGGCGTGTGTCCTTATCATAAGAAGGTGTTTCTGGATTCGACGCGCCAGTATCAGGTGCTGCCCGACTGCTATCCCATCGACCAGAAATGTTATGATGTGTATTACACCTTGCCGCCCGTGATGGAATGCTTCTACAAGAAGCATTCGCCGCTGTTCAAGCCTTTGCCCACCTTTTATCCAGGCTGTGGGGCAGCCCATCCCGACGAGGTGATGGCTTTTGTCTATCCCAAGAGCGATGCCAAAGTGACCATCCCCATCGGCATCCGTGGCGACCGTCAGCAGGTGATTTTCGAAATTGCCCACCGCAACCCGCAAAAGACGATTTACTGGACCTTGAACGAGCAATTCCTTGGCAAGACCCGCCTCAACCACCAGATGCCCATCAATGTGGAAAAAGGCACTTACCGCCTTCGTTGTGTTGATGAGGATGGGGTGGAGCTGAATAGGAAGATTGTGGTGCAATAAAATCCTCAGCTTGGTGAATGAAAAATCCTCAACTTGGTGAATGAAAAATCCTCAACCTGGTGAATGAAAAATCCTCAACTTGGTGAATGAAAATAGGGAAATTTCTTGTATTTATCAGATTTTTAGTATTTTTGCAGTCGAAATAAAAGTCTGAAAAATGAGTGAATATAGACCCCGAATTTGCGACCAAATTTTAGAGGATTTATTGGAGGCAGTAGGTGCTGTTTTGGTGGAGGGACCGAAGTGGTGCGGAAAGACAACGACCTCTGAGCAACATGCCAAGAGCGTCCTTTATATGGATGATCCCGACATTAAAGCCCAAAACTTGCATCTGGCAGAGGTAAATATCAAGGCGTTGCTGCAGGGTGCTACACCTCGCTTGATTGATGAATGGGAGTTGGCACCGCAGTTGTGGGATGCTGCTCGGTTTGAGGTTGACCACCGTGAGCAACACCAAGGGCAGTTTATCTTTACAGGTTCTGCTGTTCCTCAAAAGAAACAACGCGACAAGATTTTCCATTCGGGAACAGGTCGTTTTGCATGGTTGCTTATGCGTCCTATGTCGCTTTGGGAGTCGGGCGAGAGCAGTGGTGAAGTCAGTTTGGGGAGTCTTTTTGAAGGAGCCGTCCCCGAGGCTTATCAAGGTGTGCATGATTTAGAGGCAATGGCTTATTTGACCTGCCGTGGCGGGTGGCCAGGAGCCTTGATGCTAAAGCAAAAAGCCGCTTTGCGTATTGCTTCTGCCTATCTCGATGGTGTTTTGCATAGCGACATTTCGCGTGTTGATGAAGTGCAGCGCGATGCTGATTTCATGCTCCGTATCATCCGCAGTTTGGCGCGTCTCCAAGGAGGACAGGTGCCCATTTCAACGATTTATGCCGACCTTACGGCCAATGCACAGTCAAGCATGAGCGAAGACACTATTGCGAGTTATGTTGATGTCTTGAAGAAAATCTTCATGGAGGAAGATATGCCCGCGTGGAATCCCAACTTGCGCAGCAAAGCGGCAATTCGGACTTCCGACACCCGCTATTTTGTTGACCCGAGCATCGCCGTGGCAGCGTTAGGTATCGGGCCGAGAGATTTAATCAACGACCTGAATACTTTCGGCTTGTTGTTTGAGACTTTGGCTGTCCGCGACTTGCGAGTGTATGCCGAGGCTTTGGATGGCAAGGTGTATCAT
>Ga0310690_10008589_pt1 | contig 12928 bp, 9 predicted proteins | sample AusTroGonzalo_MG_2_FD_207661 | JGI IMG/M metagenome (GOLD analysis project Ga0310690, IMG submission 207661) | Bovine rumen microbial communities from tropical cattle in Woodstock, Queensland, Australia - Gonzalo_04 (v2) (version 2) | ecosystem: Host-associated > Mammals > Digestive system >...
CGGACTTGATTCCGGAGAAGTCCGCCACGCCGCCGCTCACCACCAAATGTCCGCGGTTGCCGATGTAGGTGGCGTTGACGACGGAAAGAAGCCCGTTGGTGACGGAAAGCTTGACTCCGTTGATGACGAGACTGCCGGTATCGCTTTCAACTTTTGATATCGTTGCGTTCACTTCCGTCGCACCCTCGCCGCCAAGGATGAGATCCCGGCCCTTGACGATCAGCCGCCCGAAGCGGTTCGTCACGCCAGCTGCCGGCTCGATGGCGAGATGCGTCGGCACCCAACTCGCCGTCTCGGTCGAAATCGTGCCGTTCGCGGCGCCGGCGTGGTTCGTGCCGCAGATCGGGCCCCTGAATATCAGCCCTCCGCCGTTGCCGCCGATCTTGAGCGTTGCGTTCGCGGAGAGAGCAAAGCCGCGCGTCGGGGCGAACACGGCCGTTGCGCCCTCACCCAGCACAGTGGGCGAAGCATTTACGAACACGTTGTTCGTGGTGATGGCGGGTACGGCACCGAGGTTCCTGTCATTGTTGACGACAATAATGAGGTTCTTCTGGACATGCGTTCCCCCGGCATACGAATTCGTCGGCCCAGTCGTACCGTATACACGAAAATAGATGATGCTCGTCCTGTCCAACACCACAGGGCCCTCACCCTCAATTGGCGCACTTAACCGTTGGGTGCCACCGCTCGTGAAACGGACGCCGCCCGGACCGAGCGAAAACTTCGTGGGGCTCGTAAGAGCGGTTGTGCTCATTAAGGTGCTACCTTGTATCTCGCCGCCATCGGAATGGAGCGTACCGTATCTCGACGCGTACTGGGCGTGCAGCCCGGCCAGCAAGTTCAGAACGCCGTTCGTGTAGATGTTGACCGCATACTTCTCCCGGTCGGCCAGACTCGTCGCGGGCGAGAGCACAAGGTCGTTTGCTGTTAAATTGCCCCCCGCGCCAATGGTGATGATGCCCTGCGACTGAGCGGCGATGGGCGACGAGTTCCAGTTGTTGTGGAAGCGGTTGGAGGGACACAGAAACGAGGCGTGTTCGATTGTCAGGTTGGCGAGGTTCATGTCCACGTTGATGCCCGCCACGCCCGTACCGACCCGCACCGTCAGTCCGTCCTTGAACGTCACGCCCACGGCCGGGTCGGTGGCAGTCTGCCCGAACCGTCCATTCGTGACGCGCAACGTGCCGCTGCCGCCGAAGGACCACTGCCCCCCACCGAACATGAGCCAATACGGCTTCACCTCGCCGCTCACGGTGATGTTCGAGACCGTGCAGTTTGCGGGGAACACGGCCGTGCTCCCGTCCGTCCACGCGCACGCCGTTCCGCCCGCGTCCTTCCAGTTGAGGGCTGTCGCATTCCATGTCGCAGACTCTGCGCCCGTCCACGTCAAGTCATCCGCCTGCACCACGCTGGCGAGAAGTGCCATCACAACGATCCCAGTCATTCTTTTCATGCCATTTCCTCCTTGAAGTTGCTGCAAGTATATCACAATCCGCGCGCCGTTTCAAAAAAGGCGAGCGCTGATCACATCGACGAATTCCTCGCGCACCTCGGCCTCGGCGGCGAAGCGCGGCCAGGCGTGCACGGCGTCGCGTACCTCGTCCAGCACAGCCCTCGCCTTCCGCTCACGCATGTTTGCGAAACGCGCGCAGGCGAGAATGTCGTCGTCGGATATGTCGAGCCGCTTGCCGTTCACCGCCATCTGGTGGCGCGACGTCCAGTCGCCCGCCGGGTTGTAGGCGTAGCACTCGTCGTATGCAGGAGCAAGCCGCCACTCTCCCCTCCTGTCCATAAGGTAGGCGATGTTCTTCACGTGGTCGTCGCAGTTCCACGCGAGAACATTGAACGCCATCCGGCGGAACAGCTGCTCGTTCGCACGGGCATCGTTGACGACGCGGCGCGTAACGTCAAAAGCGTCCTCGTATGAATAGAGTCGCGGGTTATTGAAATCGAAATGCGCGATTGCCCCAAGCGTCTGCGCATGCAGCTTGCCACCGTCTGGCAGACGGTCGAACCGGCGCGTCATGAAGTGACGCTTGTTCCAGAGGCGGCACTCGGTCATCTCGATGCCGGCTGCGCGCGCCATGAGATGGTAGGCGTACTCGACACGCCCGTAGCCCCACTTGTCGTCGCCCTCCTTGTCGCCGTTGCCGACAAGGCCATCGAACTTGATGAGCCAGTACCCAAATCCTTCCGGCAACGTCACCTGTCCAGACCGCACCTCGCCCGTCGCCTCGTTCCAGCCGATCAGCGCCTTTGCGCGCGCACCTCCAGCCGACGAGCCGACACGGAGTATGGACGAATACTCGTTCATCCCAGGAATGAGGGCAGCCTTGGAATCCTCTCGCATGCGCAAGACCCTGTCCGCAAGTTCAGAAAGCGCTTCAACGGTCACGCGCTCGCTCACGTCCTCCTTGTCTAGCAGCGCAGGACGATACTCGAGCGCTCCCATGCCGCGTTGACCAGCATAGCACAGACGGTCAATCGCGTTCAGGTCTTCGGGACGCTTGTTCTGCTCGCGCAGCCAGGCGGCAATCACCTTGTTTCCGAACTTGTCGGGAAGCGAATCCGAAAGGAGTCCCGGCAATCCGTGGAACGAACCTATGGCCAGATCAGGAAACGCGAAGACGGCAGGCGAGAGCGGCATCCTCAGCGGCGAAAGCTCCACGCCCATGCTGCGGAACTCATCCGTGTACTGGAATCGCGTGATCGGATCATCGCCCGCAAGCGAGACCGTCCCGACATGCGTTCCCCACAGATAGACATTGGCAGTATGATGCATTTTCCATTCCTTTCGCTAAGCTATGGGCTTGCCGTCTCCCCACATGCGCACCGTATGCTGATGGCGCGTACGAACGCGCTTGGACATGGACTGCCTCAATCCTTTCCTCTCCAGTTCCGCAAGCTGAAGAGGCGTCAGTGCCGGTTCTGGCAAGACGGCCGTCATGCGATTCAATACGTTCAAGCACCGAAGGACGGCAAGAAAAGACTCCAACCTGATACCGCCCGCACCATTCTCCAAACGAGACAGGGCATAACGGGATATACCCGCCTTTTCAGAAAGGTCCTCTTGCTTCATGCGCGCGGATACGCGCAGAAACGCAATCCTTCGTCCCAGCTCTTTCAGCATAGCCGTATCATCTAGCTCATCTATCCTGTCCATAACGCCTCGTTTCAGCAACATTAATCAGGTTCAAAACCTGTTATGTCGCAAATTTGTGACGTATTATATCACACTAGATGAGGCTGTACAAGCACTATTCTACACGAAGCGAACGGCGTAGGCATCGCCCTTGAAGGTGGCGCTGCAGACGTACTGCACGGCCGTGGCGGAGAACCGTTCCTGGAAGAAGTGGTGGAGGTGTCCGCAGAGGATCGCCTTCAGCAGCTTCTGCTCCTTCAGCCAGGCGATGAAGTCGGCAGTCGGCTTGTCGGTCTTCTGCTGGACGGACCGATACCGCCATTCCTCGCCTTGCGGATACGTCTTGCCCGCCTCGTATGTGGAGGTGCAGGAGAGCGGCGCGCCAGTCACGTATGCGCACTTGTTCTTCGTCGCCTTCATCACGTACTCGTAGATCTTCGGCCCGTAGAACGGCACATGGCACAGGAGGACGATCGGGAGCCCCTTCGCCACCTCCTTCGCGAAGAGCGCGTGCTGCGCCTCGGTGACGTTGTAGTACACGTCGTCGATCGCGACGAAGTTAACGCCGTTCACGACGCGCGACGTGAAGGTCAGGTCGTTCGGGTACGCATCCTGCACGCGGTCGTAGGTCCCGCGCTTGTAGGCGTCGTCCTCCTTCGCCTCGCCGACGTACCTGCTGAACTCGTGGTTGCCCGACGAGACGAACCAGTCGCCGGCGGCGAAATGGACGGCGGCGAAGTCCAGGTTCGCCGCGCTCACGAAGTCGATGAGGTCGCCCGTGTGCAACAGCATGTCGCCGCGCCCCTTCGCGAGATTGATCGCCTCGTCGAGATAATGCTCGCCCCACGGCGCAAAGCGCCGCCCCGCGGCCAGCTTCATCTTGCGCTCGTCGTCGCGGTTGTCCACGCGGACGATGTGGGTGTCCGACACTTGGATCGCCCCGAACGGCTTCGACGCGCCCACCGGAATCTCGATCGTCTCCAGGTGCAGCGGCGGCAGAGGCTCGCGCTTGGCGGCAAGAGCGGGCAGCTCCGCGGCCAGCACGGCCCCCGCACCCAGCGACAGGAATTCCCGGCGATTGAATTTCATGCGTAGTACCTCAGCGCTCGAACGTGAACGACTCCCAGGGGATGTTCACGGGCTTCTTCTCTGTGAGGATCTCGTCCGTGTGCAGGAGGAGCGGGAAATCGGCTGCGTTGAGCTTGCCGGATGCGATGTGCTTCTTCACGGCACGCGCCACGCGCACCGCCACGACCAGCGACTCAAGCGTGACGCCCGCGAGCTCGGCCTTCGCCTCGTCGATGTTGAGGCCGCGCCCGAGCAGGATGCCCACGAGGCGCGTCCGTCCGCCGTACACCGTCACGTAGAGGTCGCCCACGCCCACGCAGAGGTTGTCGAGCGTCCCGGCGCCCTGCAGGTCGAGGAGTCGGCTCATCTCCTTCGAGGCCTGGCCGAACACGGCCGCCTGCGAGTTGAAGTGCAGCTCGGAGTCGAGGCCGAACGCCTTCTGGTTGAGGCCGATAGTGAGCGCGATGCCGAGCGCGTAGCCGTTCTTGAGCGCCACCGCGCTCTCGATGCCGACAACGTCCGTCGAGAGAGAGATGTGGTAGTAGTCAGTGGCCATCATCGCCTTGATCTTGCGCAGGACGTTCAGGTCCTTGCCGCAGAACGCCACCTCGGTCTGGTCGTGCGCAACGAGCTCGTAGCTCGTGCAGGGGCCGCCGATCGCGCAGATGTCGCGCTTGATGCCCTTGGCGGCGAGGCGCGCCTCCCACACCTGCGGATAGCAGAGGAGCGTGCCGTCGTCCTGGTCGAGCAGGCCCTTCGTCACGGAAAGGACCGGAATCTCCACGGGGATGCGCGGCAGCACCTCCTCGCCGAACCAGTCCACGCCGAAGCTCGAGACGCCACCGATGACGAGGTCCGCACCCTTCACCGCCTCGTCCATCTGCTCGATCTGGTAGAACTCGCAGCCCTCGGGGAACGGCGGCACTCCTTTCGGAAAGTGCTTTGCGAACTTCGGGTGCCTGTTCGTCGCGCGGCACGCGTCGATGATCTCGCGGTCGAGGTACGTGCCCACGAGCCGCACCGTGTTTCCGTTCTCGCGGGCGGGAAACGCCAGTGCGCTGCCCATCATGCCCGAGCCGATGATTGTGATTGTCGCCATTTCTTGTTTTCCTTCAAGTAAGCTTCACCTGACGTCTTCAGGATTCGCCGAAATTATACCATCCCCTCCCTGCGCGTTCAATCCCCGGCGGTCAGCGCACGAGCTTGAACTCCTTGGCGGCCACCGTGACGCCGTCCGCAGTCTGCGGCGCGTCGGTGTGGTTGACGTAGATCTTCTCGCCGTTGCCGTAGCGCACGCGCACGAGTCCCGGCGCCACCTCGTCATGGCGGACCATCTCCTCCAGCTGCAGGTGGCGGAGCGTCTTGAACTGCTCCCACGCCTTCACGATGCCGGGGATGTTGTTGTCGCCCACATGGTAGAAGATGGGGCGCCCCCCGAACTCGACGAGGATCAGGTTCTCAGGCTGCGCCAGCACCTCCTGCGTCACCTTGTCCGGGTTGGCGAGGACGACGTCGTGGAATGCGAGTTCCCAGAACGGCACGATCTTGTCCACAATCGACGTCTTGCCTTGCGCGGCCAAACGGCGCTGGGAACGCATCTGCGCCGTAGCGTAGTTGATGTAGTCGACGTAGCCTACCAGATGGTCGAAGCAGCACTCGCTCGAGAACCCGCCGAATATCTCGCGGCAGAGCTTCGCGGCCTTGATCTGGTACTGCATCTGCTCGTTGCGGTTCGCGGCGTGCGCGGGATTGAGGCATCGGTACGGGAACGCCGCCGTGAACACGTCGATGTAATGGCAGCCCCAGTAGCCGAGTCCCGCCGTGCGCCGCAGGTCGCGCGGCATGAAGCCCTGCACGTCCCAGGCGTTCTTCAGGCACAGGTTGTACGCCTTGCCGCCGCACCAGGAACCGTTGAAGTCAAGCTTTCCGCCCGGACCGCGGCAGGCGATGTTGCCGCCGTCCCAGAGGGGCGACACGGTGTAGCAGTCCGTGTAGTTGTCCTGCGCGTCGATGATGTATCCAAGTTCCTTCGCGCCCGCAATCAGGCGCCGCAGTCCCTCCTCGCCGCCCGCCTCGGGAGCGACAGGGAAAACCGCCGGCGCGCGGCCGTCGTAGCCGCCGGTCTGCCAGCCCGCCACGCACATCGCAACGTCCTCCACGCCAAGCGACTTCAGCTTCCGCAGGTTCTCGAGCGTCTGTTCGAACGAGCATACGCACCGCACGGGATGCTCCGTCTCCGGCGTGAAGTCGATCGCGTCGTCGGGCCGCTTGAACGGCTTAGAGGCGCACTGCTGGCGCACGGCCACCGAGCGCGCGAGTTTCAGGAGGTGGGGGCGCGCCTTCGCACGCTCCTTGATCGGCTTGATCTCCGGATCACGCGCTTCCTTGTACTTGCGGTACACCTTTGCCATCTCGTTGTAGCCCGCGCCGTCGGCAAGCGGATAGACGACCACGCTCATGTCCTCGTACGCCCCGATGCCCGTATCGGCGACGCGCCAGCGCGGATACGCCTTGTAGACGCCCTTCTCGGCGACCACGCGCACATCGAACTCGAAGCGCATTCCCTCCATCACCGCAAGGAAGGAGCCACGCGGCGTCTTCATGCCGAAATAAGGAAGCGTCACCCAGTTACGCGACGACACTAACGACCCGGATTTCCGCGTGAAATACCCCAGAAGGCCGCGTTGGGTGATCCAGTAGCCGTCTTCGCCAGTCTGCGCCGTGGCGCAATCGACATGGACGTCCACCCACTTCGCGTCCTGCGCGTCGGCTGCCTTCATGGTCACGCGCCGTCCGCCGTCAGGCTCGGTCTTGGCAACTAGCGGCACTGTCCGCACCGTCCCGTTCGTCGAGGTGATCACCGCGCGCGCGGCAATATCGGCGGCAGAAGCCACACAGGCGCATAGCGCCGTCATGAAGAAAGATAGGATTAGTCGTGTTGTTTTCATGCCACGAAGTATAGCATAAAATCGGCGGTCTCACGACAAGTTCTGCGCATCGACGTCGAAGGCAAGGCGGACATCCTTCGGGACAGGACGGGCGGATTCGATCCACTTCACGGCGGACACAATGTCCTTTGCAGACGGCGCCCGCACCACGATCTGGTAACGGAACCATCCCTCGGCCTTGGCGAGCGGTGCCTCCGCCGCCTCCGACACCCTGAACAACTCTCTTACGCCTTTAATATCCTTAAGGTCTTTAAGGTCTCTAGGGTCTTTAAAGGTCTGCTCGACCTTATCACCTTGTTCGCCACTATCTACCTTACCTACCTTATCACCTTGTTCGCCACTATCTACCTTACCTACCTTATCACCTTGTTCGCCACTATCTACCTTACCTACCTTATCGACCTTAAATTCCTTAAAGACCCTAAGATTGAATTTCTCTGCCCAATCTGAGAGCGACCTGGCGTAAAGCTCCGCCCATGAGCGGGCCAACTCCTCTTCCTTTGCACGGAACACGAGAGTCGCCATCCTACAGAACGGCGGCAGATATGCGGTCTTCCGGTCGCGCAGCTCCGCCTCCGCAAAAGCCGCGAATCCCTTGTCCGACGCCGCTGCCGCAATCGCCGGAGCTTCCGGCGAGAATGTCTGGATATAGACCTCGCCTGGCTTTTCGGCGCGTCCGGCGCGCCCGCTCACCTGGGCAAGCAGTTGGTATGTGCGCTCGCTAGCCCGCGGGTCCGGCCGGTGCAGCGACACGTCAGCGTTTAGCACGCCCACGAGCGTCACGTTGGGAAAGTCGAGTCCCTTAGCGATCATCTGCGTGCCGAGGAGAACGTCCGCCTTCCCTGCGCGGAACGCGGAAAGGATGTCGTCGTGCGACATCTTGCGCGACGTCGAATCGGCGTCCATGCGCAGGACGTGCGCGTGCGGGAAACAGCGCAGCAGCGCCGCCTCTGCGCGCTGCGTGCCTATGCCGGTGTAGCTGAAGTCCGTGCCATGGCATTCGGGGCAGCTCGCCGGCACATGCATCCAGCCGCCGCACACGTGGCAGCGAAGGCAGTTGTCGGCGCGATGATAGGTGTATGGCACGGAGCAGTCGGGGCACTCTGCCACCCAGCTGCACGCGGGACACTCCAACACGCGCGAATAGCCGCGCCTGTTGAGGAAGAGAATCGTCTGCTCGCCGTTCGCGAGACGCGAGTGTATAGCCTCCAGAAGCTGCATCGAGAAGATCGGCAGGTGGCCGACGCGCGCCATCTCGTCCTCCATGTTCACGAGATGGACCGCAGGCAACGCGCGCCCGGCAACGCGCGACGGCACCGATGCGAGCAGATACTTGCCCGTCTGCGCGTTGCGCCACGACTCGAGCGACGGCGTGGCGCTTCCAAGCACTACGCGTGCCCCTTCTAGGCGTGCGCGCACCACGGCGACGTCGCGCGCATGATAGCGCGGCGTCTCCTCCTGCTTGTATGACGGGTCGTGCTCCTCGTCCACGACGATGAGTCCAAGGTTCCTGACAGGCGCGAACACGGCGCTGCGCGGCCCCACCACGACGCGCGCTGCGCCGATGCGGATGCGATGCCATTCGTCATAGCGTTCGCCGTCGGACAGCGCCGAGTGCAGCACTGCCACGCGTTCACCGAAACGACCTGCGAACCGACGCACGGTCTGCGGCGTGAGGGATATCTCCGGCACCAGCACGATGGCGCCCTTCCCTTCGTCCAGCATCTTCGCGATGGCCTGGAGGTATATCTCTGTCTTGCCGCTGCCAGTGACTCCATGCAACAGGATGGGACGATGGGTGAAAGGTGAAAGGTGGTCTTGCGCTATGTTCTGTGAGACGGAATTATTACGGCTAGTGCCAAGGATTGTTGATAGCGCAGAAGACTGCAGATCGTTCAGCGGCAAAGGTTTGGTCGGGAGGACGTTGCGGCCGGCGAGCGGGTCGCGTCGTGCCATGCGTGGCTCGATGGATAGCGCGCCCTTCGCCGCAAGTCCGCGCAGTGTCGCTGGTGTCGTTTTGAACTCGCGCACCAGCTGCTGCATCCATCCGCCGCCCACGCGCGCGATCTCTACAAGCAGCTTCTGCTGGTACACGGTCAAAGAAGCGACACTCTTGTCGTTCCCTTTTTGCGCCACCTCCACGTACAGCAGTTCCTTGGCGCGCGCGCCTGGCTTCAGCACTGCGGCCGGGAGCGCGGCTCGGAGAGTCGTCTCGATCGGCGAGGCCGTGTAGTCGGCAATCCACCGCACCAGCTTCAGGAGAGCGGGAGAGAAGAACGGCGACTCGTCCTCTATCGCGATGATCGGCTTCGTCTTGAACTCGGGAGCCGCGTCCGTCGTCGCAAGCGCGAAGCCTCGTGCGATACGTCCACCGAATGGAACGCGGAGAAGCTGCCCTACGAGCAGCTTCTCCGTGAGTTCGACCGGCACCGAATAGGTGAAGAGCCGGTCGAGAGCCAGATCGATGGCTACCGAAACGTACAACGACTTAGAGATCCATGAACTTCATCTGGTCCTTCAGGTTCGAGTTGTCAAAGCCCTGGCGGTTGAAGATGACGTTGAGCTTCGAGTACTTGGCCTGAATCACCTGCGAGGCACCGCCCTTGCGGACCAGCACCCACGCCTTGTTGCCGAAGGGCTGGGGATAGGTGCCCTTGCCGACCTCGATCGGGGTCGTGGACTGGCCGTCATACGTCGACAGGCTTCCGCTCAGCGTCGTGTAGTCGACGTTGCGGGAAACGAGAACGGGAATCACGTCCTCCACCTCGTCCTGGACGTTCTGCGCGATGACCCACGCGATGTTGGCCGCCTTTAGGTCCTTTCCGGTCATGCCAGGAACGCCAGCGCCAGACAACACGCCAATGTCGGCCTTCACATAAGGCTGCCATTCGTTGCTGCCGTAGTGTTCCATGTCAAACAGGTACTTGAAGAAGTCGGTAGTTGTCGTAGCGCCAATCACCTTCTTGTCGTCCTCGTCCAGTCCGTCGGTGGTGGTCTGGGGCCACACCTTCGCAAGACCAGCACCCTCGCGCTCCGTGTTCGTCTGGGTGATGCCCACAAAGAGGTTACGTCCTCGCATGGCCATGGCGGATGTGTTCGCGTTCAGCATCGCCGACGAGATGGCCGGGAAGAGCGCGCCCATGAGAATACCGAGAATGCCGATGACCACCAGCAGCTCGACGAGTGTGAAACCATTTGTTTTCTTTTTCATTTTGATGTCTCCTTGTGGAACGTTTGACGCAACTATTATCTCACATCCGCGCCCAACGCGCAAGTGGCTTTTCAAAAAAGTGCAAGAAATGATATACTCCCCCCATGACACCAGTTCCAAAGACATCCGTTTCCCTGCTGAAGGACATATCCGACGGCACCGCATCCGTGCGCTGGACCGAGTTCTACAGGCGGTACGAGCCCACCATGCGCGGTTTCCTGCGCGAGCGGTTCCCTTCCGCGGAGGCGGACGACGTAATCCAGGAGACGCTGCTTGCCCTCATGAAGGCCATGCCTGAATACCACTACACTCCAGACAGCAAGGGGCACTTCCACAATTATCTCATGGGTATCGTGAAGCACAAGGCCCTCGACGCCATCCGCCGCAACGCGTCGTTTTCCAGCCTTCGGTTGGACCTCGCGCAAGAGGAAGACTTGCGTGCCGCAGCCCCCGAGGAAGACGACTCATGGAAGATGGCCGCCATGGAGGTCGCCATGGAACAGTTGATGTCTGACGACTCCATCACCGCCAGCACGCGCGAGGTCTTCCGTCACGTGGCGCTGATGAGCGAGCCGCCGGATGACGTGGCTCGGCAGTTTGGCATCACCCGCAACAACGTAGACCAGATCAAGAGCAGGATGATAGGCAAGCTCTCCGCGCTCGTCTCGTCGATGACCGCCTAGCGGTAGCGCAGCAGCATCTGCGCGCGCTTGTTGTCCTGGCGCGCCGCTCGGTACAGCCACATCTCGCCGCGCTCTTCATCGGTCTCTACACCAAGCCCCTCAAGGTAGCATTCGCCGACGAGCGTCTGCGCGGGGGCATGCCCGCGCAACGCCGCCTTCATGGCAAGGTCGAAACCATTCGCGAGGTCCTTCTCAACGCCAAAGCCGTTCAGGCAGCAGAACGCGAGGTCGGTCATCGCGCCAAGGTTCCCCTGTCTTGCTGCCTTGCCGTACCAGTCCGTCGCCTCCTCGAGATTCTTCTCGCATCCCCATCCTCGGAAAAGGCACAGTCCAAGCGACGCCTGCGCGTCCGCATGGCCGGCATCCGCCGCCAGACGGTACCACGAGACGGCCACCTCGCGGTTCGTCTCCGTGCCGCGTCCGTAGAAGTACGCCTCCGCCACCGCAGTCTGCGCAACCGCGTCGCCGGCCTCCGCCAGCGGCATCATCCGAGCAAGGTAGTCGCCGTCCCCCTCGTCCGGCAGCTTCCCGTATTCGACTTCTTCGTTCTCGGTTTTAGTCGGCTGTTCGTCCGCCTTGCTTTGCTCTCCTGGCTTCTCTTCCGCACGGTACTGCGTGTCCGTCCCATCCGGTACCGGTTGATGATCGCGGGCAACCGCGAACGCCACGCCGACGGCTGCGAGCAGCGCCCCAGACACCCACAGGATCAGCGGACGGTGGCAGTGGCGGATCGCCGCCGCGAAGTCGTTCGCTGTCGCATACCTGTCTCCCGGCTGCGCGCTCGTCGCACGTCTTATGATCGACTTGACGTGGTACGGCGGCATGCCCTCATAGAAGAAGTTCAAAAGCTTGCCGAGCGCAAAGATGTCGCTCTGGACCGACCACTCGCCCTTCAGCAGCTGCTCCGGCGCGGCGAAGTCCAGCGTTCCCACGCCTACGGGCTTTCCGTCGACGACCGATATCCCCTTCGCATGCCGTCCTATCGGATCCGGTCCGTTGCCACGCCGCTTTATGAGACCCAGATCGATCAGCACGGGATCGCCGTTCATCCGCCTCAGGATGTTGCCGGGCTTGAGGTCGCGATGCACGTATCCGGCGTCGTGCAGCATGTGCACCGCCTTGGCGACCTTGTTCATGAAACGCGGAACCTCCGCGCGCGGCATCGGGTCTGGCAGCGGCTGCAGGTACTCCATCACGTAGTACGGCGATCCGTTGACGGTTCCTGAACCTAGAAATTGCGGAAGCGCCGGCAAGGACAGGTAGCGTATCGCGTCCTCCTCCGCGAGGAAGCGCTCCTTCAGTCCGCGCGAGGCGTCAACAAGCAACTTGAGCGCGCCCTCGTGTCCGAAGCGGACGTTCTGCACGCGATAGACCTCGGCGGAAAGTCCAGCCCCAAGGAAGACCCCCACGCGCCATTCCCCAACGACGGCGCCACGCGCCAGCCGGCCGCGCACGCCATGCTCAGGCGTGCGCGAGGCCAGCCATCTCTCAACCGCCGCGTCCCCCATGTTCGAGTTCCTTGACGAGGGCGGGAAGTATCTCGAAGAGGTCGCCCACGATCCCGAGATCGGCCACGCCGAAGATAGGCGCGTTCGGGTCGGAGTTGACGGCGATTATGGTGTCGGCTCCGCGGATGCCTTCCAGATGCTGGATGGCGCCAGAGATGCCGAAGCAGAGGTAGAGCTTCGGCGCGACGGTCTTGCCCGTCTGCCCGACCTGGCGCGCGACCGGCGCCCAGCCGGCGTCCACGCAGGCGCGCGAGCAGGACACCTCGCCGCCCAGCAGCTCGGCCAGTCGGAACAGCAGCTTGAAGTTGTCGGCGCTCTTGAGCCCGCGCCCGCCCGAGACGAGGATGTCGTGTGCGGCGATGTCGATC
>Ga0310690_10008590_pt1 | contig 12928 bp, 12 predicted proteins | sample AusTroGonzalo_MG_2_FD_207661 | JGI IMG/M metagenome (GOLD analysis project Ga0310690, IMG submission 207661) | Bovine rumen microbial communities from tropical cattle in Woodstock, Queensland, Australia - Gonzalo_04 (v2) (version 2) | ecosystem: Host-associated > Mammals > Digestive system >...
ACGCTTGCAGATGTCAAGAATTTGTCGGAACTTTGCGCAAAAGTTGTACATGGGATTTTCTTGTGATTTACTTTTGATTTCAACCACAAAATTACTGAAAATCAATAATATGTGCAACTTTTTATCCGTTTATTTCGATATCTTTTCCCTCTTTTCTAATTCCGCCAACGGGTTCTCTCTGCATCTCCTCATAGTTGGGCAAATGGTTCAAAGCGCCGAGTTGCCCTGACTCAACCTTGAAACAATAACAGATTTCGCCATTGTAAAGCAGCAAAAAACGCGGCTGCAAAGCAGAATAGTAGCGCACAACTTGGTCAAGAACCTTGTCAGTGAGCTTCACACTCTGTGCTTTGCACTCCACAATCATCAGCGGCTGGCCTTCCTGACCGAAGACCACGGCATCGCAGCGCTTGTCCAAACCATTCACCTTGACAGAATATTCCACCGCAAGCCGTCCAGCTGGCACATGTAGCTGCTCCACCAAAAAATATAAGGCCTTCTGCCTGACTTCCTCCTCGGGTGTCAGCAGGACATATTTCTTGCGCAACGGGTCAAAAACAAATATCTTGTCCTCGCGCGTCTCAGTCTTGAACCATTGCAATGTGTTGTCCTCCATGAATTGTGCGTTTTTGTGCCGACAAAAATAAAAAATAGTACCTTTGCCTCAAATTCAACGCCATGAAAAAATCGTTTCTCTTGCTTTTGGGGCTTGCCTTCTTGCTGATGGCCTGCCACGAAAAGTCGGATTCCCTCATCGGAGAGTGGGTGGCCGACAAGGTCAATGTGCAGTTCGATGAGAACCATACCACGCCAGAACTCGTGAAACAAATCGGCGAGATGGAAAAACAAAACCACATCAGCATCAGTGCAGATTCTGTTTTGGTTTTCAAGAGTTTGGACGACCAGTTTCAAGGCCGCTTGACCCTTGACGAGCGTGACAATCTTTTTTGCGACGAAACACTTTTCGGGCAATGGAAAGAAGGGCAAATCGTCACTCGGACCGACTCGCCCCTTGGGGAGATTGTTGTTTGGTATAAGAAAAAGTGACGATTGTTTTTCACGCAGAATACGTTGAACTATGGGAAGCGCGAAGCGACACAAAAAAAGTATCCAGCAGACTTCTGCGGATTCTGCGTGAAAAGAAAAATCATTTCGTTTCCACGAAATTCAAGCTGTAAAGGATGGACTCCAATTGCAACAGCGCGTTGCGTTTCTTTTGGTTAGGTTCATAATAAAAGCCTTCCACTGTGACGAGATTGCCCGTGCGGCTGTCGGCAAAGGTGTAGGATACGAAAGGCCCCCCCATGTAATTGTTCTCGACACGCCACATACCACGCAACTCCATCGTATAGCCAGCGGGAAAGTCATGCACGTTGGTCAAAAGCGGAGGAAGTTCTTCGGTCTCTGTAGACATATAAGAGCCTTCAGATGGGCCTGGGATGTAGCGTCCCTCCATCATATTGCGCATAGCGATTAGGCTTCCCAAATTGAATTGAGCCGTGTCGCGATAAGGCATCTGATAGAGAACAAGGTCGGCACTGGAACGCTCCAATTCCTTGCGAAGCCACATGAAATCTGGCTCATCCTTGGCGATATAGAAGCCCTGCGGGACAACCATCGTGAAGCCGAATTTCTTCGCGATAGCATCGGCTATGGCTTGGTCAGCAGTCGGGCGAAACACATTCAGAATACGTGCACGCTCCACCTTGTCGAACCATTGCAAATATACTTCTTTTTGGTTCTCAAACAAATCGACCCAAGTTGTGGCATTGGGTGCGCTGATTTTCACATAGCGTTGCGGAGCTGCCCAAAGGTCTTCGGCAGTTTCAGCCACTGCCTTTTCAAGGCTCGGGTTGATTTCCACTTCAAGGATGCACTTATGTTTCTTGAACATGTCCGAAAACCCTGCCACATTGATGTGCGCCACATCGCAGCGCGACTCGGGCTGCGGCAAACCATATTGGTAATCAAGGAAAAAATGTCGAATGGAATCGCCAATCATTCCATTCCATTGCTCATCGTTTTGGGTAACGACCACAATTTCGGCCGTGCCACCAATAGAGCGGTCTTTTCCTGATCTTGTATGTTGTTCGCATGAGACCGTCATGCAAACTACTACTATTGCCATCAATACATCAAGCAACTTTTTCATAGCTGTAACTTTTTTCCGTTTATGTTTATGTTTATTTTTTGATTTTCAATTTCTGTCCGACCTTTACAGTATTGCTTTTCAGGTTGTTCCATTTTTTCAAGTCGGTAACGGTGCAGTGATATTTCCCAGCGATAGACGACAGCGTTTCACCTTTCTTTACCGTATGGGTTATGTATGTGGAAGTCGTCGATGCATTCGAGCTACTTCTAGAACTCGAAACCGATCCACTTCTATGAATCTTCAATTTCTGCCCAGGATGGACAACATCACTTTTCAAGTTATTCCATTTCTTCAAGTTGTTCACCGTGACGCCGTATTTCCTTGCAATGCTACCCAAACTCTCGCCTTTTTTCACCGTATGAGTGATGACCGAAGACGTATTGTTATTATCTTGATCAAGTCGCTGTTGCTCAACCTGTTGCTTTACTTTCTGATGATAGGCATAGGAATAGACACTGTCCTCAAGTTGCACAAAAAGCAAACTATATTTGATGGGCAAACGCAACACATAACGTGTGTCATTCGAGCCAGGGATGATTTTCTTTGTGTATTGCGGATTGAAAAACTCTATATCGCTCTGCGGCACGCCGACGCAATGGCTGATATGGTCGAAGCCAACATAATTGTCCACCATCACAGTGTCGGTGCCACTCAACAACAAACCAGGATCGCGCGGATAAATGTTATGCGCCGAAGCAAAGTTCATCAAATAGGTCACAGCGATGAAAGCTGGGACGTAATTTTGTGTTTCACGGGGAAGATAGCGCGAAATGGTCCAATAGTTCATCGCACCTTTCGAACGAATGATAGCCTTGTTGACCGTCCCAGGACCCGAATTATAGGCTGCCAACACAAGGAACCAATCTCCATAACGCGCATAAAGGCTCTTCAAAAAGCGACATGCCGCTTCCGTTTCACGCATTGGGTCGTAACGCTCATCAACTAACGTATTGACTTTCAAACCATTCTCTCTAGCCGTAGCCAACATAAATTGCCATAGACCCTTAGCTCCAGCTCGTGAGCCCGCAGTAGGATTCAATGCCGACTCGACCATAGCCAAATATTTCAATTCAAGCGGAAGGTTGTATTTCGCCAGCATCTCCTCAAACATCGGAAAATAGACATAGGAAAGTCCCAACATACGGCTCGACTGCATTCTTTTGCGATTAGCGTACAACTCAATGAAAGCCTTCACTTTCTGATTGTAAACCAAAGGTATAGTGGTCTCACGCGCCAAAGAACGGATGCGTTCTTCATACACCTCATCGGAGAAAGAAGGCACCTCGTCCTTGCCATATTTGTAAACATTCAGCGAAACCGTATCAATTTCCAAATAAGCATCATTGAAATAACTCATTTGGCCCACCATATCAAGCATTTCCATCACCGCCGAATGCTCAGGATCAATACTGGAAGTATCCATTTCGCTGATTTCCAATGTATCAACATTGTAATACAATTCATCAGGATTGGAATAGTGTGGTTCTTCAATTTGGGCGAAAAGACCTGTTAAGGGTAAAAGACACAGGAAAACCAAGCTTAATTTTTTCATAATTTTACATATTTTATTGGCAATAAAGTGCAAAGATAACAATAATGCAGTTTATGAACGAGCCTTAGGGGCAAAATATTGTATCATTTTTTTGGAAATAATGACTATTTTGTGTCTCATTTACGAAAAAAAACTATTTTTGGAGCCTAATTTTTTTACCATGGAAAACGAAAAAAACACCGAAAAACTATCTGGCTACATTATCAAGTTAGCTGGATTGGCAGCCATGATTGCCCTCTGTTGTATTTTTAGCAATGTGCTGATTTACATCCTTATCTCCGTTGTGGTTTCACTGATTGGACAGCCTATCATGACGTTGTTCAGAAAAATCCGCATCAAAAAGTTTCATATTCCGGATTGGATTTCAGCACTGCTAACTATCCTCATAATTATCGCACTCCTGGTATTAATTATCACCGTGCTGATTCCTATGGTGGCAAACATCATCAGCGATGCCTCTGCAGCGAGTGACTCGACCTCTTCAGGGACGACCTGGGTGGATGGAATCAACCAATGGCTGATTGGGATATTCCCCAGCTTAGGTCCAGACTTTAATTTGATTTCGACGTTGTTGGATGCCCTCTCGGGCGTGGTGAGCTTCAGTGGCGTAACAGGTTTTGTGGGATCGGTTGCAGGTGTGGTTATTGATATTTTCGTCGGACTGTTCACTGTGTCGTTTATCTCGTTCTTCTTCCTGAAGGATCCCAGCCTGTTTGGAAGAATCGTTTGTGCATTGGTGCCTGATAAAGTTGAGCAAATGACAAGCAAGACTTTAGGCGAAATCAAGCAGTTGCTTTCTCGTTACTTTGTGGGCTTGGTGCTGGAAATGTTGGGTGTCGCTTTGATTGACTTCTTGGGATTATGGCTCATCGCACGAATTGCTGTTAGCTATGCCATCGGCATCGCTGTTATCGCAGGTATTTTGAACATCATTCCTTATGTGGGACCGATTATAGGCGAAGGTATAGGCGCAATCTTAGGTATGATTCTGAAGGCCGGCATAGGTATAGGACTAGGTGTGAATGTGTGGGTTTTCGGACTCATTATCATCGCTATCATGCTAACGACGCAATTGATTGACAATTTCGTATTCCAACCTTTGATTTATTCCACAAGCATTAAAGCCCATCCCTTGGAAATCTTCATTGTCTTCCTAATGGCAGGTCATATTGGCGGCATCGTAGGCATGTTGGTGGCAATTCCAGCCTACACCGTGATACGCGTCATCGCCATGCGCTTCTTCTATCGTTTCAAGCCCATCCAGCGACTCATTCCCGATTTGAGTGAGGAGGACAAGATTATCGAGGAAATGAATTGATGGTTTTTTGAAAAGCCCAGCGCTCATCGCCATTCAACAGGTGGATGATGCCGCAATACTGATAACCATGTTTTTTCAAACCTTTCCGCATGATGATGTTAGCTTCGTGCGTATCAATGCGGATGTTTCCAACCTTGCTCTCGCAATAGTCCAAAAGCGCATCCAGAATGCCGTGTGAATTAGGCGTGCTAGCAATGCGGTGAATAACATGATAAGGCTCATCATTGAGCCATTGACCGTTGTAAATCACGTTGTATGTTACCTCAGGGCTAGGCAAAAGAGCAAAAGTACCTACTATCCTGCCCTCTTCGTCAAGCATCACATGGCTGCCACTTAATTCTATGTCTTTCCGAAACATATCATCACGCGGATAACCATCAGGCCATTGGAAGGTGTTGCCGTAGCTGCGCATGATTTCGCGTGCTTGGTCGCGAAGATTGAGGATAATTGGCAGGTCGACCAAAGTGGATTTGCGGATAGTGTAACTCATTTTTGCCCAAGTTCAAAAACAGTCAAATCGGCGACGGTCATGTCCACCACTTGTATCAAATCCTGTGGATTGAGCTTGAACTGCAAGCCGCGCACACCTGCACTGACATAAATATAATCAAACAGCTCGCAAGTCTCGTGGATGAAAGTCGGGAATTGTTTCTTCATGCCCACGGGCGAGCAACCGCCACGGATATAGCCTGTCAGAGGAAGCAGTTCTTTCATCGGGATGAGGTCGCAACTCTTGTTGCCCGTAGCTTTGGCTGTCTTTTTCAGGTCGAGTTCGTCGTTGCCCGGAATGACGCAAACGAAATACCCAATTTTGTCGCCTTTCAGCACCAAAGTCTTGAACACCTGGTCAATGTCCTCGCCCAGCTGGTCGGCGATATGCTGCGCCCCGAGGTCGTTCTCGTCCACCTCATAGGGAATCCGTTCATAGGCAATTCCTTTCGCATCAAGGATGCGGCAGGCGTTGGTTTTGTTGATTTTATCTTTAGACATGATTACTTTCTATGCTCTTCCACCCAATTCTTGGCATTCACAAACGCCTCCATCCAAGGCGAAACTTCATCGTTCTTGCGCTCGTCGGGATAGAAGGCCCACTGCCAAGGCAGGAAAGCACGCTCAAGGTGGGGCATCATGGCGAGATGACGACCATCATTTGAGCAGACCGCAGCTGTGGACCAGTCGCTGCCATTGGGGTTGCCAGGATATTCGTCTTGACCGTAAGTCATCACAATCTTGTACTTGTCGCGGTAACAGGGGAAGTAGAACCTGCCTTCGCCGTGGGCAATCCACACGCCGAGGCGGCGACCTGACAACGATTTCAGCATCACGCTCTCATTCTGTGCAATCTCCACGTTGAGGAAGCCCGACTCAAACTTGTGCGAGTCGTTGTGCATCATCACAGGGTGCTCCTCGTGGTCGGGATAGAGCAAACCAAGTTCCATCATCACCTGACAACCGTTGCACACGCCGAGACTCAAAGTATCTTCGCGGGCGTAGAAGTCGTCGAGGGCTTTCTTGGCTTTCTTATTATAAAGGAAAGCGCCAGCCCAGCCCTTGGCCGAACCAAGCACATCGGAATTGGAGAAACCACCGACAAAGACAATCATGTTCACATCCTTGAGGTCTTCACGACCCGAAGCCAAGTCTGTCATCGTGACATCCTTCACGTCGAAGCCAGCAAGATAGAGAGCGTAGGCCATTTCACGGTCGCATTGACAGCCCTTCTCGCGGATGATGGCCGCATTGATGCCCGAAGTTTGACGACGATGCATATTGATGCCAAGACTGGCAGCTGTGCCGGTGAAGTTACGTCCAAAGCTATAATGCAGGTACTGTTTCTTGTAGTTCATGAAACGCTCCATGGCCTTTCTCGGACCGCTCTGCTTACGGTCGAGGAGGTAGGATGATTTGTACCATGTGTCGCGCAGTGCTTCAATGTCAAAGACATAGTTGTGCTCATTATGGACAATGGTAATCTGCCGCTTGGCTGTAGGTTTGCCAATGACTTTGAAAGCGATGCCAAGCTCACGCAACATGCGATTAGCGATGCCGTCGTTCGAGACTTGAATCACCACCGAAGGCTTTTCGCAGAACAGCACTGAAACAAGGTCGTCCTTAGCAAAAGCCTCAAGGTTAAGGTTCATGCCGTAAGTGGTATTGGCAAAGTTCATCTCCAACAAAGTGGTAATCAAACCACCCGCCGACACGTCATGACCTGCCAGAACCAAATTGTGCTCAATAAGCTTCTGAATAGCATCGAAGCACTTCTTGAAGTAATTGACGCTCTTCACGTCAGGTGTCGTTTGTCCGATAGCATCAATGGCTTGGGCAAAACTGCTACCGCCGAGTTCAAAACCGTCTTTTGAAAAATCGATGTAAAGCAATTCGGTGTTCTCGTCGGCTTTCATCACGGGACGCACCACCTGACGGATATTTGACACCTCACCAGCAGCGGAAATGATGACCGTTCCAGGAGCCACAACTTTCTCGCCATCAGGATATTTCTGTGTCATGGAGAGGCTGTCCTTGCCCGTCGGGACATTGATGCCCAAGGCCACGCAGTAGTCGCTCAAGGCTTTGACGGCTTCATAAAGTCTTGCGGTCTCGCCTTCTTGTTTGGCTGGCCACATCCAGTTGGCACTCAGCGAGACACCTGAAAGATTGCCTTCAATCGGTGCCCAAAGTATGTTGGTCAAGGCCTCGGAAACAGAGAGACGCGAAGCGGCAGCAGGGTCGATGAGTCCCACTATAGGAGCGTGACCCAAGGCTGTGGCGATGCCGCGCTTACCGTTGTAGTCCAAGGCGCTGATGCCGAGGTTGCTCAAAGGAAGCTGAATCTCGCCAACACATTGCTGCTGCGCCACGCGACCTGTCACAGAGCGGTCCACCTTATTGGTGAGCCAGTCCTTGCAGGCCACAGCTTCGAGTTGCAGCACGCGGTCAAGGTACTTGTGAATATCGCGCTTGGTATAGCTGATTTTCTTAAAATGATAGGGTTTGGTCGTGTCGTGCAACACGGTTTTAGGCGCACTGCCGAAGAAATCGGAGATGGCCAAGTCGATAGGAGCCTTGCCTTTTTTGCGGACGAAACGCAGTCGCTCATCGCCCGTCACCTCTCCCACTTCATAATACGGGGCGCGCTCACGTTCAGCGGTTTCCTTGATGATGTCCTTGTCTTTCTTATTGACCAACAGGCCCATGCGCTCCTGCGACTCGTTGCCGATGATTTCCTTGTCGGACAATGTCGGGTCGCCGATAGGCAGGTTATCCACGTAAACCACGCCACCCGCATCCTCGATGAGTTCAGAGAGACAGTTCAGATGACCGCCCGCGCCGTGGTCGTGGATGCTGCGGATAGGATTGTGTTCGCTCTCAGCCATGGCTCGAATAACATTGCTGACGCGCTTCTGCATCTCAGGGTTGGCGCGCTGCACGGCATTCAATTCTATGGCATTGCTGTATTGGCCCGTATCGACGCTCGACACGGCACCACCGCCCATACCGATGCGGTAGTTGTCGCCACCCAGCACAATGATGACATCGCCCTCTTCAGGTTCCAGTTTTTTCGCATCCTGTTTCTTGGCAAAGCCGATACCGCCAGCAAGCATAATGACCTTGTCGTAGCCAAGTTTTTGCTCCTCGCTGTGCTCAAAAGTCAGCAAACTGCCGTTAATCAACGGTTGGCCGAACTTGTTGCCAAAGTCGGAAGCACCATTTGAGGCCTTGATGAGGATTTCTTCCGGGGTCTGATAAAGCCACTTGCGCGGCTCGATGTCTTTCTCCCATTCGCGGTCGTCTTCGGTACGCGGATAGGAAGTCATGTAAACGGCAGTGCCCGCCAAAGGTAGGCTACCCTGACCGCCAGCCAGACGGTCACGAATTTCGCCGCCGCTACCTGTGGCCGCACCGTTGAATGGTTCCACCGTGGTCGGGAAGTTGTGCGTCTCGGCTTTCAGTGAAATCACCGTTTCAATGGGCTTAATTTGGAAAGCCGAAGGCTTGTTAGGTTCTGCCGGAGCAAATTGTTCCACCTTCGGGCCGAGGATGAAAGCTACATTGTCCTTGTAAGCCGAAACCAACTTGTTCGGGTTCTCTTTCGAGGTTCTCTTGATGAGGGCGAAGAGCGTGTTGGGCATCTTCTTCCCGTCGATGATGAAAGTGCCGTTGAAAATCTTGTGGCGGCAATGCTCGGAGTTCACCTGAGCAAAGCCATACACCTCACTATCAGTAAGTTTACGGCCTATCTTTGCGGATATGCCTTTCAGATATTCCATTTCTTCCTCGCTGAGAGCCAGACCTTCCTGTTGGTTGTAGGCCTCGATGTCGTCGATGTATTTCAGCGGTTCGGGCTTGCGGTCGATGGCAAACACATTCTGATCGAGGTTCTCGTAACGGTTTTGCAACATCGGGTCGTAAGGCGCTTTCTTCGACTCCACCTTCTGGAATTCCTCAATGCGGATGATGCCCTTGATGCCCATGTTTTGGGTAATTTCAACAGCATTGGTACTCCAAGGTGTAATCATCTCGCGGCGCGGCCCGACAAAATGCCCCTTGATGGTTTTCTTTTCTACCAATTCGGCATTGCCAAACAGCCAAATGAGTTTGGAAATGGTTTCCGCAGAAAGTTCGGATTTGGAATCAACTGCAATAATGCGTTGATTATCAGGTTGGAAAAAGCTTATCATAAGCGCAAAGATTTATGCATAAAACAATGCGGCAAAGTTAGGATTTTTATTGAAAAGTTTTTTGAATTGATGCTGATTATTTTATTCGATTAAACTTTCACAACAGAGTTTTTAGAATCCATAGGGAAACTGCGAAACTATTTCCCCGAAAAATCCAAAAATCGAGGAAAAATTTCCGCGATTTTTATAAAAAGCGAGGAAAAATTTCCGCGATTTTTATAAAAAGCGAGGAAAAATTTCCGCGATTTGAAAAAATTGCGTACTTTTGCAGCATAAATCGGAGGAAATCATGGAAAATTTATATGAACTTTTCAACGCAAAACTAGCTGAAACATCGACCGACTTCCTGCGCTACCTGCACGACAAAATCAATTGGAAGAACCGTATGATTGCCATCCTCGGCGAACGCGGCGTTGGGAAAACCACGCTCATGCTTCAAAAAATCAAACTGGACGGTGCGGCCAACACGCTGTATTTCAGTGCCGACAATATGTATTTCGCTCAACATAGCCTTTTCGACACCGCCAACGAGTTCTATCGCAAAGGAGGCCAACGACTTTACATCGACGAAATCCACAAATACCCATCGTGGTCAACGGAACTAAAGATGATTTACGACTATTGTCCACAATTGCAGGTGGTGGTCACTGGATCGTCCATCCTCGACCTGTACAAAGGTACTGCCGACCTGAGTCGCCGCGTCATTTCCTACACCTTTGCTGGCTTGTCGTTCAGAGAATTCATCGCCATGACCAAAGGCATCATGCTACCACCACTCTCATTCGACGCGATTTTGCGCCACGAAGTGACTTTCCCTGCCGGAGAACGCCCATTGGCCTTGTTTGACGACTACCTCAAATCTGGATACTATCCATTTTGGAACGAAACCGACTACACGTCGCGCTTGAACAATGTCATCAACCAGACCGTTGAAAACGACATCCCGACCTACGCAAGGATGAATGTCGCCACGGCGCGAAAACTCAAACAGTTGCTGTTCATCATCTCGCAAAGTGTGCCTTTCAAACCCAACTTCACGGAAATCGGTGCCGCCATGGAATGTGACCGAGGAACGGTGGCGGATTTGGCTTTCTACATGGAGAAGGCCCGCTTGACCATGTCTCTAAAACATTTTGACGACGGCATGAAAAATTTCGGCAAGATGGAGAAACTCTATTTGGGCAACACCACCCTCGTCCAAGCCTTGTCGGAAGGCAAACCCGATATTGGGAACTTGCGAGAGACTTTTTTCCTTTCACAAATGCAAGTCAATCAGAAAGTTTATGCCTCGAAGGTTTCTGATTTTATGATTGATGGAAAGACTTTCGAAGTGGGCGGGAAAAGCAAGAGCAAAAAGCAGATTGCCGAAACAAAAGATGCCTTTGTCGTGAAAGACGACATCGAATACGGCTATGAAAACATTATTCCATTATGGCACTTCGGGATGAATTACTAAAAAGAAATGGCAAATATGAAATGATGCAAAACGAAACAACAATTCCGAACGCAAAACCTGCATTCGGAATTGTTTTGTCGAAAACAAATTGGGCTTCTTACTTCACTAAAACCTTTTTCACTTCATCTCCAGCTTTCACAAAGTAAAAACCACTTGAAAGACCTTCCAGACTGATGGTTTCTTTCCTCTTCACGAACAGAGTTTTTACGACGCGGCCCATCTCATCGATAATGGTCACAGGACCTTCGGCTTCGATGATAAGATTTTCCGTAGCGGGATTGGGGTAAACATTCATTGTGACTATTTCGGCTTCTCCAACACCCACATGGCCGCAATCGTCATAGAGCAGAATACCTTGCCATTCCTCGGCTGCTTCAAAAGCCTCAATGCAGTTGCAGGGTACAACAATATGCACATGGTCGTTGATGTTGGCGAAGGCATCATCCCAAAGATAGAAAGGCTCTGTGTCATGGATGAAGATGTAGTCGAGTCTGGGACAGTAAGTGAAAGCATTTGAGTTGATTTGTCCCATGCCCGCGGGGAGGTCAATAACCTCTAATAGAGGACATTCTGCAAACGCGTGAAAACCGATGTTCACTATGGTGCTGGGCAAAGTGACGCTGGTAAGGTTCATGCAAGCATAGAAAGCTTCGCTGCCGATGTAGCGGACTCTGTATGTCTCCCCATTGATAGTTTCTGTTTCAGGAATGACCACATCACCCGAGTAGGTGTTTGAGTAGTCGTCGTTGACTACAATCAGGTAGGTTTCGCCACAACCACCTCCAGGAACTTGTTGCGTGACTTTGCGGTAATAGATGCCATTGACATAGTAATCAAAAGCAAATGCACTTTGGCAGAACATCATGAATGCCAAAGTCAAAATTGAAAAGATAAATGTACGTTTCATACTTGTAATTGTTTAGATGTTAGATGATAGAATTAACACTTTTATTAGGTGCAGAAAAACGAGAAACATAACAAAAGCAAGAAAAAAAAGTTGAATTATGGAAAAAATGCAAAGCCGTGTTATTATTCAAAACACATTTGCACCTAAACCATCAAAAGTCAAACCGCAAGAATGGTATCTTCTGAGTCACACGACCGCATCGAAAGCTTTAATGCGCTTGTACTACGACACAAAGCCATGATTTGGCATATCTGTTCGGACTACAACGTAGGGAAAGCGTGGAAGACGGAAGACTGCATTCAGGAAGTGCTGATCAGCCTTTGGAGAAGTTACGGGACTTTCGAGGAGCGTAGTTCAGAAAAGACTTGGGTATGGCGCGTGGCGACCAACACCATGTTGATGCTGAAGCGCAAAGAGGACAGAAGTCCGCAAACGGAATCCATCGAGGCAGTCGATGTGGACGAAAAGGACGATGAATTGGGCCATGAGAAATACAAGCAGCTGCAACAACTCATCAACACGCTGCCAGAAGAAAGCAGCACCATCATTCGCGCCTTCTTGGACGGATTTTCTTACAAAGAAATCGCCGAAATGACGAATAGCACAGTGGGCGCTGTGGCCATGCGCATCGTCCGACTCAAGCGGAAACTAAGATTAATGTACGAGAGAGAAAATAATTCATGACAATGGAAAACAACATAAACACATTGAACGCAAGCACGCAACGCGACGACTTCAAAAACCAGTGGGAATGCCGCCGGCAGTGGGAGGAACAGGCCGAAAAGTTGGCACCTGATGACAAGACCTTTTTGCATTGGGCAGAAAAGGCACAACAAGACCCAGCTGGTTTGGAAACGAATG
>Ga0310690_10008592_pt1 | contig 12926 bp, 27 predicted proteins | sample AusTroGonzalo_MG_2_FD_207661 | JGI IMG/M metagenome (GOLD analysis project Ga0310690, IMG submission 207661) | Bovine rumen microbial communities from tropical cattle in Woodstock, Queensland, Australia - Gonzalo_04 (v2) (version 2) | ecosystem: Host-associated > Mammals > Digestive system >...
CTTAAATGATGCTGGTCGCCTTAGCATGAAAAAACTTTTATATCGGTTTACGGTCAAAGAGGTATTAGAGGCGATTGATATAGCTGGACATAGTTATCTTAAATACGTTAGAGACGATAAGGACAATGAAAACTTTAAGTTAGATCATCAAAGCGTCGAAAATGCTTTCTCAAAAATAGGCGGGATTTGTTACAACAGGAGGAAGGACAATGCCAAGAGCAAGGAACATTAAGCCTGGGTTTTTCATGAATGAGGACTTGGCTGATATTTGTCCTGAGGGGCGGCTTTTATTTATCGGCTTGTGGATGCTTGCAGATCGTGAGGGGCGTCTGGAAGACAGGCCTAAAAAAATCAAGGCGGAGATTTTCCCATATGAAAATTATGACGTTGATTCGTTACTCAATGACCTCGAATCGAAAAATTTCATTAAAAGGTATAGCCTAGGCAATGCCAAGGACATGCCTAGGTACATACAAGTCATAACCTTTACACGGCATCAAAATCCTCATCCACGGGAATCAAAAAGTATCATACCTCCTTACAATGAAAACGCTGAAACCGTTGAAAAAACTGAAAGCCATGAAAAGGAATTGCCTAGGCAAGACCTAGGCATAACCAAGGATTTGCCTAGCCATGAAAAGGAATTGTCGAGCAATGCTGAATCCCCATTCTCTGAATCCCCATTCTCTGATTCTCTGAATCCTGATTCCAATGCTGCAGCTAACGCGCGCGCGGAAGTAGTCTCTATGTTTGAGAATTGTATTCATCCAGTCGCAAACGAAATAGAACGTGATTCTTTGATTGCCATGATTGAAGAGGACGGATATGAACTTGTGAAGGACGCAATCAAAGAGGCTGCTGCAAACCGCGGGCGAAGTGTACGGTATATCCAGGCTATTCTTGATCGCTGGCGGAAGGAGGGAAAGCATGGACGAGGTACAGGCTATCGTCGAAAGAATCAAAGAAGCCCAGAAGAAGAAAAGCGAAAGTGGGACAACGAGCCAAACGGCTGGCGATCAGACCTTGCAATCTGACGAGAAGCGCAAGCGGCTTGAATCCTGCGGGATTTACAAGCGCTTCCAGAACGTGACGTTTGCAGCAATCGAGCGCCGAGGCTTGCCGTCTGACAACGTGATACGGGAGAACTACGCACACGTGCAGGACTATGTGGCTCATTTGGCGGAGAATTTAAAGCGCGGATACGGGCTGATCTTGACTGGCGGTTACGGGACTATGAAAACAACGCTGGCCGTGGCTGTATTGCGTTCACATCTTGACGCCGGCGGGAACGGTTTATTTCTTCCGATGTGCTCCATGATGGACAATCTGTTTACGATGCGGGAAATGTCACGCGAGGAATGGGCGCGATATGAGAAGCGCATACGGTCAACGCCGTTGCTTGTGCTTGATGATCTGGGCAGCGAGGACACGGATAAAAGCTGGGTGCGTGCGAAGGCTGACAGCATAATCACGGAGCGCTACAACAAAATGCTGCCGATCATCGTAACAACGAATCTGACGCAGGACGAATTGTTAAACACATATTCCGGGCGTATTGTGGACAGACTGCGAAACACGTCCAGATGCTTGACGTTTGGCACAGGTTCGCAGCGGCGAGTTATGGGAGGACAGGCATGAAAGCGAATCGTGAAGATGTGGTTCAAGCCGCGCTGACTGTTGAGCGGTGGTGCGCGGAAAATAAAGGGTGCATAAATAAAGACCGCATAGATTGTCCATTCGTAGGCAGAAATGGAATGTGTACATTGATAGGTCTGCCGGACGCATGGAATCTTGTAGAAAAACTACGCACAAGGGGGCTGGAACATGAAAAGTGAATTTTTGCATACGCCGGAAGAATACTGGAAAATGTTTCGTGACGGATGCCGTAGCGGAAAGGCTACTTTTAACCTTCCGCATGGCTGCACGGAAGAAGATAAAGATATTGTTCTTGCTTTTTTCTGCTATCTTATGGCGGTTTCTGATTCTCCAGTTGAGGAATTGCCCGCCGATGATGACGACCCATTCTGCCTCGAGGGATACAAATTGATTTCAGTATCGTCGTTTATGCGATTTTATCCGTTTTTCTCAAAGGTTGCGGCGAAAAGGATTTTTGATCGTGGTGTCGAGTTGTTTGTTACGGGCGTTAACCCGCAAAAGATGGACGCAGGATTTATAGGCTCGATTATACCGGGCGCAGAAATATCGTATTCTCCGACGGTAAGTATTGAGGTAAAAGGTAAACGGTTCAAGCACTTAACGAATATCGTTATAGGCTCATGCGTTATAACTCATGGCAAAAGGTCGAAGCGGTATGTGCATCTTGTAAACGACCTTTTCAATTTAGGCGGAGAGCCGCCAAGGGTTAAAGCAATACGACCTAAAGAGGCGTTATTAGTGACGGAGGCACAACATGACGATTGAATTTACAGTACCCGGTCGCCCCGTTCCGATGGCGCGGCCTAGAGTGACGGCGCGGGGAACGTACACGCCGAAGCGGTGCAGGGACTATAAGACGGCTGCGATGATGTTCGCGCGTCGTGCTATGCACGACAGGGAGCCGATTGAAGGCGCGGTTGCGTGCCGAATTGAGTTATATTTCAACGTGCCGAAAAGCTACACGCAGGGGAAGCGTCTAGCGGCAAGGCACAATGTTATAAAGCCGACAGGACGCAACACAGGCGACGCCGACAACCACGCGAAAGCGATATTGGACGCGCTGAAGGGGATTTGTTGGAATGACGATAGCCAGGTCACGCGGCTGATTGTCGAAAAGCGGTTCACCGATACGGGCGACAAGGCGAAAGTGTGGATATGTGAGGATGATAAGCATGACTAAATACCGTCTCGAAATGACCGAGGAACAGGCGCGAAATATTGTAATGCCGGAATTGCGAGATATGAATAGCCTGCACGGTTCGCATGGCGTTTACGCCAAGGAAGAAACAGAATGCCGGAATGTGAGGCGGTGGAAGATGAATAAACAAGAACTAAAACAACAATATCGTGATATGGCTGTCGCAGAGTTGGCAAAAGGGACCAACGAGTATTTGTTTAATTGCGATTGGAAACGGATATTCAAGGCATACTATTTAGACGTTCAGCATAAATTCAGCGAGAGTTACCTCGGAGAAACCACAATTCTCGAAGAATGTAAAGCGGTTGCTGCGTTAAGAGATTTGTGTGACCGATATATCAAAGCGCGGGAAAAAGAGAAAGCGTCAGGGATAAAGAGGTGGAGCGGAAATGCAACGTGACGAGAGACCAGCGACAACGGCGCAAATAGAATATGCGCGGGACTTGATACTCAAACTTGGCTACGATTTGGATTGGTACGACCTCGAAAGCATGACGCGAGGGCAAATTTCGCGGCTGATTGACGAGTTGCGAGACGAGTGGGAGGGCTGATTGTGATAGTCTTTGCAAACGACGAAATTCGAAGGTTTGTAGAATGGATAAGCGATAAAGATATTTCTCCTGTCGAGTTATACGTTGTTCCCGGTTATGATGCGTTGGAAGTTTGCGACGCAGAACATGATGAAACAGTTGCTTTCGGTGTGTATGACCCGGAAAACAAGAGAATCATTGTGCCGGAAGGGATAACGGACGAGGACAAGGCTTTTGTATTGTCGACGATCGCCCATGAATACTATCACCATATTGAGGATTCGTGGGGATGGGAACACGACGATGTCAAGGCGGAAGAATACGCGGCGGAAATGGTTAGTAAATTTAAGAGATAGGAGGGGTGACGATGGACGAACTTAAACCTTGCCCGTTTTGTGGCGGGAAGGCGCGTATCATTTATTGTGGCGACGATCATATACCGCAGGTTAGATGCGATAATTGTCTAGCTGTGATGGGTTGGCACTGTGAGAGTTGGTCGGCCATTCGCGGAGAGTTGTATTTCAAAACGGCGGATGCAGCAATCAAAGCTTGGAACAGGAGGGCTGACGATGGACGTTGAACGTATTTCTGACAAGAATTTATTAGCTTTACAAATGATGACTTGTTCGCACAAAGGAAACCAAGGACTAGGGTTTTATTCTGACGTTTATGCCGCTGTGTCTGAATTGATTGAGCGCAGAGAAGCCGCGGGAGAATGGAAAGGATTGGCTGACGATGGACATAAAGGAACGGATTGACGGGTTGACCGAGCAGGAGGCAAAGACAGCGCTGTTTGAAATAATACAGACAGTTATCGCTATGCACAAAGGTTTTCTATATGAGTTGAAGAAAATACTAAAGGAGGCGCGGAAATGAGTTATGTTCGTGAAGTGTATAGTGTATTAGACCAACGGCGGCGAGAGTTAGACGCGCTTATTTTCTCGCTTGTAGGAATGGACACTGAATGCGGCGGCATGGAGTCATTGGACGACGAAACAAAACGCCGAATTGAAATTGCTCTCAATGAAGTGCTTTTTATAGAGCGATATTCGGTGGAAGAAATTTTAGGGGAGGCGAGGAAATGACAGAGGACGAAATGATGCGTAAATACGCCGCGGCGCACGGGTGCGGCGAAGAAAAACATATTTGTTATTACTGTGGGCGTCCGGCGTATATCCGAAAAATTCTTATTGGTGATGACGATGCTATACATTGGCTGTGCGATGAATGCAACGCCAAACACAATGCCATGCTGGAAAATGCCGATAATAAAAGTGCGAAAATTAACGACGACTACCCACAAGCGCACGAGCCAAACGAGTACAGATACCTTTCCCCCGCATGGCTTGACGAGATCGCGAAGGGGCTGACGGCAGGGCAGGAAAAATATCCGGGCGAAACATGGCGAGAGATACCCGCAAGGGAGCACGCATGGCGGGCGGTGAGGCATTTGGTGTTATACCTCAAGGGCGATAAAGCCGACACGCATTTAATAAATGCGGCTATGCGAACAATGATGGCGTTTGAAACGGACGCGGCAGAAAACAGCACGATTGAATGGGAAAAGCTGATGCGTGAAAAAGGGTGCGGCTGATGAAATTCAAGAAACCGCGCAACGGCCATTTTACGGTTTATTGCTTTGAATGTTTGCACTGGCGTTATTTATATACGCGCGGTTGTGCAAATATTGGAATCTGTAATGCAGTCAGTGACGATATAACGGAACAGGACGCTTATGATAAACCATGCGGGGCGTTCAAAAAACGAGAAAAGGGGTGCGGCTGATGGAGATTTGGGGGATTCCAGTTGTTGTTACGGTGCAAGATGTGTTAAGCCTTGGCGGAATAGCTATTGTTATATGCGCTTTTGTAATTTCCATTCCAATTTTGTTGGTTGCGGAAATTGCCAGGGCATTGTCCAAGCTACGGAAACGCCCTTTTTAGCCGTTTTTATACCATGACACGATAGATTACATTCGGACAATAAAAAAGACGGCGAGAGGGCCGTTTATGGAGGCGAAAAATTTGCAGCGCGAATCACGGGACGCAAACGTGAGAAAAATCGAGTACATGATACGGCATGAAAAGCAGATTGCCGAGGCGGTCGAGGAAGCGAAGCTGTCGCCCAGTAGTAATTTAAGCGGCGAACATACTGGGCATAGTTACATCCCGGACCCGACGGCTTCCCAGGCGATACGCCACGCGGCGGAGGTTCCAAAGGTTTTCGTGGACGGTCGCACGGTCGAGTGGCCGGAGCGATGGCTGAAAGTGATACGCGCGGTCCGAGCCTGGTGCGTCGAGGATTCAATCAGGGGCGAGATATTCCGGCGCCGATACGGAGGGCATAGAAAAGAAAGCCGGTTCCTGACAATGGATTCTCTGCACATAGCGGAGCGCACATATTACAGCGTTCTTGACGATATAAGGGCCTACGCCATACAATGCGCGGCGCAGGCCCAGGTTGTGCGGGTCTTTTAGCTTTTGCCCAGTCTGAATTTAGGGAAAAAAGAGGCGGGATTGCTCCCGCCTGGTTTGGGTTAAGATTAAATCTGCTTCCCGCTCGTGTCTCCGATTACCCACAGCAGCGCGTCAATGTTGCACAGCATTTCCTCTTTATCCTCCGCTGTTCCGATAGTAGCGGCTTTTCTCATAAGCTCGTCGATCTTTTCTTGAATTTCGCGTTCAGTTTTCATGATTCATGCCTCCTCCACTTGTTCCATAAGTTCCGCTTTGTTTTTGCCCCATCCGATTGCCAAGTCCTCAATATCCTTGTCCGTTACAATCCAGTCGTTATCGTTGTTGAGGTCGAGGTCGCCGCAGTCGCTCCAGTTTAGCCGGTATTCTTCTTTGATTAAATACTTTTTCATTTTCGTTTCCCCCTTCGTTTTGCCCAGTCGGCGTTTATGTTTCAAAACGCCTCGTTTCGTTTCTCTGAAATTATATCACGGATTCGTCATAGCGAATAGGAAAATGTGTTTTTTGAGTGTCGCCTGGCTGACCGCTTCCGGGTATGCCGAATAGGCCGGATTTCCCCGGTCGTATTGCGATACCCGCCCGCACTTTGCCCGGCATATTATCAGCTCCGGGATTTTCGCTTCTCCGCTGGTCCGCAAATCGGCAACAAAATTTTTCCCATTGATCTTGACCGTCGCCCGGTAGCCGTCAGGTAGATTCCTGATTGTCATTGCGCTTCCTCCTCTCTTTTGCCCAGTTTCCTTTATGCGCTGATTCGCTTTTGTCCGGCTGCGGCTTTTCCGTCGTAGTAGCCGGTAGACCGTGCGCTCATTGTCGCGCTGCTTCCCTTGATTGCCCTGTAGCGTTCCCTCGTCAAGTGCGGGTAGCGTTCTTTCGTCGCCTGGTTGACTTCATCCGGGACAACCAGAGCGAGGGCGCGGCACTGTTGACCGAGTTCCTCATGGATTGCCTTGATAAATCCGCGGGCGTATGCAAGTTCAACTTCCCGGCAATGTCCATACAATTCCTTCGCCTTGCGCTTTTCCTCTTTGATTCCCTTGTAGATAAGGACAAAGAATGTATTAAACATTTCCTCCCATACTTCCCGATCTTGTTTCTTTCCCATGATGATGATTCGGGGGCGGGCGAAGGTGGTGTCATGTATGCACCGGCAGCAGAGATTTTTCGCTAGGACGTTTGCAAGTTCAGTCTGCCATTGCTTTTGAGTTTCAAACTCCGTCGAGTCAATCTTTTCAAGCTCCGGCGCGGTGACTTCGCTGATCTTGTACTTTGCCATAAGTCGCTGCGCTGCTTTCGCCGCCTCGATTGCCTCCGCCTCGCTTGCTCCGTTCTCTACGGTTTTCTCGAGCAAGGCACGAATCTTTTCCATGATCTTTTCATTGTCTGCCATTTTCAATACCTCCTTAAAATTTTATGATAGTGCTTATTGATTGCGCGGAAAATTGGTTTTATCTCTTTTTCCAGCAGTAAGCCCGTTTTTGCTAAATCGACGCCGTAACAATCTGTAACGGTTACGTCATATTTTGTGGTGATTCCGTCCGGCGTGTCCTCGAAGTGCGGCCGGGTGTAAATTGATACGCTATACATTTTCATCCCCCCTTTTTTGTTGTTGGCCTGCCTCGTCAGTACCGGGAAGGCCGTCCCCCGGTAGACGCCCCGCAGGGCGTTTCGGCTTAGTGTGCGAGCATGTTATAGATAAAATTCGTTTTCGGGTCGGTAATGTCTTTTCCTAGGTAGTAGAGATATTTCCCGCACATTACGCAATAACTATCTTTTCCGTAGTATTTTTCTTTCATTCCTGTTATGTTCGGGTTGGGGCCTGCGTTCGGGAATCCGTCAAGCAGGATTTCATATTTTATTGGTACGCGCTTGGTCTTCATGTTTTCCGCCTCCTTATGCTATCAGGGCACGCGCCCCGCCGCTCTTCAATTCTTCGCTGCCGTACTTCTCGCGAATGTGCGCCATCGTCGCGCCCTTGCCACGGTGATAATGGGCGTCCTCGTCTTTTCTGTAGTACCACATCATTTTCTTTTTCGCCCAACGAAAACGGGCTTCTTTTAAGTTGTCCTTTACGTTTCGCGTGTCTCCGCTTACCCATATCCAGGAGCCGCAAATTTCTATATTGATTCCGGGCAAGTCCATGATCTTCGTTATTGCTTCCCTGAGTTCTTCGTCAAGGTTTAACAGTGCTTCTTTCGTTTGGTATTCTTCGTTGAGCTTCTTCATTTCCTCTTCGCTCCCGCCGTGGTCGGGGTGGATAGCTGCGGCGGCTTTTTTGTATTCTCGCCGGAGTTCCTTTTTTGCTTCCTCGTTTTTGCCGTTTGCCTTGTTGATAAGGTCGGACAGATTGATCATTTTCGCCATTGTGAAAACCTCCTTTTAATTGTGACCGCTAGTCTTGTATATTGCTAGCCTTTATCCTTGGCTAAAGCATATCACAAAAACCTATTACTAGCAATAGGACTATAGTCTATTTCGCAGTATATTTGACAAGAAATATTGCTAGCAGTACAATAAAAAGGGAGGTGATTTTATGGCAAAATATAACCAGGCGCAAAATAGAGCGGTCCAGCGGTACAAAGATAAAGCGTACGATCGGCTAGCCGTTGCAATCAAGAAAGGCAAGCGTGACGAATGGAAGGCCGCTGCGGCCGATCTTGGCTTATCGTTGGCTGGTCTGGTCGTGGCTGGCGTCGAAGAATACATCCAGGCGCATAAAAAATAATCTCTTATTGCAGCAATAAGAAGTCAAAAAACGTGCTACAATGTCCATAGCTAGAATATCCATAAGGAAACCTCCTCTTTATTAACCGCTGATTTTGTCAGCGGTTATTTTTTTTAATCGTTTACAGCCGCTTTTGAGAAAAATAATCTAGAAAAAAGGGCTCCCTTCGGGAGTCTTTTTTTCTAGATTATTTTTCTCAAAAGTAAACCGTTATGCAATTATGTCAACCCGTCTGAAAGGTGGTGTTTACAATGGGACGTGTTCGAGGTATTGGCGCTAGTCCGTCAAGGGCTGAGGAATGGACTTCGCCGGAAAAGCTGGAGGAATTGCGAACAATTGCCGCCCGTGGTGTCACATTGTCCACCATTGCCAAGACGTTAGGCGTTGATCGCTCAACGTTGTTTGATTGGCGTAAGAAATTTCCCGTCATTGACAACGCCCTAAAAATGGGGGCTGATATGGCTGATGATGCTGTCGAGGACGCTTTGCACAAGGCCGCAGTTGAGGGCAATATAACAGCGCAGATATTTTGGCTCAAGAATCGCCGGTCTACTCGTTGGCGTGATAAGCGAGATACAGAAATAAGCGCGGACGGTAGCGGCAAAGTCTCTTTCGAGTGGGGCTCTAAAGCTGACAAAACAGGCGAGGCTGATGCCAAATGAAGATAGTGATACCATATACGCCGCGGTCTATCTGGGCAAGCGTAATACATCCGGCGCTTGATTCTCACCGTTTCGCCGTGCTTGTTTGCCATCGTCGCTTTGGAAAGACTGTCGGCACGGTAAATCAGATGCTCAAACAGGCGCTTTTGTGCAAACGAGAGGCACCGCGCTATGCCTACGTGGCACCGTTTCGCAACCAGGCGAAAATGATCGCTTGGGAATACTTGAAATACTATAGCAGCGTTATCCCGAAAAGAAAGGTTAACGAGTCGGAGTTATACATAGAGCTACCAAGCCAGCACGCCAACAGGAGCGGCGCGAGGATATACATTATCGGCGCCGACCATCCAGACGCCTTGCGCGGCGGCTACTGGGATGGGGCAATACTGGACGAGTACGCGCAGATCAAGAAAGAACTCTGGGACGAGGTTCTCCGGCCTGCTTTGTCTGATCGCGAAGGCTGGGCGGTTTTCATCGGCACGCCGAAAGGGCAAAATCAATTTTACGAAATGTACCAACGCGCCTTGAATGATTCGTCGTGGTTCACGTGTCTATACAGAGTAGACGAAACAAACATTATCCCGCCTGACGAATTGGAGGATATGCAGCGGGATATGACGCCCATGAGCATAAGGCAAGAATTATACTGTGATTTCTCAGCCAGCGCCTCTGACGTTGTAATACCCATTGACCTAGTGAGCGAGGCGGTAAAACGCAAGCTGACGGAGGCGGACGTGGTAGGCGCTCCCGTGATTATCGGCCTTGACGTTGCACGGTTCGGGGATGATTCCACCGTGCTGACCGTGCGTCATGGTTTGCACTGTCATAAACAAGCCGTTTATCGTGGGCTTGACACCATGCAGGCGGCTGATGTGCTGATAAACGCAATTAATACCCACAAGCCCGCCGCCGTCTTCGTTGACGTTGGCGCTATGGGGGCGGGAGTCATTGACCGGGTGAGGCAGCTACACTATAACGTGACAGAGGTCAATTTCGCCGGTTCTCCGCAGGATACGGACCGCTACGTAAATCTACGGGCGGAAATGTATTTCAAGGTCCGCGCATGGTTAGAGGGCGGCGGGGCGCTGCCGAACGAACCGACGCTCAAGAGTGAGCTTTCCGTCGTTGAGTATTCATTCGCCCGCAACGGGAAAATCCTTTTGGAGCCGAAGGCGAAGATTAAGGAAAAAATCGGCAAGTCCCCTGACCTTGCCGACAGTCTGGCCTTGACCTTCGCAATGCCTATCTTTACCCCGTCCAAGTGGGACGCATACCAGGAGGACGACAATCAACATTATGACCCATTGGCAGATTACATGAAGGAGGAATATTGACATGATCAAATTTGACTTACAGCTTTTTGGCGGCCTTTTTGGTGGAGGCGGTGGCGGCGGCGAAACAAAAACGATAGAGGTTGAGAAGCCCGTCTATCAATCCGCGGCTCCTTCGGCTTCGGCCGTCCAGACAGAAAGCGCGACGGACACCGAGAAGCAGGAACAGCGCAAAAAACTTGCAGCGGCTCGCGGCCGTCGCAGCACGACCACGGGCGCGGGAATGAGCGGAGCGCTTACGTCCGGCGGCGTGACAAGTGCGGCGGCGTCTATCACTAAAAAGCTACTTGGTGAGTAATCATGGACGCCCTGATGCAGGCCGTCCTTGCTGATGCGGATTTACTTAAAAAGAAACGGCGTATCGTGGCGCAGATGTACGAGGAGAGACAGCAGCAGGAGCACACCTGGCGGCAGCTTTCCCGATACATCAATCCTGCCCGCGGACGTTTCGACGAGGACAACCGCACAAGCGAAGGCAAACGGCGAGATTATTTCCTTTTGGACCCGTACCCCATGGAAGCGCACGGCAAATGTGCGGCGGGTTTACATAGCGGCCTGACCTCCCCCTCTAGGCCGTGGTTTGAGTTGGGGCTGGCTGACGAAGAGCTGGCCTCATATCATACCGTCAAGCTATGGCTCGACGATTGCAAGGATATCCTCATGGATATCTACGCAAAGTCTAACGTCTATAATACCCTGCTACAGATTGAGGCCGAGCTTTCGCAGTTCGGCACGGCCGGGGCGCTAATGCTGGAAGATTTCAACACGGCGATATGGTGCAGGCCGTACACGTGTGGCGAGTATGCCGGCGACGTGGACGCGCGGGGGCGTATGGCAAAGCTGGCTAGAAAGATGCGGCTGAAAGCCTGGCAGATGATCGACGAGTTTGGCGAGGACGTTGTTTCCGACGCGGTCAAGACGGCGTACAACCAAGACGACGAGAAAGCAGATTTTGAAGTCCAGATGCTCATAGAGCGGAATCCGAACTATGACCCGGACGCTTTCGGCGTTGGTAATTTCCCCTGGCGGTCGTACTACTTCGAGAGCACGGCGCAAGAGAAATTCCTGAAGATATCCGGCTTCAACGAATGCCCGTTTCTCATGCCGCGCTGGACGACAATTGCCAACGGGATATACGGGACAGGCCCCGGTCATAACGCGCTTGGTAACTGTATGCAGCTGCAAAAGCTGGAAACAGTCAATATGCAGCTTCTTGAAAATCGAGCGAACCCTCCAATGATTGTTCCTGCATCCGTGGGCAAGGTCAACCGCTTGCCGGGCAAAATGACCCTTGTTCCTGACCCGACAATCGGGGCGGGAATCCGGCCGCTGTTTGAGGCGACGGGAAGCCGCGAGGAAGTATTACAGACAATCCAGTTCAAGCAGTCTCAGATCGGGGCCGCTTTTTTCAATGACCTTTTTGTAATGCTGGCGCAGCAGGACACGCCTCAAATGACGGCGCGGGAAGTGGCGGAACGTCATGAAGAAAAACTCCTTATGCTTTCGCCCGTATTGGAGCAGATGCACAACGAAGTCCTCGCGCCGCTGACAAAGCGGGCCTTTGAGATTTGCCTCCGTAATGGTTTATTCCCGCCTATGCCACAGGAGCTGGAAGGGCAGGAAGGGACCATCAAGGCGGAGTTCATTTCGCTCCTGGCGCAGGCGCAGAAAGCAGTCGCCACTCCGGCTATCGAAAGAACGCTTTCCCTTGCAGGCAACCTTGCAGGAATCTCGCCGGACGTTATGGACAATCTCAATCTGGACGACGCGATCAGAAAGCACGCTTCGCTTACCGGCACGCCGGAGAGCATCATGCGGGACGAGGACGACGTGCAGAAGATGCGGCAGGAGAGAGCGGCGGCACAGGCACAGCAGCAGCAGCTTGAGAACATGGAAGCCATGGCTCCGGCGCTCAAAGACGGCGTTGACGCTGCACGGCTCTTGTCCGAAATCAACCCCGACGAACGGAGCATTGGCTCCATCATGGGGGGTGCGTAAATGGACGGAGACAATCTTGCCTGGCAAATGTCCACCGAGAAAGGGCGGCAGTTTGTGGCAGAATTGCTGGACCTTTGCGGGGCTGGCGCTCTAGGCGGAACAGGGAATTACGCGACGGACTTCTACTCTTTGGGGCGGCGCTCCGTGGGAGAGGATATCCTTCGCATGATTCGCGGCGTGGAGGCGGTCGGGACTGACGGCCTCGCGCTGGAATATAAGATGCTTCGAGAGCATAAGAAAAGACAGGAACAGGAGGAAGAATAATGGCAGAAGAAGGCACTACGGCGGCTGTGGAAACTACTCAGACGGCAGACCCTATGGCGGAGGCTGCGGCTCCCGCTGCAACAGAGAC
>Ga0310690_10008594_pt1 | contig 12922 bp, 8 predicted proteins | sample AusTroGonzalo_MG_2_FD_207661 | JGI IMG/M metagenome (GOLD analysis project Ga0310690, IMG submission 207661) | Bovine rumen microbial communities from tropical cattle in Woodstock, Queensland, Australia - Gonzalo_04 (v2) (version 2) | ecosystem: Host-associated > Mammals > Digestive system >...
ACCGTACAAGCAGCTGCCAAAAAAGTATATTCTTTCAAAGATTACTATGGCCGAGAAAAACAATACACAGATTATCTTGAATATATAATGCATTTAGGCGTAACCGAATATGACACCGGAAGAATTGTCTTAATGTTTGGAAATTTCGAAGATTCTTATTTGAAAAACTCAGGATATAAGCCGAATGACAATTCTAACCTTCTGGAGGCCATGCAGCACCTGTATAATGCTTCAAAATGCTTTAATTATATAATAAACAAACATCCAGACTACATTTTCATAGAACAAGTAAAAGAAGACTACGAAAAAGTAATAAAACTCAATAATAACCTTTCAAAACACATAGCTAATTCAGATTGTAAAGAACTTTTATAAACAAACATCAAAACGACCGATCCCGGGGTCCCTGAGCTTGTCGAAGGGCCAAAACCACAACAAAAACAAAAGCGCGTAGCCCTTCGACAAGCTCAGGGACCACACGTCATTGCAAGGAGCACGGCAACAGGAGAAACATATTCACGAACGATAGTTATTTTATAGACTAACAACCGCTCGTTAATATGGAAACTAACAAACGGTCGTACTTTTTAAAATGTGGATAACTCGGTGCATACGGTGGATAACTCTGGTGTGGTAATTAATTACTGAATACAGCGTTTCACATGAAACATTTTAGCCTGGAAAGAGCAAACACAAAACAAAATCCCTTTTGGTTTCACGTGAAACAAAAGCTGCACACCAATTAAACTAAAACAGACAAACACTGTCGATTTTGCAAACCAACACGATGTTTCATGTGAAACACATTCAGCTTCAGAAACAAACAAACTGTTTCATATGAAACACCACACTCCCCTCTCAGCTCCCACCTTTGCAAAAGTGTTTCACATGAAACAATCCCAAAACCAACCCCCAAGATTAAACAAGAAAAATCAAAGCTATTTCTTTCACCCTATACACAACAATGAAACCCAGCCTCTATGCCGTTTCACGTGAAACAAACTTCTTAACGATAGTTATCCACAGTGTGCATAATATGTGGATAAGTCTGGGGCGCTTCACTTTGCTCGTAATGACGCAAGTTAAACAAAAAAAACCAGTCGAACAGATCCGACTGGTTTTCTTGCCTAATGATGATTTAGAATCCCTTAACTATTTTGTAATAGTTCTCCCTTTTCTTTAATTCCATTATTATCTATAAATTTTATTTTGTCAATAAAAAATTTAATTTTTTTCTAACTAACAGTCGTTAGTTTAATTTTTGACTACCTATCGATAGTTTGTCTATCATTTGCGAAATGGGCATAAAAAAAGAGCCGTTCCATAGGAACGACTCTTTAATATAATTACCGGCTGCCAGCGAGCTTACTCATTCATCATCACGATCCTGAACCTTATCAAGACCAACGATGTAATCTGGCTCGGTTACGCGAACTACGTTTACTCCGGAAGCTCCGGCACCCTGCTCTTTAATGTCTGTTGCCTTAAAGCGTAAGGTCTTGCCCTGGCTTGTCATACATACAACTTCGTCAGAATCCTTAACATTAAGGGCTCCGATAATTTCACCCTTAGCTTCTGTGTTTCCAAAGATTCTCTGACCACCGGTACCGCGACCGTGTACAGAATAAAGATCGAAAGAAATGCGTTTTCCAACACCCTTCTCTGTAATCAAAATCATATTAGAATCAGATTCAACTTTAACGGCAGAAGCAATCTCGTCGCCTTCGCTAAGCTTCATTCCCTTTATACCGCAGCTTGCGCGTCCCATAAGACGAACTGAATCTTCCTTGAAGCGCAATGCTTTACCACGGCGGGAAACAAGCATAATGTCTGCATCACCAGTTGTCTGAATTGCACTGATGAGCTTATCTCCATCATTAAGCTTAATACCAATAATTCCGCGTGTCTTTGCGTTCTGGAATTCTGTAGAACGAACCTTCTTTACAATACCCTGTGCTGTAGTCATGAACAGGTAAATGTTCTCTGAGAATTCTTTAAGCGAAACGATTGTTGTAATTTCTTCATCAGGACCAACCTGCAGCAATCCCTTTATATGTGCACCACGGCTTGTCTTTTCGCTTTCAGGAATTTCGTGAATCTTAATCCAGTAGGCTTTACCAATATTTGTAATGAACAACAGATGCTCTTTTGTAGAACCAATGAACAGCTGATTTACATAGTCATCATCAAGAAGGTTTGTACCGTTGCTGCCTGTTCCACCGCGACCCTGCTTTTTATACTTAGTAACAGGAACGCGTTTGATATAACCCATGCGGCTAATCATTACAACCATATCTTCATCTTTGATCATGTCTTCAACATTAATCTGTTCAACTTCGTTTGCAACAATTTCTGTACGGCGGTCATCACCATATTTTTCTGCAAGGTTTCTTGTTTCATCCTTAATCAGATTAAGAATCTTGTTGTGGTCGGCAAGCAGGCCTTCCAGGTAATCAATCAAAGCCTGGAGCTCTTTAATTTCATTCTGAAGATCTTCGATAAGCAGGTGAGTGAGGCGTTTGAGCTGCATATCAACAATTGCCTGTGCCTGCTCGTCATCAAAGTTAAAGCGCTTTTCTAGCTTGAGCTTTGCATCTTCTGTATTTTCAGAACCCTTGATAATTGCAATAACTTCATCAATGTTGTTGATTGCTGTAATCAAAGCTTCCAAAATATGCATGCGGTGTTTAGCAACCTTCAAATCATAAATTGTGCGGCGTGTTATAACTTCGTCACGGTGATTTACAAAGTGCTGGATAAGCTGCTTGAGTGTAAGAACTTCCGGCTTGAGATAGGTTGGGGGAAGGGTAAGCATTCCTGGTTCATCATAACGAGGAGCACCTTCCTTAACCTGAGGAACAAGCGCAAGATTTATAACACCAAAGTTAGACTGCAAGTCTGTCTTTGCAAAAAGCTGATTCAAAACAATTTTTGTGATTGCACCTTTTTTCAAATCTACAACAAGGCGCATACCTGAACGGTCAGAAGATTCATCGTTGGCATTTGTAACACCGTCAATCTGCTTATCGCGGACAAGCTCCTTAATGCGGCGGATAATATTAGTTGTGTTTACGCCATAAGGAACTTCTGTAAATACGATTGACTCGCGGCCATGCTTGTCTGTTTCGATTGTGAACTTAGAACGGATTACAACTTTACCACGTCCGGTTGTATAAGCTTTTTTGATTCCGCTTGTACCGTAAATAATTCCGCCGGTAGGGAAGTCTGGTCCTTTGATGTAGTGCATCAATTCTTCGATGCTGATATCTTTATTGTCAATGTAAGCACAGATTGCGTCGGCTACTTCACGAAGGTTATGGGTCGGCATGTTTGTTGCCATACCAACGGCAATACCGGTTGTACCGTTACAAAGCAGGAATGGAAATTTTGAAGGAAGCACTGCAGGCTCGTCGCAGGTATCATCAAAGTTGCGGGCCATGTCTACAGTATTTTTGTTGATGTCGCTTGTCATCTCTTCGGTGATCTTAGACATCTTAGCTTCGGTGTATCGGTAAGCTGCAGGAGGGTCACCGGCAATAGTACCAAAGTTTCCCTGAGGTGTTACTGTTGTATAACGCTGAGCAAAATCCTGACCAAGACGAACCAATGCATCATAAACAGAAGCGTCGCCATGTGGATGGTAGTGTCCCAAAACTTCACCGACGATGGTAGCACATTTTTTTGTCTTACCGCCGCTTGCAAGATGAAGGGTATCCATTGCATACATAATTCTGCGGTGTACAGGCTTAAGTCCATCACGAACATCTGGCAAAGCACGCTGTACAATTACAGACATAGAGTAGTCGATGTAAGCCTGTTTTACTTCATCCTCAATTGGAATCTTTATGAGAGAGCCACCCTCGGTAGTCTTTATTTCTTCCATTTTTATTTCCCTTTGTATAATTTTAACTAACGAGTGTTAGTTTACTAAATATCAAGATTAGCGTAGCTTGAGTTCTCTTCAATGAAGCGGCGGCGAGGTTCTACTTCTTCGCCCATACATACACTGAAGATTCTGTCGGCTGCCATTGCATCCGGAATTGTAACAACTCGCATCTTGCGGTGTGCAGGATCCATTGTTGTTTCCCAGAGCTGCTTTCCGTCCATTTCACCAAGACCCTTGTAGCGCTGAACATCTGCTTTATCTCGCTGGTCGCCAAGTGCTTCCAAAGCTGCATCTCTTTCTGCATCGCTGTAACAGTAAACAGGTTCTTTCTTTCCAAGCTGAACTTTGAACAGTGGAGGCATGGCAAGATATACATAACCGTTTTCAATGAGCTTAGGCATATAGCGGAAGAAGAAGGTCAACAGCAATGTACGGATGTGTGAACCGTCGACATCGGCATCGGCCATGATGATAATTTTATGATAACGTAATTTATCAATGTTAAAGTCTTTTCCAAAGCCAGCACCAAGTGAAGCAATTACAGGCTCAAGCTTATCGTTGTTCATTACCTTTTCCGGACGAACTTTTTCTACGTTGAGCATCTTTCCCCAGAGAGGAAGAATTGCCTGTGTCTTAGGGTCGCGGCCTTTCTTTGCAGAACCACCGGCAGAATCACCTTCGACTATGTATACTTCACAGAGCTCAGGATTTTTCATTGAACAGTCAGACAATTTTTCCGGTAAACCAAAACCATCACCCATTGTCTTTTTGCGCATATTGTCTTTTGCCTTGCGGGCTGCAATACGTGCTTTTGCTTCGTCGATAGCCTTCTTAAGAATTGCTTCGAGTGTTGCAGGATTCTGTTCAAAATATATTGTGAGTTTTTCTTTTACAATCTGATCTACAATTGTGCGGACTTCTGTGTTACCAAGCTTTTCCTTTGTCTGACCTTCAAACTCCGGCTCAGGAACTTTCATGGAAATTACTGCTGTAAGACCGCTGCTCAAATCTTCGTAAGTGAGCTTTTCTTCTTTGTCCAGATTCTTCTTGAGCTTTTCGTTAGCTTCGAAGAACTTGTTCAAAACAAAACGAACTGCACTACGGAAGCCTTCAAGGTGAGTACCACCGTCGCGGGTGTTGATATCGTTTACGAAGGTGCGTACGTTTTCAGAATAACCAGAATTATAGTGCATAGAGATTTCTGTAATTACATCATCTCGTTCTTCTTTTATGTAAATTGGTTCAGCAGGAACAACTGCTTTTCCTTCATCAATTTCTTTTACAAACTCGTTGATACCGCCTTCGAACTTAAGAACTTCTTCCTTTGGATTTTCAAGACGTTCATCGCGGAAAACAATTACAACGCCGCTGTTCAGAAATGCAAGCTCGCGCAGACGATCTTTAAGAACATCGTAATCGTATGTTGTTGTTTCTGTAAAAATACTCTTATCGGCCTTCCAGCGGATTGTTGTTCCATGCTCTTCTTCGGAAATATCGCCGATGATTTCTACCTTTGTTTTTGGAACTCCACGTTCATATTTCTGCTGGTAAACATGACCGTCTCGTTTTACTGTAGCTTCCATCCAGTCTGAAAGAGCGTTTACACAGGAAACACCTACACCGTGCAAACCTCCGGAAACCTTATAGGAACCCTTATCGAATTTACCACCGGCATGAAGGCGGGTAAGTACCAGTTCAAGTGCAGAAATCTTTTCTGTAGGGTGAATATCAACAGGAATACCACGTCCGTTATCTACTACGCGGACAATATCATCACGCTCAAGGGCAACTGTAATTGTGTCACAAAAACCAGCCATTGCCTCATCAATTGAGTTATCTACTGTTTCATAAACAAGGTGATGGAGTCCTCTTGGACCTGTAGAACCAATATACATACCAGGGCGCTTGCGTACAGCTTCGAGTCCTTTTAATACCTGGATGTTACTTGCACCGTAATCTGCAGACATGTTTATATCCTTTTTTTCTAATTATTAGTATTTTATTTTAACTTAAATAGACATTAAATTCAATGTATGGATTGACCCTTCGACAGGCTCAGGGACCCCAGATTCTTCGTAATGACAGTTTAAAAACACTTGAAGAATTCCATAAGTTGGGTGATAATGAAAACCTATGGCAAAAGAGTTACATAAAGAAGCGTTCCAGTATGCAATGACGGAACTCAGAAAAGAATTCAAAGAAAAAAATAACGAAGACGAATTTACAATCTGGTTTAAAATGAATTACGTTGAAGACTCTGTAGATACTATTACTGTATCTGTGGTTTCAAATTTCATGAAAACCATGCTTAATTCAAAAGGTTATTTTACGCTTCTTCAGAAAAAACTCAAAGAAATTACAGGCCAGAATATCGAAATAAAATGCATTATTGTAAGCGACGATTCTTCTACAACAAAGGATGATATTCCTGAAAAACCGGCTCCTGCAAAAGAAACAAAGGCCGAATCTTCAGAAAAATCAAAGCCGGAAGCAGGGGAGGAATTTAAAAATAAAAAGCATCCTTTGCTGCAGGAAAACTTTACTTTTGATACATTCATCCCGGGTGACAACAGCAACTTTGCCTATAAAGCTTCTATGGCCGTAGCAAAAAACCCTGGTAAACAGTATAACCCGATTCTTATTTATGGTGGTTCAGGTCTTGGTAAAACTCACCTTATGCAGGCAATCGGTAATTACATTTACAGCAACGGCGGCGACAAATTAAAGATTTTCTACGGTTCTGCAGAAAGCTTTACAAATGAATTTACTAGCTCGCTTACTTCTAAAAAAACAAATCAGTTTAAAAATAAATACCGTAATCTTGATGTTCTTTTGCTTGATGACATTCACTTTCTTGATAACAAAAAAGGTGTTCAGGAAGAGCTCTTTTATACATTCAATGCTCTTCATGAAAAACAGGCACAGATGGTTTTTACCTGCGACCGTCCTATAAAAGAAATTAAGAATATGACAGAACGTCTTGTTAGCAGACTTTCTAACGGACTTTGTATTGATATTACAATTCCTAATTATGAAACTCGAGTTGCAATTTTAAATAAAAAACTTGAAATTACCGGCAAAAAACTTGATCCGGAAATTATTGATTATATTGCAAAAAATGTTGAAACAAACGTCCGCGAGCTTGAATCTGCTTTAAAACAAATCCTTGCTTATGCAGATATCATTGAGCAGGAACCAACTTTGGAAATGGCAAAAAATCAACTTAAAGATATTTTGAATTCCAACTCTACTCAGAACATTTCACTTGATATTATTCAAAAAGTTGTAGCAGAAAATTATCAGATTTCTATTTCTGATTTAAAAAGCAAAAAGCGTGATAAGAAATATGTTTTCCCTAGACAGGTTGCAATTTATATTGCCCGTGAACTTACAGAAATTTCTTATTCTGAACTTGGAAATGAATTTGGCGGAAAAGATCATTCAACTATAATGCATGCTTACGATAAAATTGCAGAAAGCATAAAGCTTGATTCCAGCCTTGAAGCAAAATTAAATATTCTCATAAGAGAGATTAAAGAGTTTAAGAAATAGAGTCATCCTGAACTTGATTAAGGATCTTTATAAAGTGAAATTCCAAAACAAGTTCGGAATGACATAGATTTTTATTTAAAATGTTGAAAAAGTGGTGTATAATTGTGGATAAGTCTGGTTTATAAATAGATTATGTGGATAAGTGAATAACTTGTGAATTGAAAATCACGTTTTATAAACGTTGTAAATCGTGATATTATAAAGAAATAAGTCATTTTTACACATTATAAACAGGTCTTATTACTACTACTACTAAATTTATAAATTTAATAGTAATATAAAAAAGGTAAAAGGAGAAAATAAAAATATGAAATTTACATTCGATCGTGATGCAATGATTAAAGAAATTTCTATTGCACAGGAAATCATCACAAACAAAAGTCCGGTTACAATCCTTTCTAACATTTTAATCATAGCAGAAAATAATATGCTTACGATTAAAGCTACAGATTCGACTGTAAAGTTTACTACAACTATTCCAGTTGATATTCAGGAAGAAGGACGAACAACAATTTATTGTGATAAGTTCATGAGTATTATTTCTTCTTTACCTTCCGGAGATATTGAATTTATAAAAGAAGATATAGCAGTTACAATTAAGCCTATTTCTAAGCGTGTTAAATTCCAGCTTAAGAGTCAGGCCAGCGATAAATTCCCAGAGCTTGGATCTTCAGAAAATATTCCGTTCTTTGAACTTCCTGCAAAAGAATTTAAAGAGATGATTCGTCATACAATTTTTGCAGTATTCAAAGATGTTAAGGATATTAAGAGCCGCAGCTTTATGACTGGTGTTTACTTTGAAAAAGAAGGCGACACAATTACAATGGTTGCAACAAACGGAAACAGACTTTCCTGTATTTCTAAAACTGCAACAAATGTTCCGGATTTTCCTGCAGCAAATATTCCTACAAAGATTCTTGCCTGCGTTCTTAAAAATCTTTCGGACGAAGGCAATGTAAGTGTTGCTGTAATTGATAATTCAATCTTCATTAAGTTTGCTAATTTTGAATTCTCTTCTAATTTGATAGACGGCCGCTTCCCTAATTACAAAAAAGTAATTCCGGAAAATCTTACAACCAAGTTCCAGGTTAATAAGGCAGATCTTGAAGCTGCACTTAAGCGTATTACAATCATGGCAGATAAGGAAATTTACAGAGTTCTCTTTAAGGTAGGACCTGGAGTTCTTAAACTTATTTCGCCGGAAACAGACAGTGGTGCTGCAGAAGAAGAAATCCCATGCCGCTACGACGGACAGAACATTACAATTGCAATGAACTTTGTTTATGTAACAGAACCTCTCAAGGTTATTGATACAGAAAATGTCGTTGTAGAATTTAATGTTGATGAAAACCGTGAGGATGAAGGAATTGTTACTAAGGCTGTAATTATTCGTTCAGAACCAGCTGCAGATTATCAGCACGTAGTTATGCCTTTGAAGGGCTAGAATGCCGTTTCTTTATCAGACATTTTATAATTTCCGCAATTTAAAAAATGACACGCTTGATTTGTCTAATAAAGAAATTTATTTTGTCGGACAGAATGGTCAGGGCAAAAGCAATATTCTTGAATCTCTTTATTATGCTGCATACGGTATAAGCTTCAGGACACACCTGGATGCTCAGATTGTAAAAAACGGAGAAAAAGATTTCAGTATCAATTCCTTTTATAAAGCCGGCGACGACAGCACTCAAAAAATTTCCGTGATTTTTGAAAATGGAAAAAAGCGCATTGAAAAAAACGGAAAGAAAATTCAGGATCGAAAAGAATTGATTAATACAATTCCGTGCATTCTGTTTTGTCATGATGATATGAGGTTTGCAACCGGTGAACCTGAATGCCGCCGGTTTTTTATAGACCAGTCGCTTACTCTTTATGACAGTCTTTACATTGATGATATGCGCAATTATAAGAAGGTCCTCAAGAGCCGCAATCTTGTTTTAAAAAACAAACAGTATGAAATGCTTGATGTTTATGACGGACAGCTTGCAGGTTATGGTCTTGTAATTCAGGAAAAAAGGAAAAAAGCGATTTTTCAGTTCAATGAAATTTTTGGTAAAATATTTGAAGACATAACAGGCATTGACGGTGTACAAATTGTGTATGAACCTTCATGGAAAGTGCAGAATGCCCCAGCCGAAAATTTTTTTCCTGCTTCGCAGGATATTGTTTCTCTTTTGCTTTCACGACGGGCTCAGGATCAAGTTATGGAAACAACAATGTCCGGCCCGCATCGCGACAAAATTTTTTTTGTTAAGGGTGGACAAAATTTTATACACACAGCTTCAACAGGACAATGCCGCCTGATTTCTCTTTTGCTTAGAGTTGCCCAGGCAATTTACTATACCCGCGCCACCGGCATGAAACCCGTGCTTTTAATGGATGATGTACTTCTGGAGCTTGACCCCGACAAACGTGCAAAACTTACTGCAATGCTTCCGGAATACGAACAGTTATTCTGTACTTTTTTGCCGGGAGAACCGTATCAAAGGTATATGCACGATACCACAAAAGTTTATACAATAGAGAAGGGTGAATGGCATGAATGATGATAATATTGTTTCGATGCAGAGCATAATGGAGCAATGCCGGATTTTTGCAGATTCCGATGAAGGCCAGCTTCCGTCTCTGTGGCGAACTGTTGTTTCGCGGATAAAATCAACTGCAGAAAATTCTGAACGAGATGACCTTATAGACAAACGGATTCCTCTTGGTGAGCGTCTTGCTTCAAATACACGCGTTTTAGATTTAAAAAAAGGTGTACTCATAATTGAATCTGATCACCCCGGCTGGATCCAGTATTTAAAATTTTACCAGAATTTTATAATTAAAGGTCTTAAAATGGAAAATCCGGAGATTAAGATAAATTCTCTGGCGTTCAGGCTCAAGGGAAAAGAAGAAAAAGAGATGGATGTATACGAACAGGCCCTCAAAAAAGCCCGTGCCGAGATGGAAGAGCGGTTCAGGAAGAACGAAGAAGAAGCCAGGAAGTTTTTTGGTGAGTAATTGACCAATATCAAAAAATAATGATATATTAGAGTACTATTTTTCTGTGTAATTTTCAGAAGGATTTTTAAAGAGAAATTATTTTTTTATATATAAAAGGAGCGTTCTATGAAAAGAACATATCAACCAAGTAAAGTAAAACGCAATAGAAAATTCGGCTTTAGAGCTCGTATGGCTACAAAGGGCGGACGCAAGGTTCTCGCAAGAAGAAGAGCAAAGGGACGCGCAAAGCTTTCTGTTTCTGACGAACACAAGAAGTACTAATTTTTTAGGGAAGGACACAGCCTTGATAAAAACGGGATTTTTTAGACGGGAAGAACGTATTAAAAATCCCGCTGATTTTAAAAAGCTGTACAAAGAAGGAAAAAAGATAAGTATTCCAGGTGCCAAGTTGTTTTACCTTGAAAATCATCTGGAAATGAACCGGGTAGGTTTTCCTTTGATTCGTGGCTACGGTAACGCGGTCGAAAGGAACTTATCAAAAAGATACAGCCGTGAAGTCTATCGTTTAATTAAATCACATCTGAACACCGGATACGACATGTTAATTCTAATCTATCCTGGAAATGACTCGTTCAGCACGCGATGTGAACAAATTCGTAGTTTGTGCCAAAAGGCAGGATTATTAAAAGAATAATGATAAAGTGGTTAAAAGATTTTTTAACTAAGTTTTTCTGTTTATTAATTCGCTTCTATCAAAAATGTATTTCTCCTTTGTTTCCGCCTGTTTGCAGATACAAACCAACTTGTTCTGCATATGCATTGGAAGCAATTCAAAAATACGGACCGGGCAAAGGTCTTCTTCTGGCCATTCGACGAATTTTAAGGTGCAATCCTTTTCACGAAGGCGGCTACGACCCTGTGCCTTAAAACAAGAAGGAGAAAACAAAATGGATAAAAACACCATATGGGCCATTGTTCTTTCGACCCTGGTAATTGTTGGTTCTTACTTTTTGTTGCCAAAGATTTTTGGAAAGAAAAACGTAGAAACAGCAGCACAGCCAGCTGTAGAAATTACTGCAGACAATTCTGCAAATACAGCCCAGACAAATCAGACAGAGATTCTTACAGATACTTTGTTTGATGAAGAAACAACAGCACTTCTTTCTGAAACAGAAGCAGTTGAAGAAGAAAATGTTATTCCTGCAAGAGAAGAAAAAATTACAATCAACACAGGAGCTGCAGAGGTAATCTTTACAACAAAAGGTGGTGATATTGTAAGCTACAAGCTTGTTGGTCATAACGATAAAGATACAGATGATTTTGTTCAGCTTTCTGACAGCATAAGCGAAACAAACAGAACTTGTGCGCTTGCAATTGGTGGAGCCGAAAGCAAAATCATTAATGAAATTTTCAATTATGAAAAGCTTGATGCTTATACAATTTTGTTCAAGAAAACTTTTTCTATAAAAGATTCAGCCGGAAAAGCTCATTCTTATACAATTGGAAAAAAGTATTCGTTCAAGCCTAATGAATATATGTTCAAGCTTGATGTAATGATTCACGGCGTAGATGCTGCTGGTCTTAATTATAATGGTACAGCTTATACACTTAGAACTTCACCACAGATTGGACCACACTATAATCAAAAGCAGAGCCGCTACGAATACAGACAGTTCCTTGCTTACAACGGCAAAAAGGTTAAGAAAGTAAATCTTGCAAATAACCTTGTTAAGCAATATGAAAAGGATTTCTTGTGGGGTGGTATTGCAAGTAAATACTTTATGGAGCTTGTACTTCCTACAGATTCTTCTATTCTTGGTAAACCAACTTATTCTGCAAAAGTAGAGCAAAACGACTATGCAAATGCTCAGGCAATGATAGAACGCAAGTCTTATTCCGGAACAGACATTTCGGATAGTTATTATTTATACTTTGGACCTCGCGAAGAAAAAAGTCTGAAGGTTTATAATGTAGCCGACAAAAATGCATGGGGCTTCAGCGGATACAAAATTACAGAAGCTCTTTCTACAAGCGGATGGCTCAGCTGGCTCGAAGTAATCTTAAAATGGGGACTTGAGATTCTTCATAAGATAATTCCTAACTGGGGTATTTGTATTATTATTGTGACAATTATCCTTAAGGTATTAATGTTCCCTCTTTCTAAAAAACAGTCTATGGGCTCTCTTAAAATGCAGGAGCTTCAGCCAAAGCTTCAGGCAATTCAGAAGAAGTATGCCGGAGATCAGCAGAAGCTTCAGCAGGAAACAAGCAAGCTTTATCAGGAAGCCGGATATAATCCTGCAAGCGGATGTCTTCCTATGGTGTTCCAGTTCCTTGTAATTTTTGCAATGTATAACCTGTTCAACAACTACTTTGAATTCCGTGGAGCTATGTTTATTCCAAAATGGATTCCTGATTTGTCTGAAGGTGATGTTGTTTATACCTTTGAAAAGAGCATTCCTCTGATCAGCAATTTATTTGGAAACACTTTGCGAGTTCTTCCAATTATTTATGTTGCATCTCAAATCTTATCTGGAA
>Ga0310690_10008595_pt1 | contig 12922 bp, 8 predicted proteins | sample AusTroGonzalo_MG_2_FD_207661 | JGI IMG/M metagenome (GOLD analysis project Ga0310690, IMG submission 207661) | Bovine rumen microbial communities from tropical cattle in Woodstock, Queensland, Australia - Gonzalo_04 (v2) (version 2) | ecosystem: Host-associated > Mammals > Digestive system >...
GCTGTAACCATTATTTCCATTGCTTTGATGCTGGCTGTCGGTTTTCTGATGACGCGGGTAACCAAATTGCTTCGCCTGCCGAATGTGACTGCCTATATCGTAGGCGGAATACTGGCCGGTCCCTTTGTCCTGAACCTGATCCCTGAGCAGATTGTTCAGAACACGGCTTTCCTTCCTGATATTGCCCTGGCCTTTATCGCCTTCAGTACCGGTGAATTCTTCCGTCTCTCCGCGTTGAGGAAAAACGGCAGAAAAGTGATTACCATCACAGTGCTTGAGTCGTGCGGTGCCGCGATTCTGGTCTTTCTCGTCTGTTATCTGGTCCTTGGCCTGAATTTTTCTTTCTCCGTTGTTCTGGGCGCGTTGGCAACCGCTACAGCACCGGCTTCCACCATCATGACGATCCGGCAGACCGGTGCGAAAGGCGACTTTGTCGAAACGCTGCTGGAGGTTGTGGCACTGGATGATGTGGTCGGCCTTGTGTTGTATTCGGTTGCGATTGCTGTTGCCAAAGCAGTCTTCTCAAGTACCGGCTTCCATATCTCATCCGTCTTGATTCCGCTGGGCCAGACCACCCTGATGCTGATACTCGGCTGTTTTTTCGGCCTTTTGCTCAAATGGCTGACCGGTGCACGCCGCAGCACTGATAATCGGCTGATTATCGCCATTGCCGTACTGTTTTCTTTCTGCGGAATCTGCGCTGTCATCAATGCCTCGCCGCTGCTGGGCTGTATGGCTATGGGTACGGTCTATATCAACACAACCGATGATGAACGGTTGTTCCGCCAGCTGAACTATTTCAGTCCGCCAATCCTGCTCCTCTTTTTCTTCCGCAGCGGGCTTTCGTTTGATCTGGGTTCGCTTGTCAGCCGGACAGTGAGCATTGGCAGCGTTCCGCTTCTGGCAGTGGGCGTCATTTATTTCCTGGTCCGTATTCTCGGAAAGTATATGGGTGCGTGGGTCGGCTGTCGTCTGGCCCGTAAGCCGGCCAAAGTCAGGAATTACCTGGGACTGGCCCTGATACCGCAGGCAGGTGTCGCTATTGGCCTGGCCGCCCTTGGCGCCCGTGAGCTTGGCGGTGATATGGGACATGCGCTGGAGACGATCATCCTCTCCTCAAGCGTTCTGTACGAATTGATCGGACCGGGCGTAGCCAAGTTGTCTCTCTGGCTTTCCGGATCCTACTCCAACAACCTGGAAGAGATCGCGCCCGTGTCCGAAACAACTGATACCGGCGAACAGAAAAATGAGCTGGAATTGCTGATTGAACGGATCCGGAAGATCCAGAGCGAACTTCCGGAGCATACCGAAAACGAAAATGAAAAAGCCTTTACCGAAGCCGCTGAAGAATACTACCGCGAGCAGAACAGCCCCCGGTTCGGCCGGAGAGACCGTCCCGGCCCGCGGCGCGGTCTTTTCTGAACGGTTATTGCCACAGGAGGGAATTTATTGATGGAAACTGCAAATGCTGTTCTGTTCACGGATCCGATCGCTTCTCTTCTCGGAAGCTGGTCTGCCGATATCACGGTCGGTTCTGTCATGCTTCGAATCCTGCTCTCCCTGATCCTGGGTGCTGTCATAGGCTGGGAACGGTCCAACAAGCGCCATTCCGCCGGTCTGCGCACTTTTATGCTCTCTTTCCTGATCGGTACCCTGGCTGCCATCCTGGACAGTTGTCTTTTTCGGAACAGAAACGGAAATGGTTTTTTTCTGTTGTCTGCCGGCGTGATCATCGGCGCCTCCATTATTGCCGTTCATTCGATGTTCTATTCATCCCGCAATCAGATCAAGGGACTGACAACTGCTGTCGGTCTGTGGGTATCGGTCGTCATCGGTATCACCCTGGGAATCGGTTGTTATACAGTGGCAGTCGCCGCATATGCCGCGTTTCTTTGTATCCTCTTCTGGTTTCCTCCGCTGGAAGCCGCTTTCAATAACCGTTCCAATCATTTTGAAGTTCATCTCGAACTGACCAGCAGCGTGCGCCTGCAGGATTTTGTGACTGTTATTCGCCGTCTCGGCTTGAAGATCGATGAAATCGAGCAGAATCCGGCCTATATAGGCAGCGGTCTTTCTGTCTACTCCATTTCGATCTCTGTAGGCAGCGAGATGCTGAAAAAGTATAAGACCCATGCAGAAATCATTGAGGCGCTCAAATCGCTTGACTATGTATATCATATAGAGGAAATGAGGGGATAAAAGTGATTATCAGAAAAGTCATGAAAGTCCTGGGGATCCTGATCCTTGCCCTGCTGCTGATCGTTGCAGTCTCACTGGCTGTGTTCACATTCAGCGAATACCGCCCCGCCGAAAAGGAAATCATTTCAGAAAACGCCGCCGCTGAACCTGTTTTCGCAAAAGATACTCCCCTGAAGATCCTCAGCTGGAATTGCGGCTACGGTGCCCTGGGCGATAATGCCGATTTCTTTATGGACGGCGGCAAGTCAGTCTATACGGCGGACCGGGAAAGAGTTTCTGTCAATCTGAATGGCATCCGCGATAAGATCGCTGCTGTGGAACCGGATCTGATGATCCTGCAGGAAGTGGATATCAATTCGTCCCGGAGCTACAATACAGACGAACGGAATGTGTTAAAAAGCGCCCTTCCCGCGTATTCCGAAGCCTTTGCCTATAATTTCAACGCGCTGTATATCCCCTATCCGCTTCCGCCCATCGGGCATGTGGAAAGCGGCCTTTACACGCTCAGCCGTGCGCCGGCTTCCCTGGCCGAAAGAATTTCACTGCCTGTCTCCTTTTCATGGCCCATCCGTCTTTTTAATCTGAAGCGCTGTCTGCTCGTCAGCCGTTTCCCTGTCAAAGGCAGTGATAAAGAACTTGTTCTGGTTAACCTGCATCTGGAAGCCTATGATTCCGGCGAAGGAAAGGAAAAGCAAACCAGACAGCTGATATCATTTATGCAGGACGAATATGCAAAAGGCAATTACGTGATTGCCGGAGGCGATTTCAACCAGCGTTTCTCGAACATTGATCAGAGTGCTTACCCGGTCTTTAAAAACACTTGGCATCCGGGAATCGTCGATGCAGAATCATTCAAGGATTTCTCGCTACTGATGGACAACCGTGTCCCTACCTGTCGTTCTTTGGATCGGGCCTATGCCGGTGCGGACAAATCCTCTTTCCAGTTTTATCTGATTGACGGTTTCATTATTTCATCCAATATCCGGTCAGAATCAGTCGAAACGCTTGACGAAGGATTTGTCTTTTCTGACCATAATCCCGTCTGCATGACCTTTGTACTTCAATAATCCGGGTATAAAGAAGCCGGCCGGGCATCCGCTGCCAGGCCGGCTTCTTTTCATTGGCTCCGTTTTTTTCAGGCATTCAGCATGCGGGCACATTCACTCCGGAAGAAAACTTCATGCTTCATCAAGCTGCCTGTCTGCTTTTTTCAGATACAGATTGGCGTATTCATCGAAATAGTCCTCAAAATGATGCTGATGCTCCTGCTGTAGCATATCTGACATCTCATGCACATCCATGGCATTGTCTGTCAGTTCTATGATCACGATCGCAATATTGGAGCAGTGATCTGAAACCCTTTCAAACTCAGAAACGAGATCGTTGAAAACGTAACCGTTGGCAATGGTGCATTTTCCTTTCTGCAGGCGCTGGGCATGCTTTTCCTTCATCCTGCGGCAAATCCGGTCGATCACTTCTTCCAGCGGCTGCACGCGGTATGCGCTTTCCGGATCATTGTTCTGGAAGCTGTCGAAAGTAATATCCACGATCTGGGAAATCGCTTCCTTAAGGTTTTCCATTTCCCTGGCGCCTTTTTCAGAAAATGTGATTTTTTTCTCCGAGATTTCCTGTGCCGCTTCGGCGATATTCAGTGCGTGGTCGCTGATACGCTCCAGGTCAGTAATGGCGCGAAGGTACTGGCTCACCGCCTTGTTCTGGGTTTCCGTCATTTCCTGTCCGGTCAGTTTCATCAGATAGCTGCCGATCTTATCCTCATATCGGTCAACCACTTCCTCCAGGTTCCGGACAGCTGCCATGCCTTGTTCAGAATAATCCGTCAGAAGTTCCATGGATGTCGTCAGCGCTTTTTTTGTCAGAACCGCCATCTTGTTGATGGTCAGCCCGGTCTGCTCCACCGCCAGCGTCGGATAGGCCAGGAAACGATCCTCCAGGCGCTTCATGTCTTCGGTTTCCGCTTCTTCTTCGGCATTTGCAGGGATCAGCCTGATCATCAGTTTCTCAATCAGCGGAATGAACCAGGCCAGGACCGCAACGGTAGCGACCCGGAAGATTGTATTGACCAGAGCGATCCAGAACATATTCATGGTCATATGCATAAAGGAGAAATGCAGGATCGCGTTCAGTCCGTAGAAGACAGCCGCAAAAAGAATCACACGGATCACTTCGATGATCAGGTAGGAAAATGCCGTCCGCCTGCCGTTGGTTGAAGAACCCATTCCGGACAGCAGCACAGGAACGGAAGCGCCGATGGCGATACCGAGTATGATCGGCATCGCAATATTGAGCGTAATGACGCCGGTGCTGGACAGGGCCTGCAGAATACCGACCGAAGCGGAAGCGCTCTGAAGCACCGCCGTGATCAGGATACCGATCAGTACGCCGAGGACCGGATGGCTGAAACTGGTCAGCATGGAGAGGAACGCAGGATCTTCTTTCAGTCCGGCTACGGCTCCGCTCATGGTCTTCATACCGAACATCAGAACGGCAAATCCCATCAGAATGTCACCGATGTGAATCGTCTGTTTTTTCTTTGCGATCATCCGGATCAGAATTCCGATGATGGCGATGATCGCGCTGAGCGATTCCGTGGACAGCAGCTGCAGCGCTGCGGAAGCGCCTTCTCCGCCGATGCCGGAAAGGCAGATGACCCAGCCGGTCACGCTCGTGCCGACCACCGCGCCCATAATGACAGCAATCGCCTGCCGCAGTTTCATCATCGCGGAGTTAACAAAACCAACGACCATCACGCTGGTCGCGCTGGAGGACTGGATAACTGCGGTTACGCCAAAGCCAAGCAAAATGCCCCTGAGCGGTGTGTTGGAAAGCCTGTAAAGGATCAATTCAAGCCGGTTGCCCGCTACCTTTTTCAGGCCGTCTCCCATCAGCGACATTCCGAAAAGAAACATCGCCACTCCGCCCAGGAGCATAACGATATCAGTGATCTTCATGGTTCCTCCTCAGACATGTTCCCACGTGGCATTCCCCGAACACCCATGCCGTTCCTTCCATAATTGCCTTACATCATGATTATAAAGGTTTTCGATCACTTTGACAAGAATGTATGGCGGTCATTTGTTTCGTTCCGGAAGAGCATATCCGATGGCTGAGCCGATAATCATCAAGGCCCCGAATATGCCGTATAAACTGAGCGGTTCGCCCAGCAGCACCGCGGAAAAGAGCATGGCGGAAACGGGATCGATATAGCTGAAAATAGCTGCTGTCTGCGCCTTCAGTCCGGTCAGGCTGCCAAAGTATAATATATAGGCTATCCCGGTATGCACGACACCTGCAACCAGCAGCAATCCGGCTGTTTTCAGGCTGATACTGTCCAATGAAATGTTTTCAGTCAGAAGCAGATACGGAATCATCACAATGCCGGCGGAAAAAAGCTGTATCACCGTTTTACGCAGAGCGTCAATCCCGGTAATCTTCTTGTTCATGATTACCACAGCGGCATACAGCGCGGCGGCTCCGAGTCCGAGAATGGCTCCGTGGTAATCCTGGTGCTGTTCTTTTCCCTCTGCAACGCCGGAAACAAGGATCATCCCTGCCACGGCAATCAATGCAAATAAAAGTTTCCTGCGGGTCAGCCTTTCCCGAAACAGTAAAGGAGAGAGCAGCACAACGATGGTCGGTTGCATGTAATAGCAAAGAGTCGCAACCGCGACCGTGGTATGGTTATAGGCTTCAAACAGCAGTATCCAGTTAAATCCCATGATGGCGCCGGAAATGCAAAGCCCTGCCACCGTGGAAAATGCAGGCTTCATGCAGTCTTTATCTTTCCTGAACAGCCGGTAAATCAGGAGAATGCAGCCGCCTGTCAGGCCCCTGGCGCAGGCGATCAGTGCCGAAGGAAGCGGGATACTTCTTCTGAGCAGGCCGATCGTACCGAATATCAGCATGGAACTGATGAACATCAGCAGGGGCTTGCTTTCACTGCTTCTTCCTTTCATTCAAGCAATACTCCTGTGTTTTACGTTTCATCCTGCCAGCTGAGTTTGAAAATCCATTCGGTTGGCTGGATATACTGAAAATTTGGTGCGATCCCGACATCATATCCCTGTGAGAGATAGATTTCGCGGAAAATATCCCTGTGCTGTACCACATAATGGTTTCGCGGAAAACGGAGTTCCAGTTTTTTCTCACCCAGCCTGGCCGCCTTTCGGATCTCTTCATTAATCCTTCCGCAATACCAGGCGCAGCGAAGCGAACGGCTGCCCGGCGCGCCTCTCCTGCTTTCATCATTGGCCTGTTGCCGATCCATCTGTCTTCCTCCTGGTCATAGGTCGCTGACTGTCAGTCCTTCACAATCGTCGAGCGCGTCTTTATGCGCCACAACGCATACCGCGCCGTCTGTGCTGAACGGTTCCAGCCATTCAGCGCACCGCAGGATATCCTCAGGGGTTGCGTGAAGGATCTGTTTGCGGATACGTTCAGCTTCTTCCCTGGTATACTTTGTCATATACCTGCCGTCTGCCAGGGATCCCTTGTCTCTGGCGCTCAGGAGCGGGTTCAGCTCATTCAGGGCGGAAATGATGTATGGATCCAGATCTTCCTTCTGCGAGGCAAATTCTTCCAGATATGCAGCGGCTCCCGCGTCCGCCTTCAGTGTTTTTGCCGGAGTCGGGTCTCTGAATGAATAGGAAAAAATATTTCCGGTACGGTCGATCTGGATTCCGGCGCCGTATGCGCCGCCCTGTACCCTGATCCTGCCCCATAAATAACCGAGCGTAAGGATAGAAGCCGCCAGCCACATTGCGCCTTCAAAAGTCCTGCCGGTTTTGCTGAGATGATAGCCCCTCACCGCAAATCCGATCTGGGCCGGAATTCTGTACCCGACCGACATGGGAGAATCCGATACATAGGAACGTGCTTCCGGAGCCCCGGTCCCTTCCTGGAACAGGCTGATCATCTTTTCAGGAAGATAGGTCTCGGTGGAGGTCACGCTGACTGTCATACGTTTTTTGCAGAGTGTATCCCGCATCATCCTGTCAGCGAGTTCAAGCAGCCGGGGCATCTCCTTTTCCGGTTCTTTCGCCAGCTGATGGATATACCGGACCGCCGCGTCCCCGTCCAGCGCATTTTTGACGGCGCCTTCCGCGCTGAAATGGCTCAGGACATTTTTCACACCGATCAGGTGGCCTGAACCCTGGATGCGCTGCCGTGCGTTCAGTTCATTCTGGCGGAATATGGCGATCATCTTGTCCTGATCTTCATAACGGGTGGAAGTCAGGATTTCCGCCAGCAGTTCCCATGCGTGGTCCGCTTTTTCCTCCAGCGCGCTGCTGAATGCTGCCAGATAAGGGGTGCATATGTCTTCCCGCCCTTTTTCAGCGCGTGTAATAATCGCGAAACTCATCATCCCGGTCCAGCGTTTAATCTCCTGATGCAGCGTCAGTGCGTCATGCTTTACGGTCGGAAGCCTGCCAAGCAGTCCGGTAAGCTGTGATAATCCGGTCAGTTCTTCCAGGCTGTAATCCGTCAGGGCAAAATATGCCCGCAGATGAACAACCCCGTTGCAGTTCAGCCTGTGCAGCATAACAGGTACGCCTTCAACCGGAACAACTTCTGTGTCAACCCATTCCGGTTCAATATCCGCGTCTTCCTTGCTCAGGCATGGAAGTGTCTTTAACTGTTCGGGCGTATCCGGTGTGTTCTGCCATGCTTCAATGTCCAGGATCAGTTGATCGCCGGCCCTGCGTTCAGCCTCTGACTGGTTTTCAAGGATCCTGCTCAGCCTTCCTTCTTCTTTTTTTCGTTTCTCTTCGCCCAGCGTTCGGGAAGGAAGCGTATGCAGCACGCACATGTTTTCCCTGTTCAGCAGCATATCTGCTGCCAGCTCATTGAACCGCCCGTTGTCCAGGTATTCTTTCAGCTGTCGTATCATGTCCCTGCTTTCCAGGGCGTCTGTCGGATCACAGCCGTACAGCCAGCTGCCGACACACCGTATACACCGGCCGATTCCCTGCGGTTCTTCCTCTTCACGCAGGGCATAAACCGCACGGTTCATGGAAGCTTCCACCGCGCTTCTGTCCAGGCCGCTGTTCCGTATTTCTTCTCCCGTTGCCTGCAGAAGATCCAGGATCTCCGTCTCCCTGCCGTCTGTCACATTTTCTGCATGAATGGTCACCCAGCTTTGCAGAACGGTATCATCCACGCTGATGGACAGATCCTGCACCAGCCCTTTTTCCAGGGCTTTCCGCTTCAGCAGTGCTTCATTTCCGCCTGTCAGAACGTCGCAGATGATTCCGCGGGCCATATTATCCACTCTGTCCCGCCATGTGCCCGTCAGTCTGGCCAGCGTCAGATAACCCCTGTTTTCCGTTTCTTCTTCCTGTCCCAGTTCGTATTGAATCGTCTTTTCCGAGCCGGCCGGCTGCTGAAACCTGAAAACCGGGAGTTCTTCCATCCTGTCGTACTGGTCAAAATATGAATCGATCAGCGACAGCATTTCGTCTATCGGCACTTTGCCGTCCAGGTAAACCAACGCGTTGGACGGATGATAATGCTTTTTGTATTGTTCACGGAAGCGTTCATAGGTCAGGTCAGGTATCTTTTCCGGATCGCCTCCGCTGTTGAAACCGTAACATGTATCCGGAAAAAGCTGTTTTGAAATCTGCTGATCGATCAGGGTATCTGTATCGCTCATAGCCCCTTTCATTTCATTAAATACAACGCCTTTATAAACCGGCTTGCCGTTTTCATCCCTGTCAATATGCCAGCCTTCCTGGTAAAAGCGCCTGGGATCCCGTAACAATTCCGGGGCAAAAACGGCATCCAGATATACCTCAGTTAAATTGAGAAGGTCCCTGGGGTTCCTACTCGAGACCGGATACATGGTCATATCCCAGAATGTCAGCGCGTTCAGGAAGGTGTTCATGCTGCTTTTGAGCAGTTCGACAAAAGGCTCCTTGACAGGATATTTCCGGCTGCCGCAAAGAACACTGTGTTCAAGGATATGGAAAACACCGGTGTCGTCTTCAGGAAGGGTCCTGAATGTAATGGAAAAAACCATGTTTTCCGAACCGTTATCAAGCCAGAACAGTTTCGCGCCGGTCTTCTCATGCTCCAGTAAAAGTGTTCTTCCGTGCAGTTCCTCACTCTCACGGATTTCCTTCACGATAAAGCCGTTCATCCTTCGCTTTGCTTTGTTTAGCATCATTCTTTTCCTTTACCTTCGTATATTCTTTGCCGATCCTGTTTTGTTTATTGTATCGGATTCAATATCCTTGTCAAGCCGATGCAGGAATTGTGTTCTTTGTGTTGTATTATTTATCATGTGTTATCTCATCTGCTTTTCAGTAACAGAAAGGGGGCTTCGGGTTGACCATTCGTGAGCGGCTGGAGCAGCAGGAATCGCAACTGCTTGCACCCTGGGCCACCCGTTCCGCCGATAGCGCCGGACGGGATTTTCCTGTTGTCCCCTGCGATATTCGCACTGATTTTCAGCGCGACCGTGACAGGATCATCCACAGCAAATCCTTTCGCAGGCTGAAATTCAAAACACAGGTTTTTCTGTCTCCTGAGGGTGACCATTACAGAACGCGCCTGACGCACACGCTGGAGGTGGCTCAGGTCGCACGGACGCTGGCCCGTTCTCTCCGCCTGAATGAAGACCTTACGGAAGCAATCGCCCTGGGACATGATCTGGGCCATACGCCATACGGTCATATCGGCGAAAGAACCCTCAACGAACTGCTCCCGGATGGTTTCCGCCATAACGAGCAAAGTATACGGGTCGTTGAAACGCTTGAAAACAAAGGTCAGGGACTGAATCTTACCAAAGAGGTCCGTCAGGGTATTCTCTCTCATTCCGGTAAAATACAGCCTGCCACCCCGGAAGCTGAATGTGTCAGGCGCGCTGACCGGATCGCTTACCTGAACCATGATCTGGATGATGCGCTTCGCGCCGGCGTCCTGAAACCCTTTGAACTGCCGGAAGACTGTCTTCACATTCTGGGCCACAGCCATCGTGAACGGATCAACACCATGATCACAGATATCATCGCTTCCAGCGAAAACCAGCCTCACCTTTCCATGAGTGCAGAGATCGAAAACGCGATGGACGGTCTGCGTGAATTCATGTTTGACAGGGTTTACCGGGATGGCTGGAGGGATCCGGAAGAAGCCCGGTGTGATTATGTCCTTCGCCATCTGTTTGAGTATTACTGTAATCATCCCGGTGAAATGCCTGAAGAGTTTGTGATGATCGGTTATAGAGATGGAACAGAGCGAAGCGTCTGTGACTTCCTTTCCTGCATGACGGACCGCTATGCCACTCGCAAATTTCAGGAATTGTTTGTCCCCTCTGCGTTTCCTGCATTCTGATATAAGAAGGTTGATCTATGTCCTCCCGATATCCCTCCGCATGGCTGGACGAACTTCGCAGCCGGTCTGATATTGTTCAGATCGTGTCCGCTTATGTCGCGCTGAACAAAAAAGGCCGGAAATATTGGGGGCTCTGTCCTTTCCACGGAGAAAAGACCGCTTCTTTTTCCGTGGACGGGGAGCACCAGCTGTATTACTGTTTCGGTTGCAAAGCCGGCGGAAATGTGTTCCATTTTTATATGGAAATGGAACACTGCACCTTCGGTGAGGCTGTGGAGCAACTGGCTGAAAGGGCTCACATGGCCCTTCCGGAAATGGAACGGGATGATGATTACGAGCGGAGGAGGACCCAGCGTGAGCGTTTGCTTGCCGCAAACCGCGATGCCGCCCGTTTCTATCATGAGAATCTTTTCTCTCCTGATGGCGCTGCCGCTCTCGCCTATTTTCACAAACGCGGGCTGAATGACAGTATGATTCGCAAGTTCGGGCTCGGCGCTTCACCCGATGAATGGAGTGTCCTGACCGATTATCTGGTGGAAAAAGGCTATACATTGGAAGAGCTCACGCTTGCAGGACTAACAGTCCGGAAAGCCGGAGACAACGGAAAAGACAGATACTTTGATATGTTCCGTTCCAGGGCAATGTTTCCGATTATTGATGCCCACGGTAATGTCCTGGCCTTTGGCGGCCGCACCATGGAAAAACGTGAACCCAAATATCTGAACACTGCTGACACGCCCGTTTTCAACAAACGAAAAGGTGTTTTTGCTGCCAATCTGCTGCGTCAGGAGCGAAACCTGGATCGCGTCATCCTTGTGGAAGGATACATGGATGTGGTCAGCCTGACCCAGTTTGGGGTTAAGGGGGTCTGCGCGACCCTGGGTACAGCGCTGACAAATGAACAGGCCCGCCTGCTGAAGCGCTATGCCCCGCAGGTGTATCTCGGTTATGACGGTGATTCCGCCGGACAGCATGCCATTCTTCGCGGCCTGGATATCCTGGAGCAGGAAAACGTTCCGTCCCGCGTCCTGGACTTCCCCGAGGGGCTCGATCCTGATGAGTTTATTCGGCGGGAAGGTGCTGAAGGATTTCGTAAGCTTCCGGCGCTGTCTCCCTCTGTATACCGCCTGCGCCGCCTGAAAGATCATTTTGACCTTTCATCCCAGGACGGCCGGCTTGCTTATGCCCGCAGCGCTTCAGATATAGCGGCCGCTTCCGATCCCCTGGAACGGGATCTGCTTCTGGGCCAGCTTGCCATGGAAACAGGTTTTCCGAAGGAAACCCTGGCTGAGCAAATGAATCTCAGCGCCGCGAATCAGGCAGGAAAGCCGCATACCAATACCGTTCGTGCCGTTTCCCGGAAAAATAACGGCCCGGAGGCCCCTGCATCCGATGATCTCAAGGCGCAGGAGCTTCTGATCAGTCTCTTTGCTTCCGGTCAAATCCCGAAAGATATGATCGAAGAAAAGGATTTTGATGATGATGAGTTGAAATCTTTATACAGGGAATTGTCCGGCGGCGCTGCCCCCGCTTCCCTGCCTGATTACGCTCCGGATGAAGTATCGCGTTCCCGCTATACCAGGATTCTTCTGGCCCAGGCCGACGGGAATACGGACGAGATGATCGCCATGGCTAATGATTGTCTTCTCCGCATCCGGCGGGCAAACCTGGAAAAGCGATATAAAGAACTGTCATATGAGATCACTTCCGCCGCTCCGGAGAAACTTCCTGCCCTGCTGGCGGAAGCGAAAGAAATTTCCGATAAACTCAAAAAGATGAAGTAATTGGTTCCCGAAACCGGATTCATCCGCTGTTCGGGTCGACCGGCACCATGCCGCTGTAAAGAAGGAGAGGATTCCATTGTCGCAGTCAACTGAGTCCAGGCAGAATCGGCTGGATGAACTGTACGAATACGGAAAATCCAAAGGTACAATCACCTATAAGGAAATCATGGACAAACTGGCCGGCACCGATATGGATGCCGATCAGCTTGATCATGTGCTTGAAACGCTGGAAGCATATGGCGTATCCGTTGTCAATGACAACGCGGACCGCCAGGTGACTCTGACGGATGAGCAGGCTGCTGACCAGGCTGCTGAAGTAGCCCGGATCGAAGGGGATACGCCCATTGACCTGACAGTTCCCGAGGGGATCAGTATTGACGATCCTGTTCGCATGTACCTGAAGGAAATCGGTAAAGTACCTTTGCTGACCGCGGATGAGGAAATTGAGATCGCGAAACAGCTGGAAGCCGGTGACGAAAGCGCCAAGCAAAAACTGGCTGAAGCCAACCTGCGCCTTGTTGTTTCTATCGCCAAGCGCTACGTGGGGCGCGGCATGCTCTTCCTTGATCTGATTCAGGAAGGCAACCTCG
>Ga0310690_10008596_pt1 | contig 12921 bp, 12 predicted proteins | sample AusTroGonzalo_MG_2_FD_207661 | JGI IMG/M metagenome (GOLD analysis project Ga0310690, IMG submission 207661) | Bovine rumen microbial communities from tropical cattle in Woodstock, Queensland, Australia - Gonzalo_04 (v2) (version 2) | ecosystem: Host-associated > Mammals > Digestive system >...
GGGTGCCCTGTCGCTGATTTTGGGCAATCGTGCCGACTTGGGCGTGCTGTTCGACAAGACGAAAAAATGTTCGGTGGAGGCGGTTTTTGATATGACAGGTTTGGATATTGCCGCTTTTTTTGAACAAAATGACCTTGATTATCAAGATAATACAATCATCCGTCGGGAGATTACCGAAAGCGGGAAGTCGCGGGCGTTCATCAACGACACGCCGGTCAACCTCACGGTTTTGAAGGAGCTCGCCTCGCGCCTGATCGACATCCATTCGCAGCATCAGAACTTGCTGTTCCAGAATGAGGATTTCCGGATGGAAGTGGTGGATGAGTTTGCACAGATTCGTCAGGACGTGATGTCATATCGTTCTGTTTTTAAAGAATTTAAACAAGCAGAAAACGAATTAGCCGAGTTGCTTGCGCGCCAACGGGAACATCTGGAAAAACAGGATTTTCTCCAATTTGTTTACGACGAACTTTCTGCAGCGAATTTACTGTCGGGCGAACAAAAAGAGCTGGAACAAGACATTGACTTTCTTTCTCATACAGAAACAATTAAAGATCATTGTTTCCAAATGGCGCAGCTGCTTTCTGAAAGTGAGGGGAGCGTGCTGAACCAATTGCACGATGTCCGTTCGCTTTCCTCGCAAATTTCTTCCTATCATCCTGATATCAAGACTGTTAATGAAAGATTGGAGAGTGCTTTCATTGAGCTGAAAGATCTCTCTAATGAAATTATGTCGTTGAACAACAAGGTGGATTACGATCCTGAATTGTTGGAAAGAAAACGGCAACGTCTTGACTTGCTGAATAGTTTGCAGCTGAAACATCACGTTTCTTCTGTTGAGGCTTTGTTGGAAAAGCGGGATTCCATTCAGCAGGAGTTGTCTGCCTTTACCAATGATGAACAGGCCATTGAGCAGTTGAAGGCGAGGGGCGAGCAGCTGAAAGCCGATGCTCAGGAACGTGCTGCTGCTATTTCCAAAAAGCGAAAGGCTGTTCTCACTGCCTTGCAAGACAAAATTTTGGAAAAGGCTCGGCAGTTGGGAATGCCTGATGCACAGTTTGTTATTCGTCTTGAGCAGAATGATACTTTGCAAAAGAATGGCATAGACAGTGTCAGTTATCTCTTTTCGGCCAATAGGGGAGTGGAGGTGGCGGAATTGGAAAAAGTGGTGTCAGGAGGTGAGATGTCGCGACTGATGTTGGCGGTGAAGTCGGTGATTTCCGACCGTTCTGTCCTGCCGACCGTTGTCTTTGATGAAATTGACACGGGCATTTCGGGCGAGATGGCGGGCAAGGTGGCGAAGCTGATGAAGGAGATGTCGCAGGCACGGCAGTTGCTGGTCATTACGCACCTTCCGCAAATTGCAGCCAAGGGAACTACGCACTATCAGGTATTTAAGCAGCTGATAGGGGAGAAGAGCCATACGCAGGTGCGGAAGTTGGAACCGGCGGAGCGGATTGAAGAAATTGCAAAAATGATGAGCGGTGATGCGTGCGGCGATGCTGCCCTCCAGGCCGCAAAAGAACTTATAGAACAATAAGATATGAAAAAACTTGCAGGAATTTTGGCGTTTATCAGTCTTTTTCTGGCGACCACGGCTCTTTATGCCCAAAATATGCAGAATACGAAACATTATCGTTCCCATTTTGTGTATATGACCACCGCTGGTTTTAATTCCGGCGTAGGAACTCTGCATTATGGAAATAGCAAGATGCAGAATAAAATTCCGATGTTTAGTGTCAATCAAATGATTGGTTATCAATTCAATCCGTATGTTTCATTGGGCGTGGAGCTGGGTTTGGATGTGTGGAAACACACGGCCTTTATTCCCGTTGCGGCCAATCTTACGGTTGAATTTATTGACCGTGTGGCCACACCGCTTTGGTATATGAATGCCGGCTATGCCTTCAAATGGTACGTTTCCTCCAAGCCTGAAAAAATGACCCACGTCATTCACGGCGCGAAGTCAGGGCTGCATCTTAATACCGGTATTGGAGCTAAAGTACAGATTAAAGAGAAGTTACACCTATTTATTGCTGCCGATTACAAGGTTCAGCACACTACGCTTCAGTACTCCGTCGTCAACCCCGGGGATTTGAATGACTATTCTTCGATTACCACCAATAGAACTGACAAAAAATTCTATCATTTCATAGGATTGAGAATCGGTTTTATGTATTGGTAATTTGTTAAAATATAATAAGTTATGGATCGAAAAATTATCGTTTTTTCCGCACCTTCTGGAGCCGGCAAAACCTCCATCGTTCGCTATCTGTTAGAACAGTATCCACAACTTTCCTTTTCCATTTCCGCTACCACCCGCGCCAAACGAGAAATGGAGCTCGACGGTCGTGACTACTACTTCATTAGCGTTCCCGAATTTCAGAAGCGAATTGATAACGGGGATTTTTTGGAATGGCAGGAGGTTTACAAAGGACAATATTATGGTTCCTTGAAATCGGAAGTGGATCGTCTTTGCAGCGAGGGGAAAGCGGTGGTTTTTGACGTGGATGTACTTGGAGGACTGAATATTAAGAAATATTATAAGGAAGAAGCTCTTTCCATTTTTGTACAGCCGCCGACATTGGAAACGTTAAAGGAGCGACTGATCGGGCGGGGTACGGAAACACCCGAATCCTTGCAAAAACGCATTGACAAAGCGGAATACGAAATGTCGTTTGCCCCTCAATTTGATGTGATTCTCATCAACGACCAGTTGGAGGTCGCCCAACAGGAGGCCAATCGTTTAATCCACGACTTTCTATGCCAAAAATAGGTCTCTTCTTTGGTTCTTTTAATCCTATCCACATCGGCCATCTTATTATGGCTGAGTATTTTGTGGAAAATACCGATTTGAAGGAAATTTGGTTTGTGGTCTCACCGAACAATCCGATGAAAAAAAAGGAGTCACTGTTGAGTGAACACCAGCGGCTCTATATGGTGAACCTCGCGGTGGAGGATGACGCCCGTTTCCGCTCCTCTGACATTGAATTTCATCTTTCGCTTCCCTCCTACACTTGCCACACGCTGGTCCATTTGCAGGAAAAGTATCCCGACAAGGAGTTTGTGCTGATTATGGGTGAGGATAATCTGGAGACTATCGAAAAGTGGAAAAATTATGAATTTATTTTGGAAAATTATTCCATATATGCCTATCCCAGAATCGGTTCCGATGGTGGAAAGTACAAAAACCATCCCCACGTCACTTTCGTGTCGGCTCCTTATATCGGGATTTCTGCCACGATGATTCGGAATATGCTGGCCGAAGGCAATACCGTGCGCTACTTCACGCATCCCAAAGTGGCGCAGTTCATTGATGAGATGCGGCTCTATTCCAGAAAAAAAACGTTATGAAACAGTATCTTGACTTATTACAAACCATTCTGACAGAGGGACATGAGAAATCCGACCGTACTGGTACCGGCACCGTCAGCATTTTCGGACACCAGATGCGGTTCAATCTACAGGAAGGTTTTCCCTTGCTGACCACCAAGAAGTTGCACCTCCGTTCCATCATCTACGAATTGCTGTGGTTCTTGCAGGGAGATACCAACATCGCCTATCTGCACGACCACAAGGTGACGATTTGGGACGAGTGGGCCGACCCGAACGGCGACCTCGGCCCCATTTACGGCAAGCAGTGGCGTTCGTGGGCCTGTGCCGACCACCGCACCGTGGATCAAATCTCGCAGGTACTCAATGATATACAGAAAAATCCCGACTCGCGCCGACTTATCGTCAGTGCGTGGAACGTGGGCGAGATTGAGAAGATGGCGCTGCCGCCCTGCCACGTGATGTTCCAGTTCTACGTCTGCAACGGTGAGCTGTCGTGCCAGCTGTACCAGCGCAGTGCCGACGTTTTCCTCGGCGTGCCGTTCAATATCGCTTCCTACGCCCTCCTCACCCTGATGATGGCGCAGGTGACCGGCCTCAAGCCCGGCAGTTTCATCCACACCCTCGGTGACGCCCACCTCTATTCCAACCATCTGGAACAGGCGCGGTTACAACTCACCCGCGAGCCCCGCAAGCTGCCCGTGATGAAGCTGAACCCCGCCGTGAAATCGTTGTTTGATTTCCAGTACGAGGATTTCACCCTCGAAGGCTACGACCCGCACCCGCACATCAAAGCCGAAGTGGCGGTATAGTAAATAGGGTACAGGGGTCAGGGCACAGTGAATAGGGTACAGGGGACAGGGAATAGTTCCCCTTCTTTGAAGAAGGGGTGCCCGAAGGGCGGGGTAGTAGAACACAGCAGAAGGGGTGCCCGAAGGGCGGGGTAGTAGAATACAGCAGAAGGGGTGCCCGAAGGGCGGGGTAGTAGAACACAATACCAACCTCGCCCTGTAAGGACAAAAGAAAATAGAATGAAATAATCAAAAACACCCATATTATGAAATACCGTTTAGTTTGCAAAAAATGTGGCCACGTTATTCCTTCATTCAAGGAGTGGTTTGCCGGAAATCAAGTTTGTCCCGAATGTGGAAGCAATTATGTGGAAGTCAGTTACAACGCCGACTATTCCAAATTGAAGGAGTTGTACAAAGAAGATGCTGCCAATTTTTGGCACTATTTCGACTACCTTCCGTTGGAGGACAAGGCCAACGAGATTACCTATAATGAAGGTGCGATTCCGATGGAGGAGTGGGAGTATTTGGAGAAGTTCGCCAAGGAGCAGTACGGCATCGACTGCAAGGTGATGGTTTATCGTAACGACCTCAACGGCGGCACCAACACCTTCAAGGATGTGGCGGCGGCGTTGGCGGCATCCGTGATGAAGGAGAACGGCATTAAGGAGTACTGTGTGGCCTCTACGGGCAACACGGCCACGGCGTTCAGCAAGTACCTGGCGAAGGCGGGCATCCGGCTGAGTGTGTTCGTGCCGAACTGCGTGTGCGAGGACACGGTAAAGGAGATCCGTTCCTACGGCCAGAACCTCGTGATTTCGGAGGGTGACTATGGGGCCGCCAAGAAGGAAGCCGCTGATTATCATAAGAATAACCACGTCTTGATTTCAGGTGGCAACATTGACCCGTTGCGGGTGGAGGCGAAGAAGACGATGGTGTTTGAGTTCATGCGCCAGATGGGACGGATGCCCGACGTGTATGTGCAGGCCGTGAGCGGCGGCACCGGCCCGATTGCCGTGGACAAGGGCGTGCGGGAAATACAGGACGTTTATCCCGATGTGAAACTGCCGAAACTGCTTCTGGTGCAGCAAGATACGTGCGACCCGATGGTGCAGGGCTGGGAGAATGCGGTAAAGGCCGGTTTTCCGGAAGGCTACGAGAAAAACTTCCCCTCCATTCCGAACCCGCAGACGATGGTGTCGATTCTTTCGACGGGCACGCCGGGCATGTTCCCGATTGTGGCTCCGATCGTGCGGAAGAGCGGCGGCGGCTTCCTCCGTGTGAAAGAAGCTGATTTGGTGAACATTGCGCGCATTGCCTATAAGGAACGGAACGTGTTGCTCGGACCCGCCGCCGCCGTGTGTCTGGCCGGTTTCTACGAGGCGTTGAAGGAGGGCAAGATCCAGAGCGGGCAGACGGTGCTGGTGAACACGGGCGAAGGTGCCGACCGTGCCCAACAGTTTGCCGCTGAAGTGCGCCGGTAAACGATAAAACCCAAATTATGCCAAATAGAAAACAACAGATTCTTTATATCACCGCACATACATTGTTTTGGGCTGGTGTGTGTATGTGTTTTTGTATTTTCTCCTTCCTTCGTCCGATAGCATTGCACAATTGGAAGGAAATACTCTCTGTCCTTTTCATTGCAGGAATGGTTTACCTGAACTATTTCGTATTAGTTCCTATGATTTTATTAAAGAGAAAGAGAGTTTTCTTTTGGAGTTGTGTAATTGTATTATTAATAGGAATTGTGGCCGCCGAAATGTTGCTGGTGGATGCAGACATGCGCGAGCGAATGGTTTGGTTACAAGGAGATTATACACCCTATTATTCTACTGCTCCTTTTTTATTATTTTTTCGGGATGCATCCTTTTTCCTATTATTCCTGATGCTCAAGCTGTATCGTGTAAAAGCCATTGTACTTGAAAGGGTGGAGAAGATGGTTACTTCCGAAACCTATAAATTGATAATCATTTCGCCCAATGAGAAACCGCAATTGATTGATTTTAATAATATTGTCTATTTTTTATTCGAGAATGGCGAAATCGTTGTGATTCTGAAAAGTGGTGAGAAAAAGTTTAAGAGCGGTTCCCTTTCGGAGCTTGAAAAAATGATTCCATCAGAATTATGGGTACGGGTCAATCGTCAAACTCTGGTTATGCGTGACAGCATTGTGCGTTATACGCCGACTGCAATATGCGTGGCTATAAATGGAAAAGAAGTGTCTATTCCCTATTATTTCACAAAACAGGATGAGATGATTTCGCTTTTGAAAGCGTGGAACTCCGACTTGTATTCTCCTGATGATAGGAGAAAGGAAAAAACTGCTAATGAGGGTCATCCTTTATCCGATGATTTGAAACGGCTTTTGGATTATTTCAACGGACACCCCGATGCAAGTGTGCAACAGGTGGCGAAGGATCTTTATTTGTCCACCCGGACTGCTCAACGCCGGATGACAGAGCTTCGTCAGTTAGGGTTGCTCAATTCTTCAAAAAGAGGCTAAAATGGCCACTTTATAGGGTGTTTTTTTTCAAGAAAACGACAAAACTCATTTTTCATCTTTTGAGAATTCAAGGAAGATGAGTTTGTAATTGATTTATAATAAATCAATTAGTTTTGCCATCGCGCCAAAATTCACCTTTCGTAAAATTGGCGTGGGCCGGTATTGTTGCAATCTGTAACTTTGCAACAACTAAAACCATCATTATTATGTTTAAAAACGTTTTATTTATTTGTACAGTACTATGTGTACTATCTTTTTCCTTCTTTTCCTGTGAAAAGCGGGACTCATTAACAATTGACAGCGAGCATTGGGCGCAGGAGATACCCAGTGCAAAAAAGACAGGCACATTGTATTCCATAGGAACGTTGTGCGGCCATACAGCAAGTGAATGTGGCGGAAATTGTCTTTCGCCTCTTTTTTCTGGGCATATTGACTGTCAGGGGTATGGAACACATTGTGCAAAATCTGCCACGATCCTTGTAGAGTCCGTTACTTCCACTCTTTACACGGCCACGACACAGGACAGCACTGATTTGACGAGCGAGGAGTTCTTCAATATGCCGGCGCGGTCGTTGTATACGGGTTTGGACAATTCAGGTGCCCCCCGCTGGCTCAACATTCCGGCGCAGTTCTCCATCCGCGACAGCGTCACCCGTCTCTTCACTTTCAATGGTGTCTATTTTACCCAGCAGCAGGTGTATAAGAACCAATAGCACTGAAATGCAAGGATGCGATTATACGATGAAACTATAACGTAGAAAGTAATAGGTAAAAAGTAAAAGGTTTCCAACGCACGCCCCCTCTTTCAGACCTCCTACCTGTTACCTATCATCTTTTATGAACACTCCGATTAACTGCCATACTATGACGGCTCTACCAAATGAAACCCTCAACTTCTTCACTTCTTAGTTTCTTAACTTCTTAACTCTAAACTGTAGACTTTAAACTTTTAAATCCAAAATAATTATGAAAACCACCCAAACCCTTCTCAAATCCTTTCTCCTTCTGTCGCTGCTGATAGTGGCGGGAGGAACAATGTGTGGCCAACATATTGTGTATGAGCCGTACGATTTTCGGCAGGTGAACGCCGATGGCGACACCCTCTATTACCGTATAACTTCCTATACAGAACCTTACACCGTGGCGGTGACCCGCTGCCACGACTCCACTTACCATCTGTTACCCCAGCCCAGTTATGAATGGCAGATTGGGCAGCCAGGATTCGCTTATCCAGTCTATGACTATGATTCGCTCATCAACATACCTCCGACCGTTACGCACGACGATGTGATATACACAGTGACAGCCATTGACATTGAGGCTTTTTATAACCAAAAAGGAATAAGTGTAGTGAATTTGCCATCCACCATTGAAACCATTGATTCGGCTGCCTTTTATCTGTCATCATTGACAGAAATTTCGTTGCCAGAAAATTTGCAATCGATAAAATATGAAGCATTTCTTCGCACACCAATTAGTGAAATACACCTACCCCAATCCTTATCGCATATTGGAGCTTTAGCTTTTGCTCACACTAATATTTCAGAGGTTGACTTACCCAGTGGCGTTGATACATTACGGTATCTGGCTTTTTGCGGATGTCCTATTGAAAAAATCACCTTGCCGGAAGGTCTTGTCGTTATAGAAGAGAGGGCTATTACATGCGAGTACTTGGACACGCTCATTTTCCCGAGCAGTTTGAAATGTGTTGGCTCTTTATTTAGAAGCATATCCTCGAATTTTGATAATTTCACGGAATGGAATCAATTAAAATATGTGAAATTCACAAATGGGCCAGAACCCTTGTCGCTTGGCAAGCGTTGTTTGGCCGGATGCCCTCATTTGGAGACATTGATACTCTCTGACAATATAGTAAGTTTTGGTGAGGAATGCTTTTCTTACAGCACTATTGACACGATGGTGATACCTCAAAATGTCAGAATGATACCAGGCCATTGTTTTTTTCATTGTGATTCATTACGGAGTGTTATTTTCCCTGAACACCTTGACACTATATCCCATTATGCATTTTCTTTTTGTCCATTATTGGAATCCATTGTTCTCCCTAATGATTTAAAATACATAGGAGGATATGCATTTAATGCCTATAATGGAGATTCTATCGGAGTGAAAGAGATTCGTGTTCTTAGTGAGGAACCGCCTGTATTACATTGTAATAATTATGTATTTCCTCGGATTTGGCCCATAATGTGCACAATCCCTTGTGGAACTCTATCCGATTATCAGAATAGCATTTGGGGTGCTGTTTATACAAATTTGTCTTTCTACGAAGATTGCGATGCTGTGGAGGAGCACACTAATTCTGAAATTAGAATTTACCCCAATCCCGTAAGCAATGTGATTTATATAGAGCTGTTAGAACAAAAGGAGAATACAAACAAACAGGCGTCTGTCTATACTATTACAGGCCAAATGATTGATTCATATATTTTTAATTCTCATGATTTTGAAATCAACTTGCAGGATTATCCAAGCGGTGTTTATATTCTTAAGGTGACCGACAACTCGGGAATATTTTTACAGGAAAAAATCATAAAACAATAAGGCAGAAAATCATTACTTTTGCCGCCTGAAACTCCAACTGCACCGAATGCACGCGGCGCGTTCATGCAACCCAAACTGAAAATTGTAAACCTCCTACCTGTCACCTCCTACCTTCTCCGAACCTACCGATTAGCCACCATACTATGACAGCTCTACCAAATGAAACCCTCACTCCTTTACTTCTTAGTTTCTTAACTCCTTAACTTTAAACTATAGACTTTTAACTTTAAGACCCAAATAGTTATGAAAACACCCCGAACCTTTTTCCGAGCATTTCTCCTTCTGACGCTGCTGATAGTGGCGGGAGGCTTTACCAACCGCGCCCACGCGCAGTACCAGTCGTTCTTCGGCGACAGCATAACCGAATATTCAATAGGCACATATGCCACTGTATATGATCCAGAATTTTTTGGACGTATGTCGCATCCGTTAACCTACTATTCAGATGATACTGTCGTTTTTGATGGGAAAACCTATTTTAGACCACACTGCGAACCATATTTAGAGTTGACACCTGACTACTACCTTAGGGAAGACACTCTAATGGGACGAATATACAGATATTGCACGCGAACAAATACAGAATATCTCATCTGCGATATGTCTTTAGAGGTGGGCGATACTTTCGCCTTCCCCTTCTACCCTGACTATTATATAGAAAATGACCAGTATAATGACTATTATGGAGAAGATTTTTACATACCAATTGGTGGGGTAGTGGATACTATCCTTTATTTAAATGGCAAAAAAAATATCATTTTTAGAACAGATACGGCAAGTAACAATCCATGTAACACTCCACTTTATCTGTTTTTTGACAATGCGGCGGATGACATCATCCCTATACAGTTTATAGAGGGGATAGGCCCTAATTATAGTCCATGCGGTTCTATTGATAATCATTTCTTGTCGTGTAGGGGTGGATTTTTCTATCGTTATATGGGGGCGTGGACGTGCGCGTTTAGTTATCCCTTGTTGTTATGTGCACATAAAGACGGGGAGTTAACCTATATGGCTGATGAACGGGCGGGGTGTGATCAAATGATACCTCTTTTTGTAAAGGGATCTGATTTATGCAACTGGACAGTTTATCCTAATCCTGTCCATAATACACTCAATATTAGATTTGAAACGGAATTAGTGCGACATGGTATCATATACATTACCGATATGGTAGGCAGGGTGGTCTATTCACAAGAAACGGCGGAACAACATCTGAAAATCAATGTGAAAAGGCTTCAGTCGGGCATTTACATAGCAACTTGGTTTGCGGATGGAAAGAAACAGAGTGTGAAATTTATAAAGAAGTAAGAGCTTCAGACTTCCTACCTATCACTTGTCACCTTTTACCTTTTACGACCCCATCAATTAGCCGCCATACTATGACGGCTCTACCAAATTAGAACCGTACCCCCCTTCACTTCTTAGTTTCTTCACTTCTTAACTCTAAACTATAGACTTTTAACTTTAAAACCCAAATAGTTATGAAAACCACCCAAACCCTTCTCAAATCCTTTCTCCTTCTGTCGCTGCTGATAGTGGCAGGATGCTTCACCAATCGCGCTCACGCGCAGTACCAGTCGTTCTTCGGCGACAGCATCACTCGGTACAACCTTGCAGGAGAAAGTATCAATTACGACCCATTCGCTTTGGGTGGTGCCTTTATGTATTATCCCACAGTTAATAGGGCAGATACAATTCGCATTGATGACAAACTATATTATAGAACAGATTATTATTATGCTTATTGGGATCTCTCGTGTGTCAGAGAGGATACAACCACAGGACAACTTTTTTGGCATTATAATCACAATGGCTATGCTTCTGATATTTGTGTTTGTGATATGTCCTTGTCTGTCGGTGATACATTCAATATATTATTCGATCCATGGGATTCGACAGCAATTGTCGCCGACAGCATCGCATATACAAATGAAAAAAAGGTAATCTATTTTCACAGGATTGGAGATGGGGAAGTGTACTTTTGTGACGGTAGGGATTATGACGTTCCCATTATGTTCATTGAAGGGATTGGTCCCACCTATGGGCCGCTGGGATGTGACCGTGTATCGTTCTATGGCTGTGTGCTTTTATGTGTGTACAAGGATGAGGAATTAGTGTTCGCCTTGGACGAAGAAAATTTGGGGTGTTATCAAGAATGTTACGTAAAAGTCAAAGAAAATCCGGATTTTGGATGGAAGCTCTTTCCCAACCCTTGTAACCGCTATTTGAATATCCAATTCAACGAAACTTCGCAATGTAACGGGCATCTCTATATCACTGATATGACAGGCTGTGTAGTCTTTTCTCAGAAAAAGTGCAATAGGGAGATGAAAATTAATGTCCGTAACTTTTCCGCTGGTATATATACGGTGGCTTATATGGAAGATGGGATGAGAATTTCCAAGAAAATTATCAAAAGATAGAATACTATGAAAAAAAACTATATCATTTCATTTTTGTTTTTTCCGCTTTTGCTCAGTGTTCAATGACGATGCTACCAAATGAAACCTTCATTCCTTCACTTCTTAGTTTCTTAACTCCTTAACTCTAAACTATAGACTTTTAACTTTAAGACCCAAATAGTTATGAAAAACTCCCGAACCTTTTTCCGAACCCTTTTTCTTCTTGCGCTACTGGTGGCGGCGGGAGGACTCACCAATCGCGCCCACGCGCAGTACCAGTCGTTCTTCGGACATGACACAACAGAATATGCTATTCAAGGATTCGGCTGTAGCTATGTCACCGAATATGACCCCGAATATCTTTATGGGAACACATCGGAATACCTTCTCCGCAAAAGAGATACAGTTAATATTAATAATCATTATTATTACAAGATTTGGCAGGAATCAATATACTTGCGCGAGGACACCATAATGGGGAGAATTTTTCGGTATGATCCTTTTTTTGCTGAAGAAGTTCTTATATGTGATCTCTCATTATCTGTAGGGGACACTTTTTGGATGCCATTTGACAAGCAACATAGTTACAATGGGGAAGAGTATGGGAGGCCGGTTCCAATTATAGCGGACACCATTATGTACATTAATGGTCTGAAGCACATACAATTTAGAACAATCTATGAGGATTATGATGAGTTGGGAGGTCCAATAATACCGTGGCCCGCCCTATTTGCAGAGGGAGTCCACCATCATCCTATTCTTTTTATTGAGGGAATCGGGCCGAACTTTTCTCCGTTTGGATGGTTAAATAACATGGCGGAGGGTTGCGATGGGAGCTGGCTTACAGGAGACAATATCACTCATTTTGGCTATGGTCATAATAATCCGTTCCTTTTATGCGTACACAAGGATAGAGAACTGGCATTTATGTCAGATGAGAGGGCGGGTTGTAGTCAAATGAATGGGGCATCAATCAAAGATAAACAAAAAATACTATTCAACATTTACCCCAACCCCACACGTAACATCCTCAATATTGAGTTTGAAAATATGCCTAAACGGAAAGGAGTGCTTTACATCACCGATATGGTGGGTAGGGTGGTCTGGTCGCAAGAGACGCCTGAACGACATCTGAAAATCAATGTAAAAAGATTCCAATCAGGACTTTATGTGGTCACTTGGATTGGTGTAGGGAAGAAACATAGTGTGAAATTTGTAAAGAAGTAAGAGCTTCAGACTTCCTACCTATCACTTGTCACCTACCACCTTTTACGACCCCACCGATTAGCCGCCATACTATGACGGCTCTACCAAATGAAAC
>Ga0310690_10008597_pt1 | contig 12920 bp, 10 predicted proteins | sample AusTroGonzalo_MG_2_FD_207661 | JGI IMG/M metagenome (GOLD analysis project Ga0310690, IMG submission 207661) | Bovine rumen microbial communities from tropical cattle in Woodstock, Queensland, Australia - Gonzalo_04 (v2) (version 2) | ecosystem: Host-associated > Mammals > Digestive system >...
CCGTTCGGGTACACATTGTACCAGTATTTCCAGATGCAACCCCTTCCGCATATTTCCGAACCATACCTGTCAAACCTGATAACAGTATCAAACCACACATTCGAAACAACATCACCCTCCTTGTTAATGAAGTTAAACAATCCATCACCCGACTTTACAGTTTTGAAGCCAAAGGACTCAGAATCATCAACAACATCATAAGACCTTGAACTTGTCCTTGAAAACGGCTTGCCATTTTTGTCAAATGTTATGGCATTAGGTATGAAATCGGTATACAACCCAATTTCAGAATCTGATAGGCTTGACAGAAGATGCCTGTTATTCCTGACAAAATCGCTTACTTTTCTTATTTCTTTGGATGACAAGTTACTTCCGCTCATGTCACCGATAATCTTCGGATTGTCAGATATTGTCATCGTTGCGTATGTGCTTGAATCGGTAGAATCATCAGCCTTGAACTTTATCCTTTTCCCATGTCCACCCTTCTTATAACTTCCATTGGTGTCTAGCCATAGACTCGTTTTGATGCCTGTATACTTTTCAGGCAGTTGTGGTGACTCGTCAACCCTGTCAAAATGCATCGTTTTTTGGAAGTTCGTATCACCATCAAGGACAAACTGGTCACCATGCGCTATAAGATACAGCGTTTCAACATTTTCTGAAACAATGTCATATATGAAGTTGACTTCCTCTTCATTCAGGAAACCACAACCGACAAACACAGGATTATAGAAAACTTTGACATAACCGATATTACCATTCTTCCTGATGAAAACAATAGGGAACACGTTCCTGTCAGTGATACATGCTTCAAGAATCCCGAAATCAAATGAATCTGTACCTATATCAGCAGGGTGCATCCAAAAAAGTCCCTCATCAACACAATCGTCATCATGACTGACAAACCTTGTGTCCTTGTACAAGGTGTCAAGCACTTCATCGTATTGTTTCTCTGTGATACAAATTCGTTTCATTTTCATCATCTGTTTCAGTCCGCAAAAATACATAAAAAATCACCACAACGGACAAAAAAATACCGCCATTTCCGTTAATTTTTCTTAAAAACAGCGGTATCTAATATAAAGTGTTATAAAACAATCAATTAGATATTGATATAATCGGAAAGTTTCTTCGGGTATTTCATTGAATCGGAGACAGACTTGTCATTGATGTTGTTGATGTCATCGAGTGTTATCTCATAGACTGTCTCATCGGTGTCCTGTCTCGGGTCGACCATGTTGTCATTGTTCATCTGGTCAGCCTTCACTTCCCAGTATCCGCTCGCTGTGGTGTCATAAGGGGCACCCATCCTTCTGCGGATGTCGGTTTTCTCGGCTGCTGTTGGATTCCGTCTCTCGTACTCCTTCCTAAGTTCATCAACCTTCTTGTCATTGTTGTCAATGGCATCCTTAAGGTCGTTCACGACACTCAGCAGAGTACTCAAGTTCTGGTTAAGCTCACCGATTTTGATTTCAGTGTTCTCCTGAGATGTGGTGAGGTCATCAACATCAATAACCTCATCATCCTCGGTCTCAATGTCAGTCTCAACGGCATCCTCATCATCGGGTTCGATGTCATCAACCTCCATGTAATCTTCCGCTTCACCACCTGTTTCAGGCATTGTCATGTCAGCAGTATTGTCAGCGGGTGCTTCTGCGTGAGGAACATCACCATTTTGCATGTTGTCCTGTCCCGTAGACTGCGGCATCGGCTGTTCCGCACCCTGTTGCTGTGGCATGTTGTCCATTTCACCACCTTGTTCGGGATTTGGATTCTGCTCACCATCCTCGTCCATCCTTGCGATGTAGCCGTTGATTTCGTCAAGGCGTTTCTTGACGTTGCCAAGATCGTACTGTTCAATGAGGTTTTTCTTTTCCATGTGTTAGTCGTTCAGAATGAGTTTATTGTCCTCGGTGAGAAGTGTCCTGCACTCCTCAGTCCTCTCGTATAGACCGCTCTGTTTCTTTTCGCGGCGCACCCTTTTTCCGTTCTCATCAGTCTCAATGCGACTTCCGTCACAAAGGGCTTCTTTTACCGAATTTACAATGTTATTGCACATCTTCTTCCTTGTTTTCTTCCTTATTTTCTTCAACAACCCCCGTATTGGTTTTCTTTGTCCTGCGTTTCTTAGGTGTGGCGGTTGTTTCCTGTGTTTCTGTTTCTGTAGTGACATTCTCAGTCACCTTTTTCTCCTCTTCAATGGCATCCTTTACGAAAGATTCCATCTCCTCGGCATATTTCATGATTTCCTCGGTAAGGACTTCCTGCATAGGTGTCATCTTATTAGTATCTTGCTTCAGAGTGGCTGCTTTTCTGCTCCTGTTGTCTGACAAGCCGATTACAGTTACAGGGGTTTCCTTCTTCTGTACGCTCACAGACCTCCTGAATCTCTCCAATGAGAGTTTCTTCTCGTTCGCCATCCTAGGCTGTGCCTTGTGTTTTACCTTCATGATAAAATTCTTTTCTATATAATAAATATATGGAACAAAGAAAAGTTTGAAATTAACATTTTTTAAGTTCATCGTGGTATATTTTTGTTTAGTTTTGCACCATAATATTTATAAGAAACATGAAGGATGAAAACCATAAGAATCACTGAAAACCAGTTCAATGAAATCCAAAAAGAATTCTCACCGAAAATTGTTATCAACGAGAGTTCTTTCAACCGAATCGTCAACTGGCTTGAAAACTACGAAATCGCACTCATAACCGCATTCAGAGGGAAGAAGGAAAACATTGTCAACAAGGGCAATGTCAAGGATGACGGAAAAGAGGAGGGATACGAATATTCCCACAAGGAAAACAGGGAGAGAAACAGGGAACTCGGAGCAGCTCTTCTCAAATTGGGTTATGGCATAACAAAGGTCAGTGGTGTATATGTTGAGAATTTCGGTAAGCCTAACTCAAGATTGTCAAATGAGGAGAGTTTCCTTGTGGTCAACAAAAACGATGACCCCGACTTCTATAACAGGATTTTCAAACTCTCGGAACACTTCAATCAGGATTGTTTCTGCTACAAGGCTAAAGGTGATGACATTGGCTACAACATCGGAACGAATGGTGCTGACTATCCAGGATACAACAACAAGGTGAGAAACGGAAAATTCGTGACAGGTGTAAAAAACGAGTTCATGACACGTCTGAAGAACAAAGGTTTCGCATTCACAGACAAGAATAAAGATGAACTTGAACCATTCTCGACATCACATAAGGAACGTAAACAGGAGAGGATTGACAAAAAAATAGAGAAATCATTGAATGAGGTTTTGGTTTGTTTCTCAAACTATGGATTTGGTGCGAAACAGAGCATAACCAACATATCGGAAAACCTGTTGAAAATTCTTCATTGTTAATGTTTTATTTTGTGGTATTTTTTTTCATTTAAGCATACTTATATATAAAACATAAGTTATGGTTAAGAAAATAACATTAAATGAAACACAATTTTCAAATATTGTTTCAAAAATTGTTCATGGTATTCTCAATGAAGAAAAAGGAAACATGACAATAGAAGAATTCAAGAAAGAACTTCATCATGAACAATATGAGTATGTTAGAGATTATTGTATTAATGTTCTTGATGATTGTGGATATGATCATGATAAATTCCACAAAATTGTAGACGGATTTGCTTGGGACGTTTCTGAAAACTTATCCAAAAAAGCATTACTTATTTTAAGTAAAGATGATTGGAACTACCCATCAAATAAGTTATACACACTCAAGTATGAAATGGATAAATTTGATATACACAATTTCAATGACTTACTTAAATCAAACGACCCATTTCCAATATTCAATACTTGGTTCTTTCATTGCTTTGATTTACAATATAAGATTAAGCAAAAATTTATTGAATATCTATTAGAAATTCTTTCTAATAGTCAAAGATAACACGGAATTTTCACACCAAATCCATAAAATCTATATTAGTTTCCTGAAACCTCAGATTTGTGTTTTTGAATAACTTCTTTATATAACCTATTAAGATATTCGGCATATTTATCCAAACCATATTTTTTAGCTAAGGAGATTGAGTCGTTATCTCCACCCATGAGTTGCAAAATAGAGTCCTCGTAACTTGTTTCTCCGTTAAGATAAGATTTCATGTTTCTAATGTCACGCTGTATAACACCCATAACCCAACCATCATCTGAATTAAACATTTTATTAAACTCTTTACTTCCATATTCAGGTGTATCACTATGGAAATTGTTTTTATTGTAAGTATGAGGGTTGTACGGTCTTTTATTATCACGAATGTTTTGTTGTACAAAAATATCCTCTGATTTTTTGAACGGGTTTACCTTTGGTAAATTCTTTGCTTTCCACAATCCAGATTTGACTCTATCTAAAACACCCTCATTAAGTACTCTTTTACTGATTTCAGTAATCATATTCATAAATTGATTTTCGGTGAGTGTGATTGTTTTTTTCATATTATTGAGGTTTACTACGTAATTTTACTATAAATATTACGTTTTTTTTTTGATACTGTATTCAATTTAGTCAATTGATATTACCACATCCTCACTCACACAAACCTTCTTCAATTCCAACATTTTCTCATCACGGAAATGACACGCCTCACTTCCATCAACGTATTTTAGAAGTTCATCAATGGTGTTGTGTTTCAACAAGAAGGATTTCAGTTGACCATAACACACTCCTATTGAAAAACGCATTTGCAGTACTCGTACTCGTTGATATACCGCCTTACAAGGTTGTTCACCTTTGAAAAATTGTCAATAATTACATTGTTCTTATTTCTCCTTACCCTATCTATCACCTTTTCACCCTTCACACCGACATACTCACACAATGACAATGACAGTCCGAACGACATTGACTTCTTCTCATCATAGATGAACATGAACGAGTCACCGTTTGTCACATGGCACAACTTTATGTCACCATTGTCGATATATCTTATGAATCTTTTCACACCGTTAACTCCGATTTTTGGTAAGTCAACATAAACATATTCTATTGACTTCGCCACCTTCTCCACACAAAACTTGACAAATGCGGACATGTCATCCTCGAAGTCGGCACGTCTCTCGTTCTTCCTGTATGTCCACCACATCATACCACCATCATAACACTTGTCAAGCACATTGAATCTGTTGTCAAGCTCTTCCCTCGCGTTCTGGACACCGATGATTATGGTCGGTATTGACCTGTCAGCATCATCAATATCATCAACGACATTGAACAGCCTTGTGTAGTCAGGCATCTTTGATGTGGTTATTATGTTTCCGATTTTCCGCATTTAAAGTTTTTTTGGGTGTGCAAAAATACGCAAAAACACGGACATCAAACACTAAAAAATGTTAATTGTTTTTTCCGACAATCTTCATGATTTTTGCTGTGTAGCTCATTCTTCCGTCAATGGTCAGCGAAGGGTCTATAACACCATAGAATCCTGTCGCGAAGAATGACACGGCATCATACATTGTCGTTTTATTGTTAAGCTCCTTGACAAAACTGTTCTTTGCCTCAAGTTCAGCCATCTTTGACATGAGTCCTTTGACACTTCCTGTGAAGTTGTTGGAGTTGAGGTACGCATAAGAATATGTGTTGGCATCCTCATACATCAGGTTGGCGATGGTAGCCGCCCTTGAAAGTGGTGTGAGTGTAAGAATATCATTTTCACCCAGCACCTTGTATGCCTTGACAATGTCAATGTCCTTAACCCTCGATGCTGTTTCTGAGTTCGATAGTTTCTCACGCTTGTTTGTTTTTTTAGGTATTATCTCTGTGTTTGCCATTATTTTATAAATTTTTAGTTACCACCAAAGAAACTGAAATGCATCGTGTCACCATATGTGCCACCCCAATCCCATCCGTAATTTTGGAATATTTTTACAAGTTTATGTCCAGGTGTTCTTATACAATTTGCGTCATCGCCGCCACCTTCCGCATCAACTAATAACCAATACTTACCACCGACACTTTTATCGGCTAAAGCTTCCTTATATTCTTTTTCATTAAACCATGGATTACCACTGACATTATTCACTTTCACCATATTCTCATTAGAATTACTAAAAGGATTTGTATTTTCTACCTCAACAAACGGGTGGATATTGCTGTCAGCATTACCATAAGCACACACATCAACAGCAGCACCCAAACAATGGTTCGAAACGTAACCGCTTCCTGTAGTTGTGAAACGCAAAGATGAAACAATACGTATGTTTGTTACACCTTCCTTGTCAGCTTCCTCTATTATCTTTGCAAGAGAATCCATCAGTTTCACATTGATTTTCGCATTGACCACACCGTTATGTTCAGTCGTAATTGAGAAGTTTCCTATGTAGTTGTTGATGTAACCTAACTGTTCAGCATTGTAGTCACTTTCTTTAGTTGCTCCATTCGCAAGTGAAATCATATTCTTATTCTTGTCCGAATACTTGTCACCATAATTACCATCAAACAAATATCTAAACTTAGTATCATAGTCTGATTTCATCACATCCTGATAATCATCACTGAGAGTGATATCATCTGATGTGGTATATGAAGAGTTTGTTGAAAACCCCTTACTTGACAAATCACTTGTCAGTTCGTTAAGTATCTGATTCACATTTGATATGTTACCATTCTCATCAAACATAATGTTTGTCAGGTTATCAGGAACAAACCACTTCTTTGTCAGCGGAAGCGCGTTCCTTGACAGCCTCATACCCCTAACCCTTGTGACCATGTCACCGACAGTCATTGAATGGCTCACACTTATCACCATATATGCACCTCTGAACATCGGTATGTTGAGCAACTGGAAATACATCATCGGTGTTATCTGCATGCACCCCATCATCTCAAACTCACAGAAATACGAATACCCGGAATACACCTGATAGATGTCCTGACCGTAATACTGTATCTTGCTCTTTGTACCTCCAGCCTTGCCAGCCAACTGAGTAAGAGCAACAATGGACTGCTCAGTGGCTATAGGGTTCTCCATTGATATGTTTACTGACTTGAATATGGCGTTGTCCTGACGTCCGAAGGTCACACCGAACGAAGGTATCATGTAACCATAAGGGCTGTTGGAACTATCAAGTTGTGAAGGAATAACCTCACCATCACTATAAACATCAAAATAGTCACCCATGTAGCCATTGGACTCGTTAACTATCTCAGAAGGCTTGTTGGTGTATACGACCACAATCTTGTTCATCTGCTCGGCATCACCCATGTCATTGTACGGCATAGGTGTGAACGCCTCAATAAGTTTCCTTGTCATCTCGGTAGTCCCACTACCGTCACCGTCATTGGAGAATATGAACGTGTCAGGGAAACCGAAAATCATACAGTGATGCCTTGAAGCCACATTGTCAATAAACTTCAGTATCCTGCCATCATTTGCGATACTTGAATCAAGAAGGTCACCTACAATCTTCGGGTTAAGGTGAAGCACGTTGCTCATATCACGGAAAAAGGAGTCCATGAACACAATGTTCTTCATCATGTTGTACACCCTGTACTGTTCGAAATCTGTCGTATAGAGCCATCTGTCATAGATGTTTTTAAGGTGTGTGTATATCGCGACCTTTATGTCCCTGTTCTCATTCGCGAGTTTAGCCTCATCATCAGCACGTATCTCAGATGATGATGTGCCGTTTGTTTTCTTGTCAGGATTCCTTGTCGTGAGTGCCTCAAATATCGAGTTCACAAACTTGACCTCAGGAATGTCAGAAGCCTCACCGAAATCACCCAACCAACCCACATATTTCAACATGGAAGCGGTAGGGGATTCATAGTTCTCACTGTCACCAGAACTGGCATCCTCAGGAACATCAACCATAATACCCGGGAATGCAGGAACAGGCTGGTTATCCTTGTCAGTACTCACATCAGAGGAATTCAACGGTATTCCCATAGTTTTGAATGTGCGGTTACCAGATGCAATCTGTGAGTTAATCTCGTTAACACATTCCTTGAACATATACATGAATGTCTCAAGATGGCACATAACATCACGGAAAACATTACCTATGAACGGATACATGCCCATAAAGGATGCAATGGTTATGTTGTTTGTCTCCTCAAACCCCTCACTGTCAATCCTTATAATCTCAGTATCGTTGTAACAATTGTTCAGTTCGTTTAACGCATCATCGTAAGATTTGGGGTATTTTATAACCGCAGTAATGGAATACACGTACTTTTTGGTCTCAACACTATATGCTGAATTGTATTCCGCTGTTATGTCATCATAAACATCTTCAATATGCCCGTAATTCCTTCCGAACGTGCTGTTGTACAAATCAATGGCATTGTTGTATGCTGAGGTGTCTATCCTTGAGAAAAGCGTTTTTATCTGATTTATGTATTCTTCGTTCTTCTGGTTGTGGTCATCGGATGATGGAACGATATTCAAGTCAACACCACTCTCAGCATCATACTCCTTCCTGAAGAACACCTTCACAGAACGTTCATCGGTTATTTCCGTGTTACCGACAGACAAATCCAGACTTTTACATGCGTTCAGTATGGCATCATAACTGTCAGTGACACCTTTGCAGACATCGGATTTTCTGACTATCCTCTCAATACTCCTTTTCTCCTTGTTGTTAAGCACATTAAGAATGTGTGTCCTGTCTCCTGCAACGGTGTTCCTTATATTGTCAGCAAGTTCCATAAGCCTGACAGGGTCATAGGCTCTGTCACCATCACCATAGAGTTTCCATGAAAGGTTGTTCTTTGAGTTCTCATCCCAGTAGCCGCTTCCCCACCATTTGCAGTATGGTGCAGCCATTATGTAACCCATCGGAACATCCGACAATATGCCATAGGTATATCCCACAAATGTTACATCAGCCTCATAGTACCCGTTGGATGCGTTGAACGAGCCCTTGAAATTCGAGCAGTACAACTGATATGTGACAGGCTTGCCATAGAAGCCCTTTATCTGTAGCCTAAATTTTGGATAAGGCACAGTGAAGAAACACCCAAAAACATTCTCTGCGGTCAGTTTGTCACCGAAATGAAGAGCCTCCTCCCTTGCGAAAAGCCCTGAGCCCCTAACATCTATGAATTTTATCTTCACAGTAGGGACAAAGTAATTCTCAAACGATATGTTCACACTCTCAACACCCAATCCTTCAACAACATCCTCCCTTGCGATATCACTCGCACTTATGTCAGTGTAATATGTGGTCAGGTATCTCTTATCGCTTCCGTCAACCTTGCTGCCATCCAAAAAACTTACCCAACTCTTCCCGTCCTTGTTCATTCCAGACCTCCATGATATTGTCACATCACGTTTCTGCGAATCAACAGCACCATATTCGTTCATTGATGCGCGGTTGACAATCTCCGCAGTAAGCCTGAAACCTATGCAGAAATCGGTATAATCGGGTGTTATCGTGGTTTTTCCGACCTTGCCTGAAACATCATTAGGCTCAACAAAAACGACACGCCCTTTTCCTTTGTTGTACTCATCTATCTCAAACTGTGTAGCCATCAGAATTTCTCGTTTACTTTTTTTGTGCAGGTCTCAACCTTGCCTGTCCATGAGTCCCTGTATTTTGACAGACCATTGTCCTCCTTTGTATAAGTATATGCCTTATATTTTATCAGTCGGCAAAGGTTCTTCCTAAAATCTGAAATCTTGTCACCGTTTATGCCGCTTATCTCATCAGATGTCAACATCCTCTCCGTGCTTCCCGTATATTTCCCCTGCCCATACGTGTTGTTAAGTGCTTCAGTAGCAAATGAAAACCCATCACTGAAAACATACATCTGCAAAATCTGCGCTGCTGACAACGGATCCTTCACCTTGTCAAGCCCAGAATAAGTGTATATACTTGAATAATAATCTCTTACCTTCCCCATTATTACCTCATCCTCATCAATCCCGTCACTCTTACCATCGTGTTGCTCAACATAGGTGTCTATCAATGCCCACCCTTCCCATTTGCTGTTACAGAACGAATGGCTGTCATCACCATATTCATATATGCCATAGAAAAATCTTCCACCATCTGCATTGTTGAGGGTGGATACAGGTGTCTGCCCCATGCCTGTCTGAAACAGCCCATTATACATGTCCATCACAATTGATATGACATCATCCTTCACAACCTTCTTATAACTTGTTTTCGGTTCGACATCAAGCACAATCTCCTCTGCGGACTTGTAATTCTGTCCGCTCACATCAACACCCGCAGTTGTAAGCACCTTCCTGACATCATCGCTGAACCACTCCTCAGGGAATGGCATAGAGTCAACAGACATCCTCATCCCCTTCACATGTGTGTTCATGTCACCGTTTGTCATACGATGAACCACGGAATAAATCATATACGCTCCACGGAAAAGCGGTATGTTGAACAACTGGAAATACATCAACGGTGTCACCTGCGCATCACCCATCATGTCAAACTCACAGATATAGGAATATTTGGTGAGCACCCTGTACAAGTCCTGACCATAGAAATTAACCTTCCTGTTCTTGCCGCCGTAATGGTCTGCAATATACTGCATCGACCTTGCAGACTCTCCCGTTACTGTAGGGACTTCCATGCTTACGCTTATGTTCTTGAAAAACGAGTTGTCAATCCTTCCATAGGTTATGCCAAAACTTGGCACAATGTATTTGCCGTTCGCGAACGAGAACGCCTTTTCAGCATACTCATTCAACATGTCACCGTCGGAAATGTACAGGTTGTCATCGGAAAAGCCGTTGTTTCCTCCCGGTATGACATCAGAAGGTCTGTTACCATACATGAAAACCATCATGTTCTCCGAAGATGCCTTCCTGACAGCTGAGAACGGGAACGGTTTGAAAATGTCAGTTATGTTCTCTATTGATGTGTTCCCATCCTTTATCGGGTTGAAGGACAATGTGTCACCATAAGCAAACAACTTGCAGTTGTGTTTTGATGCGATCGTTTTAAGGAAACTATATATTGTGCTTGTAACACTTTCATTCTCAACACAGTCCATTATAGTGTCAGCATTGATGTGAAGCACGTTACTTATGTCTCTATAAAAGCCGTCAACAAAGGCGAACTTTTTCATCATGTAATCAACAGTGAACCTGTCCTCAGATGAGGATACAAGCCACCGGTCCCAAATGTTCTTGAAATATATGTAGGATGCCGGCAAAACATCAGTGTCAGTTTCGGAATAGTCGGTAACATTCTCATACGAACCCTTATTCTTCCTTTGGGCAGCCTCCACATAACCCGTAACAAGTTTGTATTCAGCCCAACCATCTCCATTCTTCACGACATCACCAATCCACCCTGTCCTGTCATACAGGTAACCACCTTCATCGTCATCATCCCTCAAAATTATCCCAGGGAACGGGGGTATCTGGCTGTCATTGTCAATATGGTGGACATGTATCCGCTGTACCGTGTCAATACCGAATTTCAAATTGTTCACACCCAACGCCTCAGGTGACCTTACTCCCTTCGCCATGTCATCATAAGCCTCCTGAGCAACAGAGTATATGGTATGGATAAATGTCTCAAGATGGCACATCAGAAGTTTAACGACATTACCGATATAAGGAGTGAAACCTATGAGTTCTGAAATCTTACAATCCGTGTTCTGCGCAACATTCTCATTTGCGGCGTCCTCCTCTTCGGACGCTTCCTTCAAAACATCATTTATGTCTGAAAAGGTCTCGCTCACATCTAGTGTGTAATAAACAACAGCCGAAACACAATCGTTCATAACAGTCTCACCATTCCTGTAACCTATACAAAACGAACTTGTCGTCTGGTTGGTCATATTGGTGTCAAGCACATAGTCCAAATCTGAAGCAAGTTCCCTTATCTTTTTGCCGCTGTATGTCCTGTTATACTCGTAAATAAGAGCATTGACCTCCGATAAGTCAGGTTTTTCAGGTTTTACAAACCCTTCATTGACATACTTTGAAACCTCAAGGTCACCATAGGAACTGACAACACCGTCATCACTACCATAATCAACTGATGGAGAGTTATTAGAGTTCTCACCTAGACTAACATTTATGGTTGATGACGCCTGATACAGACCACTTCCATCACCGTCCGACAAATTCCTGGAAGTGACGTATGATATGCTTCTTTTCTCAAGTGATGAATAACCGTCACTTACTATTGAAATTATCTTCCTTTTTATTTCGGAAGCCTTGTCACCCTTACCAATTGTATTGCTGAACTTTGATGCTGTTTTGTATCTTGTGAAGTCAAAATCAGGGTTTTTCGCAACTGCATCCCTTATCTTCTGAAAAACATCTACAAGAAGTACGGGCTCCTCCGTTCTCCCTCCGTCACCATAAAGCTGCCACGAAGGGTCTGACTTGTGCTTGTCCCAATATGCACGACCGATATTGTTGTCACATGGTGCTGACACCACATAAAGCAAAGGGATGTCCGACAATATGCCGAAGTCATACCCAATGAGACTCACATCAGCGACAAAATTACCCGTTTTGTCATCAAACTTGCCGTTGAAACCCACACAAGTGAGCTGGTATGTCATGGCTTTACCATAGTACCCCTTCACTAAAAGAGTGAATTTCGGGTATGGCATCGTGAAGAAACACTGAAAAACATTCTCCGATGTCAGCCTTGTACCCGAATGTGTCGCCTCCTCCCTTGAAAAAAGTGCGGAACCCCTGACATCGACGAACCTTATCTTCACGGATGCGGCATAGAAATTCTCAAGCGCCACCTCTATATTCTCAACGCCCAGACCTTCAACAATGTTGGAGTTCCTTATGTTCCTGTAGTCAATGTCCGTGTAATATGTGGTGAGATACTCATTGTCTGTGTTGTCAATCTTAGAGCCACGTGTGAAATACACATTACCGCTTTTCGGTTTGCCATCCTCACCAGTTCCAGAGAACCACGTTATCGCCACATCCTCACTCTCCCTTGACAGGCCCGACACACCTACAAAGTCCATCCTGT
>Ga0310690_10008598_pt1 | contig 12920 bp, 13 predicted proteins | sample AusTroGonzalo_MG_2_FD_207661 | JGI IMG/M metagenome (GOLD analysis project Ga0310690, IMG submission 207661) | Bovine rumen microbial communities from tropical cattle in Woodstock, Queensland, Australia - Gonzalo_04 (v2) (version 2) | ecosystem: Host-associated > Mammals > Digestive system >...
TGTTCGGTATTTGGTACATCCACCAACGTCTCCCGACAGAGGCACTCTTTCTATGTCCTTGAATAAACAAACACACGATGAACCCACCCGGCTTCTGCTGGGTTCACTCTGGGTTCATCGTGTGCTTGTATCAATTTTCCTCGGAAGGGGGAAGTCCTGCTGACCATCATGTCCAGTCTCGCGCAGGAAGAAAGCCGGTCCATTTCGGAGAACTGCACATGGGGCCAGAGAAAGCGGTTTGCAGACGGCAAGGTCACGGTTCCGTTCAAACGGTTCCTCGGCTATGACCGTGGCGAAGATGGGAATCTGGTGATCAACCCGGAGCAGGCCGAGGTGGTCAAACGCATTTACGGGATGTTCCTGAAGGGCATGACACCGCACGGCATCGCAAAGACCCTGACCGATGAAGGCGTCCCGACACCGGCAGGCAAATGCCAATGGGGCCAGACCACCATCAAGAGCATCCTGTCGAATGAGAAGTACAAGGGAGATGCCTTGCTGCAGAAAACCTTCTGCGAGGACTTCCTGACCAAGAAGATGAAAACCAATCAAGGCGAGGTCCCGCAGTACTACGTGGAGAACAACCACGAGGCCATCATCGACCCGGAGACCTTCGAGATGGTCCAGCGGGAACTGGCCAGACGGACCAAGGGCAAGAACCGCCACAGCGGAGTCCACCTGCTCTCCGGCAGAATCAAGTGCGGCGACTGCGGCGGATGGTACGGCTCAAAGGTCTGGCACTCGCCGGAAAAGTGTAAGCGGACCGTCTGGCAATGCAACCAGAAGTACAAAAACGAGGTCCGCTGCACCACGCCGTACCTTGACGAGGCCTCGGTGAAAGAGCGCTTCACGGTGGCGGTCAACCAACTGCTGGCCGGACGGGATGCCGCCATCGCCGCCTACGAGCAGGGCATGGCACGGACCCTCGACACCACCGAGATGGAGGCCCAGCAGGAAGAGCTTCTTTCCGAGATGGAAGTGCTGAACGGAATGATCCAGCAGATGATCAGGCAGAACGCCACGGTGGCGCAGGACCAGACCGAGTACAAACAACGCTTCGATTCCCTCAGCCAGAAGTTCAAGGACGCCGAGGCCAAGAAGGATGCGGTCGCCCAGCAGATCAGCGACATCCGGGACCGGCGCGGCACGATGGAGGACTTCCTCCGTATCCTGAAACAGCAGGACGGCGAGGTCACTGCCTTCAGCGAAAAGCTCTGGTGTGGCCTGCTGGACTACGCCACGGCCTACGCGGATGGCCGCCTGACCTTCACCTTCAAAAACGGCTCCACCTTCGAGAGCTGAGCTGGGTAAATGCAAAGCTCCCGATCATCGGATTATGATTTTCTGGTGACCGGGAGCTATTCTTTACTTGGTTCTCTTTCCGGTGTTTTCTGAACCCCTAATTTCTTCGTGATAGAAATAATCCACTATTACCGGATGTCCTTTTGGCACTCTGCCATAGGGCATTTCATTGTCGACAAACGGGCAGTCATATTTCTTTGCCATTCCCTCGGCCTTCTTCTCCAACGTCTCGAAGTAGCTGCGGTTATGCTTGTTATATATTTCATCATAAAGAGGCACCAAACTCGGATACTTCTCCGCAATGTAGTCCATGATGGTCTTTTTAAAGCCACCGCGCAGATTAAGGTTTTCAAGCCAGAACAGGTCACACTGATCGTGCACCCGCTCAAAAATCGCCTCGAAATCCGTAATACCGGGAAATACGGGAGACACAAAACATACCGTGCGGATACCTGCTTCATAAACCTGCTTCATAGCCATAATCCGGCGCTCAATACTTACGGCTGAATCCATATCATTTTTGAAGTTCTCATCCAGCGTGTTGATTGACCATGACACAGTAACCTGTCCCAGTTTCTTAAGCAGATCAACATCACGTACTACCAGATCGGATTTTGTACAGATCAGGATATCCGCTCCACTGCCGATCAGCTGCTCCAGCAGCTTTCTGGTATTGCCGAACTGCTCCTCCTGCGGATTATAGCCATCCGTGACTGAGCCAATCACCACGCGCTGACCGGCATATTTCTTCGGATTTTTGATCTCCGGCCAGTGCTTCACATCAAGAAATGTTCCCCATTTCTCCGTGTGACCCGTAAAACGCTTCATGAAAGAAGCATAACAATATTTGCAGGCATGGGTGCAGCCCACATAGGGATTAACTGAATACCCGCCGACCGGCAGGCTTGACTTGGTCATAATATTTTTCGTCTCGACTTCTCCGATCAGAATGCCGTCCATTTCTACTTGTGCCATAGCCTTTGTGCCTCCAGTACCTTATTAAATTCTTCAGGCATTTCCTGAACCATATTTTCATCGCCAATGATGGCTGTAAGGTCTTCCTTCATAAAAACAGGTATGCCAAGTGCATGCGCCTGATTGGTGAGAGACCAAGCCCACTCCGGCTCCGTATGTATCTTCCTGCTCTGTGCACCGGTCATGGTGCCAACTACGATCCAGTCAATTCCTGAAAGATCAACCAATCCGGGATCGTCAAATAACGGCTCGAACGTTACATGAAAATGCTTTGCCCTGACGTTTTTCCGCAAAGCATCGATCCGCCACAGTTCTGCTTTTCGAGTGACCGTCACGCCAAACCATGCATTATCCAGATCGGTTTCAAAATCCAGCAGATCAGGGCGTTTGGAAAGGAACAGGAACTGGTGTTGCGGATTTTCCCTGATCTTCGAAAAAACCTCATCCCGCCATTCCCGCTGCCAGCCTGCGAGGTCACTCATTCCTGTCAGAAGGAAATTCTGTGGACGTGACCTCTCCATCATACGCAGCTTACCCGGAAAGAACTCCGGCTTGCTGAAATCCTCGATCATATGCCAGCGCTTTACATTATTCCTTGCGTAGCAATACGGGCATCCAACCGTGCAGCCAATGACCAGATTCATGTTCTGGATATTATCCTTGATGCAAACGCTCATGATTCCTGCCACTCCTCCAGATTCTTCCGGATGCGATCAAGGTAAGCTTCAAACTGCCGAACTTCGTCTTCCTCAAAACCCTTATAATAGATCTTGCTCATCTGCTCTGATACTTCGTCATATTCATCCTTCAGTGTATGAGCTTTTTCCGTTAGATATAGAAGCGTTTTTCTCTTATCGCTTTCAGACTGAATCCGGCGAATCAATCCCTGATTTTCCATACGCTCCAGCATCGTGGTCAGAGAAGTAATCGCTAATCCACATTTTTCTGAAATGGCTTTGATTGGAATTCCGTCCTCCTGCCAGAGTACATAGAGGATTCGTCCCTGTGCTCCATTGAAAGCATCTACATTTTTTGTGTTGAGAATTTTCTCAAAGATTCGGTCGCCCAGCTGCTTGATCTTTGATACAAGAAATCCACCATTCGTTTTCATCGAAAATGCTCCTATGTAGTAGTTTTAATATTCTACTACATAGGAGCTTTTATGTCAATACATAAAAACAGCCGGGAACCTGCCCGACTTCAACATTTTTCTGTTAACTTCACAGGAGGGCTCGAACGAGCCCTTTTTGCCCCAAAAACGAGCCCTCGACATTATGCCGCCGCTACCCGTATCAAAGACGTAGTGCAGTTTTCATAGACCTTGTTGATTTTCGCCTTTCCGACCGTTCCCAGGCGGGTCAGGAGCACGGAGATGTCCGCGGGCGTAAAGAATTCGCCGCCGGACTTGCCCGCGTTGGAGGCATACATGGTCATCAGGTATTCATAGGCATCGCCGAAGGCGTCGATCTCATGATCTTTGACAGACCCGAGATTCATGGCCGCAATGCCATCCAGCAGCTTGGTCAGGCGCTCGTTGCGCTTTGCGACTGTGGAACCCAGCTTATTGCTGTTCACATCGAAATCGTCAAACAGGCCGGCAAAATCACTTTCGGAAACGCTGCCCTTGGCGGATTCCTCAATATGACGGAAAACCTGTTCGAGCTTTTCATTCAGCAGCATCTCTGACCCGTTGGGCCAGGTCCAGGTCTCTCCCCTGTCGGCCTTTGCCCGGACATTGCAAAAGAGTTCACTGGGCAGGATGAAGAAGCCCTTTTCCTCAACCAGGCCTTCGCGCGCCCCTTCCGCCTCGGCGTCGGAAAGCTGGGCATAATCAAAGCCCTCGCCGCCCGCGGCCTCCTCGCCGGCGTTGATATAAGCCGTCAGATTTTCGGAAATATAGCGATAGAACATGGCACCCAGGACATAGTTCTTGAAGTCCCAGCCATCCACAGCGCCGCGCAGATCATCCGCAATGGCCCAGATCGCCCGGTGCAGCTCGTCCCGTTCTTGTTCTTTCTTATTATCAACTGCCATGGCAGAATCCTCCGTTCATATACAAACTCCCAAAATAGTATAGCATAAAACCTCTCCGGTTGGTATCCGTTTCTGAAAAAGTTTTTTTACGGTTACGGGATAGTTAGACACGTTTATGCCATTCAGGGCTGGTTGAGGAAAAACGCCCGACAGGGCATCAAAGCTCTGTCAGGCGCACTCACACTATTCAGTTTTGAACCTTGTATCACTTAGTGATTACCTCGTCCCTTAGTCGGACCCCATATACCACTCCTGTGGTGTACGCTTTTTCTACATATTCTGTATTGGCGTTATCAATCATATTCAGCAAGCTATTCAGCTCGCGCTGCTGGGGCTCAGGGATGGCGGAGCGGAGGGCTGAGATTCTCTTATTGATGACCTTCCGCGACTGTAAAAAATCGTCACTGTCTGTATACGGCTGCATGGTTTCTTCCATGGAGTCCGCTATGTAGGCTGCTAACATAATGCAGATCCTCCTCTAATGATAGAAATTCTTATATAAGTTGCACGTCATGTTACGGCAACAAAAGTAGTAAAAAGAAAAACAGAATTAGTATCATCGTCGGAGACAGAATCAGAACTGCCTCTGTCCTGGCAACGGAGGAGATGTCCTTCCCGAGCAGCACAAATGTGTACAAGGTAGGCGGCTGAATGAGATTTGACAAGCACACAGATCAGAGCTGCAAACCGGACAGGCGGTTTCAAATCATACGATCTGACAACCCGGACCACATAGCGGCCTGCACTGACCATCCAATTGGCCAGAAGACGAATCAGTCTGCGTGCAACATTGCGCATATCCTCGGAAAACCCTTGCATGTAATAGCGTACTGCATCAGACATTCTCTCCGCGATGGCCGATAACGCCTCGGTAAAAGTTTTCATCGCCTCCCGTACAGGTTCCATAATTCGCTCAAATGCCTCACACACGGTACGGATCGCCTCAGCGATCTTCTGGGTGTCAAAAACAACAGCCTCCATTTCTTTTCCATCATCTTCGGTTATGCACACGGTCTCGTCTCACCTCACTCTCGTTGGGACTATATGAATCTCTTGTATCAAAACAAGAGAACTATCGACACGATGGATTATACCACAGGATATTCCTCACTTCAAGAAAAAATACAACTGATTGAAAGAAAGCAAACTGTAAATACAATATATAGTTTATTATTCTCGTCAAGATCTTGAATCAATGGGTTTTGATGAATCGAGAACCTGTGAATAACGATGGAGCAGCTTTCACAGGTTCTCTTTTCATGCGGCAATGTTAAAAAGCCTGAGTAGCTGGCGTTCAAAATCCAGCAATTTAGGAGGGCCGTAACACAGCCATTTGCGGTAGTAGTCGGAACAGTATTGTGCGGCGATAGAACTGGTCTGAAAAACGCGTTGAATCTCAAGCGGTGTAGAACAGTGATATTTATGCATCAAGGGCGGAGGCGCGATTGCGTATTTTGCAAAGAAATCTGCTTCTGCTTCTTCAATAGAATGGTTGCTGTCATCGGGATTATCGTGATGTCCGAGGTAGCAGTGTCCGATCTCGTGAAGCAACGTAAAGCGAATACGCCCCTGGGATGTCTGTTCATCGTTATAGTAGATGACATATTCCCACATGCCGGTATTGTGATTCATTTCCAAACGGGAAAAACCATCGTCACTTTCATAATATGCGGCCATAGAATCTTCAAAAGGAAGACTTGAATAAGGCCGTAACACATAATGAAGCTTCCGCGCTATGAAAAATGGATCAATTGGGCAAGAAGACACTCCGCACTCTTCGAACATATAAACGACTTCTTTTTTGATTTCGTCCCACCGCTCTGACGATAATAGACCGCGCACTTTACTGTTTCCTTTCTCGCCATCACTCGTCGAACAATGCGTTTACAAGATCCCGCTTCTGTTTTACCGTCCAGTTTCGCGCATTACGGGCAATAGCACGCTGAGTCTGGTAGTAGACCAGTTCCGGATCATCTTCCCCTTCTGCATCGAGAAGGTACGCCGGAGTAGTATGCAGGGCTTGTGCGATGTTTTTAAGGATAGCGTCCTTTGGCCTACGGTCGCCATTAATGTAACGAGACATCGAGACTTCCGTAACGCCTACTGTTTCTGCGAGTTCTCTTTGCGAGAGTCCGTACTTTTCTAAAAGTTCAGAGATCCGACCTCCTAATGTGTTTTTCATGGTGTTGGGCAATCTCTCTTTCTGTTCTGGATTTGCTTATGCTCAGCATGGGCTTTCGCTCTGTGCCTTGGGCATGTTGCAGTGTATGGCTTACTTGTTTTTTCAGGCTCATCACGGATACAACATCTGCTTTGGCATCATGACAGATGGTTTGTTCTTCTGGCCCTTTCGTTTGTTTCAGCTCCAACTGACTTTTGCTCATTGGACTAGCATGTTGTCCAGCGCTCAGCATGCAAATAAATTTGCATTGAGGGCTTGTTTGCAGTACAGACTCTCAATGACCTCTGAACTTACCGAAAGTATAGCAAAACTTACCTTTTTTGTCAACCATTAATTTGTTATTGGTTATTATTCTCAATTAATAATTAACCAACTTAAACAATTTTTGTGGAAAGTTTAGCGGTTGACACTTGCCATTTCGGATGATATAATCTCACATATAATAACCATTTTATCCATCTGGAGGAACGTCGAAATGAATGTCAGACTACTGAAAGCCAAGCGCGTTGAGCGTGGCTTCCGACAGATTGATGTAGCAGAGAAGCTTCACATCACAGAGAAAACGATGAATCTCAAAGAATGCAGCCCGGTAAACAAGTTCACTGCTGATGAGATGCTGGCGTTGGTGTCGATCCTGTCGCTTACGGCAGAGGAATTCAACTCTATTTTTTTTGATCGAAACTTACCGTTTTGGTTAAGTATAAAAGATCAATTTTAACATAATTGTGTTGGAAAGCAGGAAACATTATAGCGGACCCGCCACTGGCGGGATGATAGTAAAGGAGTAGAATTAAAATGTTAAAAATGAAGAAGTGTTTTATCTGCAGTCCTCTCCAGGACGACGAAGGCCAGAATGCCGCGCGGGCAGCAAGGTATTGCAGAGATGCCATGTGGGACGGTTTCATCCCCATTGCGCCTCATCTGTTCTTTGAGACTTTTTTGTACGATACACATTCCGACCATATACATGTTAACAACATTATAAAGGCCGTTCTGGAGGAATGTTCAGAATTCCGTATTTTCTGCGATGAAGTCACTGAAGAAATGATCCTTGAAATCAAAGCAGCTCAGAAACTCGGCATTCAAATCAAGTTTTACGATGCCGACATGCGCGAGATCAACTATGACGCTTTGATCATCAATAAGAAAATCGGGCCCGGCTATAAGAAAATCATCGCAGAATCACACGGAGACTCGTACGCAGGTACTGTTTGCCCCTATGCGGCAGAATGCGCCAAAGCCGGCGGCGCCGAAACAAGTGTGCCCATGGAGCCGGCAGCAGCGCCGAGCGAAAGCAGCACTGAAGCTGAACCGGCAGAAGAAGAGAAAAACAGTATCGGAAGGAGGATTCAAAAATGGATGGAGATCTTTTTTACAACGGTTTGACGTGCCTTAACGCACAGGAGGCGGCGCCGGTAAAGGTAACCCTTTACCGGCATCAGGCCGAGGCTTTTCTGATGACAATGGACCTGTTCAGCGTCTTCTCCGGCGGGCTGCAGAAAAGCGAGGGGATGGCCTATCTGATGGAGATGGGCACCGGCAAAACGGTCACGGCGATAGCTTCAATGGGCTGCATGTACGAGGAGGGACTGGTCCGGCGGGTTTTGATTGTCGCGCCTTTAAGCATCCTTCCGGTCTGGGAAGACGAGATCAGAAAATACGCAGCTTTTCAAAACACCGTTACCATCCTGACCGGTAATATGGACCATAAACGGATGCAGTTGAAACACCTTTCCAGAAACGGCCTGCAGATCGTGATCGTGAACTATGAGAGCATGCGGAAACTGGTGGCGGAACTGAAACACTATGACGCCGACATGATCATCGCCGATGAGGGACACCGGCTGAAGGACCGGCGGACAGCTCAATCCGAAGCGATGCACGAGCTGGGCGACAGAGCCAGATACAAGCTGCTGCTGACGGGAACGCCCGTGACAAACCACGAAATCGACATCTGGTCAGAATACCGCTTTTTGGACCCTCATGTCTTCGGTCTTTCGTTCTATGAGTTTCGGAGCATGTATTTCGTGATGGGCGGATACGGGTATCACACGCCGATCTTTCTGAAATCTGAGCTGCCGGAGTACACCGAGCGTCTGCACAGCATCGCCTATCGCTGCCGGAAAGAAGACTGCCTGGACCTGCCGGAGATCACAGAGACGATCAGACGGGTGGATCTGGAACCAGAAGCACGGAAGCTGTATGACCTGGTCCGTGAGGACGCATACGCGGGACTCAGCAAAGCGAGGATCAGCGCGCCAAACGTCCTGACAAGGCTTTTGCGACTCAGTCAGATTACTGGCGGATATGTGACGGACGACGACGGAATTATCCAGACCGTGTCGCGAGCCAAGCTGGCCGCACTGGAAGACATCGTGGACGCGGCGACGGCAGAAGGCCAGAAGCTGGTCGTGATGGCGCATTTCACGCCGGAGCTTGATGCCATTGAAGGCATGCTGAAAAGAAAAAAGATCTGCTACAGCGTCCTCCGCGGCAGCACCCAGAATCGGGGCAAAGAAGTGGCAAGATTCCAAAACGACCCCAAATGCACGGTGTTTGTCGGCCAGATTCAGGCTGCCGGAGAAGGGCTCACCCTGACGGCCGCGAGCACAATGATTTTCTACAGCGTGGATTATTCGATGGTACATTTTGAGCAGGCCAAGGCCCGGATTCACCGATCCGGCCAGACAAAACCCTGCAGCTATATTTACCTGTGCTGCCGGAATACCGTGGATCAGCGGGTGCTGAAGGCTTTGCGCGAGAAGAAGGACCTGGCACAGATGCTGATCGATGATTACCGGGAAGGTAACGACCCCTTTGCGGGCGGGAGGTAGAAGCATGAGCAGCAATCAATACAAACCGGTTACGAGCGTGCAGGGTATTCGGGAATACCTCGGCAACAGCACGGTCGTCAGTTTCGACTTTGAAACCGCGCCGGACGAGGCCTATCGCGACGATGCGAAGGCCGCGCTGGACCCGGCGAGGAGCCACCTTGTGGGGTGCAGCTTTTCGGTGGAAGAGCACACGGGGATCTATGTGCCGATCGTGCACCTGCACGGGCCCAACATCGACCGGGAGCCCTTTCTGCAATTCCTGAAAGAGTTCCTGAGCTCGACATCCATCCTGAAGATCGCGCACAACATCGCCTTTGAGAGCATGATGGCGTATCACCTGGGAATCGTCATCGCGGCGCCGGTGTATGACACGATCTGCGCGGCACAGCTGAGCCTGAAGAGCGATTACGAATTCCGGAAGCTCAGCGAGAGCGGGTTGAAAAAACTGGCGGCGGAACTCTGCGGAGAACCGCTGCCCAGCTTCAGCGACGTGACCCACGGGCTGCATTTTGACCAGCTGAGGTCCACGGACACCGAGACCGTGCGCTACGGTGCGGCCGACGCGGACTTCGCGCTGCGGCTGCACCGCATCTTCAACGAATGGTTTGACCGCTATCTTCCCCGGCACCGGTATCTGACGGAAGAGGTTGAGAGCCCGACAGCCGTCTACATCGGCATCATGCGGCACAACGGCATCCCGCTTGACACCAAGCTCATGCTGCATCGGAAACAGGAGGCCAAAGCCAGAATGGCGCACATCCGCGAAGAGATAAGAAGCATGATCGGGGACGTGGAGATCGGGTCCAACTGCTCGACGGCCGCGTTCCGGAGATATCTGTACTGCGAGCTGAAGCTGCCCGTGCTGAAAGTCACGGAGACCAGCCGCGAAGCCGCCGACGACAGCACGATGCAGATGCTGGCGGAATGGTGCGCGGAAAACAGGCCGGAGCTCTCCCCTCTTTTCCGGCTGGTACAGGAATACCGGAAATGGGGCAAGATCCTGTCAACGTATATCGACGGATATCTGGAGCATGTCAACCCGGTCACCATGCGGCTTCATCCGGAGATGAAAGCCCTGTCCACCGACACGGGCAGAATGAACTGCCGGAACCCCAACTGCCAGAACATGCCGCGGGCGACCAACGACCCCGTCGGCGTGCGCAGCTTCATCCGGGCACCGGAAGGACAGATCATTCTGTCTCTGGACTATTCCCAGATCGAGCTGCGCGTGGGCAGTTTCTATTGCCGGGACGAGGTCATGCTGGACACCTACCGAAAGAACGGCGACATTCACGCGGCGACCACGAGCGTGCTGTTCGGCATTACGTATGAAGAGGCGCAGGACAGGCATCGGCCGGGATACAAGGAGCAGCGCACCATCGCGAAAAACGTGAATTTTGGCTTCTTTTACGGCCTTTACGCCAACGGGCTGCGGCAGACGCTGCGGTTCAAGGCCGGCATCGACAGGACCGTGGAAGAGTGTCAGGAGATCCTGTATCGGCTGAAAAGCGGGTATCCGGGGCTCTCGCGCTGGCAGAACGAGGCAAAGGCGGAGGCAGCCAGGCGGATGTATACCGAGACCTGGCTGGGAAGGCGGCGGTATCTGCCGGAGATCCGGAGCGCAGACTGGAAACGGCGCTCGTTCGCCGAGCGCTGCGCGCTGAACACGCCGATTCAGGGCACCGCCGCCGACATCCTGAAGCTGGCCATCGGGCGCATTCTGCGCGGCCTGCCGGACCGGCCGTGGCTGAAACCCATTCTGCAGATTCACGACGAACTGGTCTTTCTGGTTCCGGAGGACCGCCTGGAGGACGCGGTAAGGTTTATCCGCGGCTGCATGGAACAGCCGCCCTTCCCGGCGTTTGACCTGCCGCTGATCGCGGAGGCCTCGGCGGGTACGACCTTTGGCAGCATGGAAGAACTGGAGTGACACGGGGGTGAACACGGTATGGATATCTCGGCACAGGAGGTGCTGAACAGTCTGTTCAACGCCGACGAAAAAGTCTGTCTGAGAGTCTTTGAAGACCGGAAGGAAGGAATTTTCTCCGGTGCGAAATATACGGTGGAATGCGCGAAAGTCGCCGGTCTGGAAGAAACCCTGCGCAATCACAATGCCCTGAACCGCGGCATCTTTTATACGGTGAACTACGGCGGGCACAACGACGCGGACATTGTCCGCGTCAATGCGCAGTTTGTGGAGATGGACAAGGCCGACCTGGCAGAACAGCAGAAGCGGATTGATGCCTTTCCCCTGCCGCCGTCCATGATCATCCGGACAAGGAAATCGCTGCACACCTACTGGTTTATCAAGGACGGAGACGTCTCGCGGTTCCGCAGCATTCAGAAACAGCTGGTCCGGCATTTCGACGGCGACCCCATGTGCGTCAACGAGTCGAGGGTCATGCGCCTGCCGGGCTATCTGCACTGCAAGCAGGAGCCCGTCATGGTCAAATGCATCCTTTTCCACCCGGAACGGCGGTATACGCAGAAGGAACTCAGCGACGTGCTGCCGCTGGCGGAAGACGAACCGGTCACGAGGAAGAAAGGCAGCAGAAAAGGCCTGGACATCGTCGTGCACGAATGCGACTTCCTCCGGCACTGCAGGGATGACGCGGCGACCCTGCCCGAGCATGACTGGTACGCCATGATCACAAATCTGGCGTCTTTCGAGGGCGGCACCGACATGATCCACCGGCTGTCGGCCCCCTATCCCGGGTACAGCGAGGCGGAGACGCAGAAGAAAATCAACCATTTTCTGGAAAGCGGCACCCGGCCAATCACCTGCCGCGTCATCGCGGAAAAGGGGTATCAGTGCCCGCGGCTGAAGAACGGCGGCTGCAGCTGCCGGTCGCCGGCGGCCCTGTGTTATTCCCCCATGAGCGTGGACGGGCTGCGTTCCGTGATCGCGGAGCTGCCCGTCACGGGCGACGATCTGAAAGACCTGAAGATTGTGACTGAATTTGTTCATCGGTATCTTTACAATCAGGACGCCGCCTTCGCCGAGGGCATCATCAATTATGAGCTGAAGAACCGATACCGGCTGAAGGCCAATATTCTGCGCTCGCTTTCCGGGGAATACCGCACGGCGGCCAGGAAGTATCAGGCAGAGCAGAAGAACCGGTCACAGAACCAGGACGAAACACTGCCGCCGTGGTACGAGCCCATCGAGGGCGGGCTGCGCTTTCTGCCCGGGGTGCTGGCCGATCACCTGGCGGAGGAGCAGCAGGTTTTCTATGCCGCCGAGCAATATTACCGCTATGAAGGCGGCGTCTACCGCGAGATGAGCGAACTGGAGGCCCAGAAGATCACCCGCGACAACATGCTGTCAAGGGAGTGCCGCATGTCGCAGATTGCCGACGCGGAAAAACAGTGGCGTCTGAACATCCAGCGCGGCGTTCACGAGCTGAATGCCAACCCGTATATGATCAACCTGAAGAACGGCCTGTACAACGTGCTGGAAGACAAACTGATCCATCACACGCCGGAATTCTGCAGCACCGTACAACTGAACGTCAGCTATAATCCGGAGGCGAAATGCCCGCGCTTTCGTCAATATCTGGAAGAGGTCCTTGATGCGGACCAGATCCCCCTGA
>Ga0310690_10008600_pt1 | contig 12915 bp, 30 predicted proteins | sample AusTroGonzalo_MG_2_FD_207661 | JGI IMG/M metagenome (GOLD analysis project Ga0310690, IMG submission 207661) | Bovine rumen microbial communities from tropical cattle in Woodstock, Queensland, Australia - Gonzalo_04 (v2) (version 2) | ecosystem: Host-associated > Mammals > Digestive system >...
ACTCGACGAACGCGTCGCCATCATGATGGAAACCCAGGATATCCCGCCTATCGCAGACGCATTAAAGAATAACTTTCCAGAAATACCGGGGGTGAGCACATGAAACCGGATAAAACCAAAACCACAGAATGGTGGCGCTCTACTGCCTGCCATATGTGGCGTACCTACTTCGCCCTGGAACGTGACGGGTTTGATTGGGATAAGCTTTCCATGCCCGATAAACGTATCTATGCTGTCTGCCACCATGTGTTCCTTAAGGACTTCGTCAAGACTGATCAGGAAATCCTGCAATACTACTTCACATCTCGTTGGGGTGACGATCTCTATGCTGTTGAAGACTACAGCCTTAAGAACAGTATCCCTACCAAGGTTATCTGGATGGTGATTCGCCGGGCTAACCGTACCATCATGGAAGAGTGCGGTTTCCTCGAAAGAAAGGAGAATAACGATGAGTGAACGTGTCGCACTGTACGCTGCCACCCGTAATCTTTACGATGACATGGTCGTGTCAGCTAAATCTCTTCTCGCTAACAATGGAGCGGATAAAATCTACTTCCTCATCGAGGACGAGTCTTTCCCTCATGACCTGCCATCTTGCATTCACCCCGTGGATGTCAGTAATCAGACAATCTTTCCACCGTCCGGACCTAACTTCACCTGCCGTTGGACTTACATGGCACTCATCCGCGTCGCTCTTTCACGCCTGTTCACAGGTCTTGATAAGATCCTAACCCTCGACGTTGACACCATTACTCACAAGCCTATCGACTACCTGTGGAATCTCGACCTCTCCAATTACTACTTCGCTATGGTCGAAGAACAGCAGATCCGCCATCGTCAGCACCCATATTTTAACTTCGGTGTATGCATGCAGAACCTCGCTAAGCTTCGTGACGGTGCTGACAATGTCATCATTACTACCATCAATACTACATGGCTTAACTACCCCGAACAGGATGCTGTTAACTCTGTGTGTCGCAGACATATCTTTAACCTTCCGCCGGAGTATAACGCAATGTGGTTTAATATCCCACCCGTACCAGACGACGACGTTTGTATCAAACACTACGCAAACAAGTTCATCCCTTTTTCCATGAACGAAGACTACAAACACTACGCAGCACTCTCATGGGATGACGTGTTCAATCTCCAATCTCAACTGAAAGGATCGTGATATCATGCGTAAAGTTGTTGTGTTCATGGGCGACCAGCGTATCTACGATCAGATGGCTGTCGCCTGTAAATCTCTTCTCTGCCACACTCCCGTCGACCACGTCTACTTTCTCATAGATACACCTTCATATCCAGATACTCTTCCCGATATCATATCCACCGTTAACGTTCACTATCAATCCTACTTCTACGTCCCTGGACCTAACTACCACCCTCACTACGGATATATGACTCTCATGCGGGCGGCACTATCTAAAGTGTTCCCGTCTGAAGACATCGTCCTGCTCCTCGATCCGGACACTATCGTATTCCAAGACATATCTCCCATATGGGACTATGATATCTCTAACTACTACTTCGCAGCCGTCGAGGAAACACGTAATAACGACCATAAAAAACACCCGTACTTTAACGCAGGGGTTATGCTTCTCAATCTCGCCAAGCTCCGTAACGATCAGCTCGATGACACTATTATCCGTACCATTAACACTGTCCCCTATAAACACCTCGAACAGGATGTGCTCAATTTCGTCTGCGATAAACATATCCTATCCTTACCATCCACCTATAACTACTCTTTCGTATCTCAACTCATGTCCGGTGAACCTGCTATCCGACACTTCCTGTCATTCGCAAAACCCGAATGGCACCAATACGCACGACCGTACCTTAACATGTCATGGACTCAGGCACTAACAAAGGAGTGATATCATGCCTCGCAATAACAATAACGGAACGGATCTTACCGACGAACAGGCATCACAAATCGTAAAGAAAAAACGAAATCGTGGTTCGGATTGGATGAAGGAATTGTCAGCAGACTACGGCGAACCTGGCGAGAACTCCCGTTTCATTCGGCATGCTCTCGTTGCGTGGAATCTGCCACCCATCGATATATCAGACCCGAAACAGGTCGAGCGGAGAATAGGCGAGTACTTTCAGTACTGCGCGGACAACGACAGAAAACCTCAAATCGTAGGGTTGTGTAATTGGCTTGGGATAAATAGGGATACGCTGAATTCGTGGATAAGAGGGGAAACAAGAACCGCAACACATACCGACATCGTTAAAAAAGCTGTGTCTATGATCGAGGAAATGTGGGCGGATTATATGCAAGCTGGAAAGCTGAATCCGGCGACTGGGATATTCCTTGCCAAGAATTGGTACGGGTATAAAGACGTGGCGGATGTCGTGGTGACACCGAACAATCCGATGCAGGGAATGGATGCTGATTCAGCACGTCAGCATCTGATAGATTCTATTCCGGACGATGACGAGTGATATATATTATTTGTATACGAATATAATAATATATATACCCTACGACGTGACAGGTTGCTTTTGTATGTGAAGAGCGGAGAGGATACGAACCTCTCCGTTTTTTGTGCGGATCGGCTCAACTATTCGCGAAACAATAGTTTAGCGAAGAGTTGGTATACGAGCAGTAGTATAGCATCGCCAGGTGAGGTACAAGCTGTACGATTTTGCATACGGAACGAGTAAAACCATACGTTTATGCGGTAGTATGCATAACAAAAAGTGTATTAAATCGGTGAATATGCAGGGAAAATGGGCACAAAAAAAGACCGCCCCGGGCGAACCGGAGCGGCCTGAAATAAGAAGAGCAGATCCGGAAGGGAAGGTACGGATCTGCTGAAGGGAAGTGTCCGTATGTAACGGACGATATAGTATTCGGCAGGATGAAGGGAAAGTCCTGCTGCTACTTACGCTTTTTATGTCGCATCCGAAGAACGAGTTGCTCAAGATCTGAAATGATTGAGCGGAGTTTTTCTTCCGATGCGGATGCTCCGATATCATTAAGCACACATGCCTGGCTTGTCAGTTCGGAGCGGAGATAGTCGAGCGAGTCGCAGATAGACATGAGTTGCCGGTGACGTTCGGTCATGTTCACTTGTCCCCCTCAAACAGGTTGTCATAAAGCGGAACGTTGACGACTGCCAGGTCAACAGCTTCACGGAATGTTGTGTTCTCACACAGACAACCGAACATATACATAAACGGAGTTGCACCGAGCGAGTCGTGACGTTTACCATAGCATTCGTACTCGTCGCCGAGCTGAATGACCATGACGGTATACGTGTCATCGACAGGGATAATGTTGCCGGAGATAGGAATCAGATCTTTCATGGGTTAGTTCTCCTTTCTTAATTCACGATAGAGATGAAGTGCCATCTCGTGCTTCAACATAGGTACTTCGTCAAGAAACACAAAGAACAGGACGGACATGATGTTTACCTTACGTGCTTGCCATTCTTCTTCGGACATGTTCGACTCGATTGCATGTTGCCGGAGCGGACCGATCAGTTCTTCCTGTCCGACCGGAGAGTTTAGAACCTGCTGAACAGCGGACAGGATGCGGTCAACAAACTGATCGTAGCTGGTTGCGACAGCGAACGGGAAGCGGTTGACCAGCTCTCTGTTCAGATCCTCAAAGATCCAATCACGATCCTGCATATGGAATCCTTTCTCCCCGTATGGCCGATAGGGCAGCCGTCATGTTAGTCTACCTTCCGGAGTTCAGACAGGAACAGGCCGGACTTCAGCATGTCCATGATGAACGTGACGAGGTTATCGCCGGACACTGTACCCACGAGATCCATGTGGGTGTGGATGTTGGTGAAGACAACTTCGTACATGGTACGTTTCCTTTCTCCCCGTATACGTCCGGTAGGTCAGACGGTCGGTCATCTGCTTGTTACTTCTTTTACCCATCCCTTGACGATTTCAAACCACTCGTCGAGCTGCTTGACATCGTGGTCATTCATCTTTGAGATAAGTTCCATGACGATTTCGTATGTAGTGAGCGGAATGGTTGCTTCGGAACTGGCAGACGAATCAATATCTGATTCGTACCAATAGGATTCAAGTTCTTCAACCTGGTCAGCTGTCAGTTCAACTTCTTCATCCATTGCATCGTAGATGAGGGAATCGAAATCGTCCATTTCAGCTGATGTCTGAATGGTGATGACGTTACCGTCTGAAATTAACCGGAAGTAGTAGATTTCCTTTTTGCATCCTACCCATCCGGTATCGAATGTCTTCCGGTTGTCGATGGCATCACGGAGAATCTTCTCATCTTCAGGATACAGATCTGTCAGACCCCAATGAGCACAGTATGTGCCGGACGGAAAACCAGGAAGAGGAGGGAATGGATTCTTACGGGCAATGGTATCTTTCGCAATAGAAGCAAGTGATTTCAACACTGTTGTTTCCTTTCTCCCCGTATGGCCGATAGGGCAGCCGGTCTGTCGTTGTCATTTTTCTCTTTCCCAAAGAGTTTTGTAACGACGGGTATCATACAGTTCACATGCGAGACGGACACCTTCAACCCGGACGATGTCCCACATGCTGTCTTCTTCCGGTGTGGACGGAAAGATACCATTTGGATCAGAATGGTGCGTCATGTCGTCTGTGTAATCACGAAGCGACATCCAGCCTGTATCCTGCCCGATGCGGTGAACCAGGACGCCTTCAATATCTCCAAATACACCGGTGTTCAGCATAACGTAGTAGTTCTCGTCGTTCCGGAGAGTGACGAGCATCCCTGTGCGAAGGTCAGACTTGTTCATGATGTATCCTTTCTCCCCGTATATGTCCGGTAGGTCAGACGGTCAGTCAGTACTTGTCAGGGTACAGAACTTTCAGACAGTCCATGCAGTAGTAGTGACCGGATCCGTCTTTGTTTTCCTTGACAAAGCGGTAGTCGAGGACTTTCTTGACGGTGGACATCTGCACGAGACCGAGGATCGGCTTGCCGTCCGGAACGGACCACCACACAATGCGGTGGCAACGTCCGCACTTACGAGCGGAAGAACCCTTCTTCATAGTATTTCCTCACTTTCTCCAAGGTCTGGCCCTGGCTACGGGCTCTCCGGCGGAGGCCCGGGTGTCAAGGTCAGTCGTCTGTCGTGTGATCGCAGGAATCGCGAAGGTCATGAACGGTGATGGTTTCCCCCGACATACCACAGATAGTCCAACCAGCGTTTTCGAGCATGCTTTGGACGTGCTTGCATGCGTGTCCGTATGAGTATGCAGCCAGGTAGTGAACGGACGTGTCTGATCCGTATAGTGCTGACTCTGCGTGTGCTGTTATTTTATATACTTTCATGGTGTCATCTCCTTTCAGTACGTGAAGTAGTAGTCGCAGGTGTCAACGCATCCAAGTAGCGGATCTGATCTCCAGCTGGATCTGATCTCGATGATCGGACGGGTCTGATGCCAGGTCGGATAGTCCGGAACGGTTTTATCAAAACGCCGGACGATCCAGCTGTACAGGTCGTACTCGTCGTCGCGTTCAAGTCCCTGCTCGTGGTTACCTTCCACACGGATGTGAAGCTTGCAGGACCCGTCCTTGATCTTACGAGCGGACACGCATCCGTATCCTGCCCAATGCTTGATCTTCATATTAGTTGCCCTCCTCTTCTTTGAACTCGAAACTGTGTCCGCCATATACTTTGCACAGTTCATAGGAACGATGCACAATGTCGCACGGGCGGACATACCTTGTGAGTTTACGGATGCATTTCCCGTGATGATCCATGATGCGGATGGTGTACAGTTTATTGCCGGTCTGTGTCAGCATGGCAACGTACTTATCCAAAGCTGTCAATGTTCTTCCCCCTTCTTTATCAGTTCCATCATGCCATCGGACATCTTGCCCAGGGCGATCCGTGCTCCACGGTACGTGGCGTAGGTCTTACTGTGGATGAGATCTCCCTGCGGTATCCGGACAGAGAGCAGACACTTTCCGGTCGGGTGGCGGAGGATCGATGCGGTGCAACCGTACGGGTCGCGAAAGTATTCTTTTGTCATGTTATTCAATCTCCTTTCCATCAAGAATGTCACGGAACTGATCGTTGCCGTAGTCTTCATCATGTTCCACAAGGAATGTTGCCATCAGCTTTGCATCAGCAATGCCGTCTTCGAACGGGTTGTTTGTGCTGATGAGTTTATTACCTGTAAAGGTATAGAATTCATGATCCGGATTGAATCGAGGACTATTCCGGACAATCTGTACCATTTCAAGAACCGGAATCGCATTCAGTTCGAACGGGTCGATGTCTCTGTCGATCCAAATCATAGGGCAGACTTCCGGCAGGAACACTTTGTGTTCACGGTAGTAACCAACAATGAAGGAATCATACTCTGCTACACAGCATTCGTCTGTGATCCATTCAGCAAGCCTTTCAATGACGGCATCCTTCCGGATCTTTGCATTGTGTTCGGCTGCGATCTCGTTCCATATCTGCATGAACACTTCCGGAGTGGTGTCTTCCGGAATGCGTTCGTCCTCGTCAAGGTCACAATCGTCCTGGATTTCAAGCGTTTCAGCAAGATATCCACGTGCTTCCTCAAGGTTGATTTCGGTGTATTCTTCGTCTTCGTATCCGGAGTACGGATCTTCGAGGATGTTGGCGATCCTCTTTTTCAGTTCCTCGTATGACATGATGTATATCCCCCTTTCATTCAGAGATGGAGCAGGGCCAGAATGCTCCACCGTACCAATGCAGACAATCGGTGATGTAGTCGTAGACGGTGTCGTAACGGTCATCCTCGCACTGATCCCATCCGTCGAAGAACTCTTTGATATCGGAGAAGGAAACGACGGTCGCTTCCTTCTCCTCGTCAAGTCCTGCCGTCCATGCTTCTGCCATGTACAGGGCGGACTCGATCTGCTCGTGCGTGGGATCTTTCGGGAAGGTGTAGTCGATCTTGATTGATTCACGGGAAACGATACGCATGGTGACAATCTCCTTTCAATAATCGTCTTCGGTCTTTCCGGTAATGGGTGTCAGCATCTGTGTGGCAAACCGGATGCATGCGAATCCTCTGTCGTCTTCAGCAGAGAACAGGCGATCCGCATACACGAGCATGGTCTGTACGACTTCCGGAGCGGACGTGTCGTCCAATGTGAACCGGAATCCGGTGCTGTTCGCACCGTCGAGGATAACCTCATAGGCAATGCGGATGTGGTCGTCAAGTACAAGGTCGTCGAGGTCGTCACGCAGAATCATTGCGATGGTCGCTCCTTCATGAGCGGAGAGTCTGATGTCATAGTCTTTCATATGGGAAACCTTCCTTTCATCTGATTACATCATCATTATAGCAGAGATAACGTAAATGTCAACAACAAATTTATCCGACACGACAGGCGGAGGATAACCACCATTGGATGACGTGGTTGACCTGTTCGTCGGGGTATTTATAGATGAGGATCTTTTGCAGATCCGCACCGTCCCGAACGTAACCGTAACCTTTCCCTTCACGCTTTGGGTCGGGGAGCATCTCACATCCAGGGGCAGCTATGAGGAATCGCGATTGCTGTGCGTTGCAGGTACGGAGTCCCAAGACGGTGCTGAAGTTACACTTCAGAACGGTCGGGATGGTGACCGCAAGCACGTTCTGTGTGCAAGCTATGACGTGCACCCTGGCTGCGCGTCCGATCTGTGCGAGTCGCTGAAGGAGTGGAAGGGTTTCTTTTTTGATGGAAACCATGAGGTCGGCGAGCTCGTCAATGACAACGTACAGATCCGGCCCGTTGTACTCTTTCACCCCGTCCCTCTGCATGACGGAAAACCTGCGGTCAGTTTCTTCTACTGCCCACGACAATGCGGTGACGATGTCCGGATGCGTGGATGCATACCGTGCTGTGTGAGGAAGCGGACGGTACTGCATCAGTTCAACCTTTTTCGGATCGATCAGCACAAACCTTGTGCGGAACGGGGAGTCCATGACAAGCAGGGAATGAATGATGCCGTTTAATGCTACGGACTTACCGCTTCCGGTCGCACCTGCAATGAGCAGGTGCGGACGTTCAGCGAGATCCAGGAACGGCTTGTAAACCGAGCCGGACGGTGTCTTGTATGCGGAAGGTACGGAGTAAAGCATCAGCAGATCCGTCTCCTTTCTCTTCTAAAAATGGTGATGTCAACTGTGCCGTCATATGATTCCTTTGAGATCCAAATCCCAAGCACGGAACGTTTCCGCAAAAGCTTGGCATATTCATTGACTACGGCATCGATATCCGGATAATCTCCAAGGTATCCGTACGGCCATCCATCCGGAAGATGGGTGTACATACAGTATCTTTCATTCTCTCCGAGCGGATAAAGCCGGAGCAGGTTGCGGAGTTCTTCCATGTTCTTTCTCCTTTCAGTTCAGCTTTGCAGCTATGTCGTTGACGATGTCTACAATGGAGTTATACAGAGCGAGTGCTTTGCCGTCGTCATCACTTGATTCGTAATCTGTAAGGGCAAAACACAACCTGTCGTATACGTCTTCTACGGTCATGCCGATGCAGGTTTGATCGTCAGAATCAGCATGGTCAGCAGGTTCTTTCCGGTCGTCTTCGTCAATCCGGATGGACAGATCCGGATGCAGGTATCGGATCTGTCCCTCTACTTCAGACATGTCCATGTTCGTACTGACTCCGCTTTCATAGCTTTCACGGATTGCATCGAGCAGTTCCTGCCATGTCGGGAGTGGATCGGGTGAGTCTTTCCAATGACTATCATAGTCACAATCGTACTTCTCTTCGATGTCATCGTAGGGAACGTCGTACGTTCCGTACTGTTCAAAGTCGCAAACAAGATACACCGCACCATACTTTGCGGTGCACACATAGATATTGCCACCTGTATAGGTGCAGTAAACTTCTGTCAGTTTTGCCATGATTCATTCTCCTTTCAATTCGCACCACGTCCGACCGTGCCGGACAACGTCCGCCGGAAGACGGAACGGAAGAAACATCCGGACATCCGTCAACCTGTATAACCACTTCACCCTTGTGTCCGGTTTCCAATCGAAGGAACTACCCTGGTCGATACCGAAATCCGGACGGTATCTGTTCCACTCTTCCGGAGTCCGGACGGAAATGATTTCGCTGATGACGGCGGAGCACCGGACAAGCGGACGACCATGCCGTCCGCTTTCGGCGATCAGAACCCGTTCACCTATGAACCGTCCCAAGGTGTTCCGGTTACGGGTTTCGAACAGCTTTGCCCGTGCCATGATACGGGCGACGAAGGGTTGCTTTGCACAGTTGATATAGATGACGTTCATTTCTGTTCCCCCTTCAGAGTGTCGAGGATCTCGCTTGCCGTTGTGAGTGTGTACGGTGTTGCCATGTCGAGATCGAACACCCACGACGGTTTGCCGTCGCAGATGAACCGCTCCGACATGTAGGAAGCAGATCCGCATACCCACTTGCGGATGTACCACGATCCGCAGAACGGGATGATATCGTACCCGTTCCTGTCTCTGTCAAATATACCCATTACTGCACCTTCCTTCGTAGTGTGATGATATAGTCGCTCAATTCACGGGGTGTCATTCCGACAACGTCGCAATCGTTGCGACCGTTAACGGTTGCCATCAGTATTTCGAACAGTTCAACGGAAAAGCTTGAAGCATGATTGACCGGATCTTCCGAGCGGAACGTTTCCCATTCGCTCCGGAGTTGGGGCAGGGTATATACCCTGCCCGTGTCGTCTGTCAGCATCATTCTGTATCACCCCTTCACCATGTCGTAGAAGCTTGCGATGTCGAGTATCTTTTCTTTGATGTCCTCGTCATCGGGCATGTTGCCGTAGTCGATCTCATCCTCGAGGTCGACGAAAATTTCGTCGACGAGTTCATAGAATGAGTAGGGATACATGGAAAGTTCGATCTCGTCGCCGTCCATGTCGAGAAGCATGGACTCGATGGAGTCACGGAGTCCAATCTTGTTTGATTGATTGACGATGAAACTGACCTCGTTTGCGGTCAGCGTGACGGAACGGGTCGACGTGTCGAGCGTAAACGTGCCGTCATTGTTGCGAGTGAATTCCATATGTGATACCTTCCTTTCATGATGTTACATCATCATTATAACATAGTTGTCGTAATTGTCAACAGGGAAAACGGGGAAAGGGTGATGGAACTGCTCACCCTTTGACAATAATCATACCGTTGCGGATTGTAGCGGAGCGGAAGAACCGCAGGTAGTTCCGGAGCGGTTCGTTCCGTTGATACTGATCCGGACCTGTCCGGCGACCGATGCCGGAACGGTTTCCATCGTAGACGGTAACAAACCCTGTACCGCCCGTTGCTGTTACGATTTCCTCGATGTGTCCGGCAATCTTCCGGACGGTGTCGTCGTCGTCGATGACGTTCAGCACGTTACTGCATACCACGTCAACAGGGAAATGTGTACCCATTGCATTCATAACAATTAATGCCGTTGTTCTGTTCCGTTCTTCCGTCTGATTGTATGGATCAAACGGAAGGTACGTGCGGTGCTGTCCGTTGATGAATTCTCTGATATGCTCTGTGTATTTTCCGCTTCCGTAGTCCATTACGATTGAAGCGGTAAACGTTGCTTTCCGGAAGACAGCCGGAAGATTCCGGCTGTTGATTGACGTTCCGGCGGATGTATAAGTCTGTGCCATTTTATTTTTCCCCCTCTTGTTCCTGGCGGTCATGAGCCGGAGCGGAGCGAGTCGCTCCGGCTGTAGTCTTTCAAAACAACGATTCAATCATGTTGAACGTAACACGTTCAGCAGGAGTGATTTTTATTGGGTTGATACAAACGATTGTTACCGCTTCATTGTCCGCAGCGACTACCATAAAAACAAGTCGCTGTTCTGCTTCCGTTGAACACTCCGGAACAAGCCGGACATAATCCCCGATATGATACATGTTTATCCCTTCCCTTCATAAAAGCGGAGCGGACTTTTTGTCCGCTCGTGTTCATCTGTAAACAACAACTAACATGATACCGTCGTTGCTGTCGAAAACGTTCAGCACTTCAAGGTATGCCAACTCATACGGGATATAATCGTCTTCAATCGTGCAGACAATGTCCCCGTTCTGATCGACTACCACAAAAGAACGATCAACAATTAATTCGCCTAACATTTTTTACACCTTCCCTTCTACCATATCGGCGATCAAGACAGCCATGTCCTCATCAATAACTCCGGACCATACAAGCGGAGTCAAATACATGTTTACGTCGTCAATGTCGTGTTCTTCTTCATACAGCTTTATGCAATGAAGCAGGATAGTATAATTACTCATGTTTTTCCTTCCCTTCTAAATGATAAAGGGGAACGGTCTTTTTGTCCGTTCCCCTTGTTCCGGCTTTAGGCTACAAGTTGGAAAAGTCTTCTTTTCATTCCCCGTCTGTATGCTTCTATGTCTTCTTTGCTTGCACTATGGATAATTACAACCGTAATTTTTCCGGTCGAGCGGTTGCACGTTCCGCACTTTGCACAATTTGCACAATCACAAACGTTGTCATGTTTGATATCGTCATAATATATTGTGCAAATGTACGTGTTAGCAAGCCGGAAAACTTTCCGCATTTTTGCGTATGCTTTCCATTGTTCTTCTGTTGTTGTGTCGTCAAGTGAAAGATTCATTGCTATCTGTCCGGCTTCCATCATGCGGATAATTACCGCCTGTTCCTCTTCCGTAAGCTGAAGGAAGAACGGGAAGGACTTTGTATAAAACACAAAGCGGACTTGCATATTCCCTTCAAACATGCTCCAATACTTGACCGTCTTTTTTAAGTATTGCAAGCTGTAAAAGTCGCCGGACTCATGGGTTCGGACAAGCATAATACAATCAGCGTATCTTTTGCTGGATAATTCCGTCGTGATAGTGTAAAACATTGCTTCAGCAAAGTCTGTCCTTTTTGTTTCCTGTAAAGAACGCTCACGGGATTTTTGAACAGAAGGAAAAACATGATTCCCCTTTGTAGCGTAGCATACTGCCTTACATCCTTCTGTCGCAAAGGGACAGCACTTTACAGCCGGAACGTTAACTTGAGCATAACGGAACTTTTCCCCCGTTTCCGGATCGTCATAGTCAAGTAATTTCCCATTTCCCTGCAGTTGCAAGGCTTTTGTGTAAAGGGGATTTTCCCTTTTGCTTTTCAGTGTTTCTTTTGCCATTGTGTATCCTTCCCTTCATAAATAAAATATTGTGCAAGTATGCACAATTCGCAAGCCGTTCCATGTATCATTATTTTACGGTAAGTCTGTCGTATACTGTTGTCCTGCTGTATTCTTTAGCAATGTCCGGCTTTTCAGCTTCAAGCCGTTTTTTGTCAATATCGGTTCTTTCACAAGTTGTAATGGTAACTGTATACTGTCCGCATGTATATGAGATTTTATTGTCTTTGACATGCATGCCTTTTTCAATTGCATAAGCTGTCAAAAGCTTTTTCATGTCGTCAACTTCATTCTGAAGCTTTTCAAGTTCTGTCCGTTTTTTCAGAAACAGCGTGATAAAGGCTAAAATGTTTTTTATCATTGTTTTTCTTCCCTTCTTTTTTTGTTGTACATTGTCCGGCTTGCGAATTGTACACACTTGAAAAAGTGTGTACGGTGTTTTGCGTTACAATGCTCCGCCCCTTTTCAGATCTCCGGTTTGGTAAGGTACTATACTTCCCCGACGGTTTACGTTGATAGGCCTACAAGGCGACGTGCAAGGTGTTCAGTTTTCAAGGTACATCCGTGCAAGGGGACTTCTCACGGGAGAAGGGGCAGGTCGTGCGGTGTTTCTTATCACGCTATTATCATATCACGATACCACGATAAAAACAATATATTTTTCAGCCGTCTGCAGGTTTATTTTTCGACAGAAAAATAAACCACGTACAAATCCCCGTAGGGGATTTGTACGTACAACCTTCCAAGGTTGTTACCCCCTTCCGCATCCCAAAAATAAAAAAAA
>Ga0310690_10008601_pt1 | contig 12915 bp, 20 predicted proteins | sample AusTroGonzalo_MG_2_FD_207661 | JGI IMG/M metagenome (GOLD analysis project Ga0310690, IMG submission 207661) | Bovine rumen microbial communities from tropical cattle in Woodstock, Queensland, Australia - Gonzalo_04 (v2) (version 2) | ecosystem: Host-associated > Mammals > Digestive system >...
TTTATCTATACGATAGGCGGGACCGCTTTTTGTGCTTATGGGGCAAACGTGGGGCAAAAATTCCAAAAATGGGGCAGAATCACCCACTTTCACGGACGGACGAAACCGGACGGAAATGGCGGAAACCCGCATGAAATAGACGATTGTGGACGATACCGCTTTTTTCTTCCCATCTCATTCCACAGTTGTATCAACTGTACACTTTCCCTTATTATACACGCTTCCGGGGGTTTCGTGGGGCAATTTTGGGGCAAAATGGCATGAAAAAGACCAGCCGGGGCGATTCCTGACTGGTCTCTTTTCATTTTGGGAGTGTAGCCGATCCGGGGCGGACCAACATCACAGAATCATTATATCACAGGATTCTGATCTGCGACATTTTTTCTTCGTCTTTTTCTTTCTGCTTCCGCGTGACATGGTAATAGACCGCTTCCGTGGTTCCCTTCCCCTTGTGTCCGATCCGCCGGGAAATGGCTTCCAGGGACATTCCCTGTTCCGCCAAAAGTGCTACATGGGTGTGGCGGAGAGCATGGGGATGGGTTCCGAGCCGCTGTAGTATGATCCTGTAGTATCGTTCCTGGTAAAATGTTCCGCTTCTGGAATAGAACAGTGTCTTCGGCCGGATGCCGTATGCCATCATGTCCAGATTCCGCCACTTCAGAAATTCATTGATCAATTCCCTGAGTTCCGGCTGGATAAACACTTCCCGGATGGAACTGCTGTTCTTCGGTGGAGTGACCATGTGTGAAGTGCTCGAATAGGATTTATTGATGGTGATATGCGTGGATCCAATGTCTTCCGCTGTCAGTGCGGTGGCTTCTCCGATCCGACAGCCAGTGAGAGCGAGGAACCGCGTCATGTAGTATGGCATCCCGTGCAGCTGATCGAGGATGGCCTTGAGTGCATCCGGTTCCAGGTAGAGTCTATCCGGATCCTTCTCTTCTTTGATCACCTTCAGATCCCGGAGGTTCCGCGTTGGATCATTCTGCATGTAGTCCATATCCACGCACCACCGGCAGAAGGTCTTGAAGGACCACATGATTCGGTTGATCACTTGAGGCTTTTTGTTCATCTTGTAAAATGTCCGCCGAACCTCAGCCGGGGTAAGGGATGAGAGCGGACGGTTGCCGAAAGCTTCTTTTGCTGCATTTAGCAGTGATTCGTTATATATCCTTGTCGATTCCCGGCAGTCTTTCAGATCAAGATAATCTTTTATGGCTTCGTGTAAGCCAATTTCAGAGCCGTTTTCTTCCACATGGGCAAGTTGTTCAATCTTTTCAGACATGGCCTCTGTGGCTTTTCTACGAGCTTGTGGTGTGTCCTTCTCAAGAGGGACGGAAACACGGCGATTCTTTTCATTGATCTTCACGCGGTCAACAAGTCTATATCCGCCAGATGGGAGTTGTTCTATCCATGCCATACGTTACCTCCTTATCTGAATTTGGCGCGTAATTCAACCACAACACCTATGATGTGAAAATCTTCCCGGCCTGTAACGTCGATATCATCATATGCTTGATTGTTGGATCTGAGCATAATTACGTCTCCATAAGTGAACAATCTTTTGCATACGGCATCGTTTCCGTTAATGGTGGCTATTACTGTATCTCCGTTTTCAGCAGATTCCTGTTTATGTACTATGACCACATCACCATCACAGATTCGTGGAGTCATGCTGTCACCTTTAATTCGTAATCCGAACAGATCTCCGATAGATGCCAAACGGTTATCCACTTCCTCATAATCTATGATCTCTTCTATAGCCTCAATCGGTATTCCTGCAGCGACTCGACCGAGAATAGGGATTCGGTTTCCTTCAAACTTAAATGGTTTAATCAGATCTTCTTTTCCGATGCCGAAATAGTCAGCAATGACCTGAAGCTTCCCAGTTGTCGGGAATGATCCTCCTTTACACCAGGTGTTCAAAGTGGTGTGTTTGAATCCCATTTCCTTCGCGACATCTTTCTGAGACTTACCGGATTGAGAGATCAATCTATTCAAATTTATTGAAAAAATGCGTTTGGTTTCGTCCATAAGTGATACCTCCTTGTGCTTGAATTATATGATATTATCCCAAAAAATTCAACCAAAATCCAAAAAAATTGAATTTATGGTTGACAAATCCGAAAATATCGGATAACATAACAACTGTGAGCAGCAGTTCAAAAATGAAAGGAGGTGTGGTAATGTCACAGATTTCCATAGCAGCTGCAAGAGTTAATGCCAAGCTGACACAGAAGGAACTGGCCGATAAACTGGGGGTTTCCAAGAACACTGTAAACTCCTGGGAACAGGGGAATACAGAAATCCCCTTACGCCATTTACAGCGTTTGGCCGACCTGTCAGGGCTATCCATATCCGATATTTTTGTGCCGTTAAAATCCGAAAATATCGTATCAGGGGAGGGGTGATGTGATGTTTGTTACTGCATTGATGTTATCGAAAGAAATTGGATGCAGTCCTAAAACGATTTTGGCGCATGTCCGGGTGATGGAACGCGAAGGTTACCAGGTCCGGGCGAAAATAGGAAGACCGGCGAAAATCAATCGCAGCATGTTCATGCGATGGGTATATGGGGATTCATGGAGAGATGAGGAGGTTACAGATGAGGAAAGTTTATAAATTCACTATGGCAGTAAGTGCGATTCTCCTTCTCGGAATACTCGGAGGAATTGATCATAACAACTTATCCCTAAGATCAGGGAGTACATTGGCAGTGATTTGTTCGATTACATTGATCGGGAGCATGAAGCTGATCGAAGCAGCTGAGAGAAGAGAACAAGAATAGCAGAGCGATGGCTCGGAGAGGAGGAATAGATGGAACTGTCAGAAAATGAAAGAAAAAGATTAGAAATTTTTAAGAATTCTCAAGATATGTCTTCGTATTTGAAAACCATGATGAATACCGTTAGTAGAATGGCTGAAACACTTAATGAAATGGCAGAAATAATACAGGTATACAGAAGCGTTATCGAATACGCAGAGGATATTTTATCTTATCCTATCGAAAATCTAAAACTATCGGGCCGCGCGACCAAAGCATTAAAAAGACTTAATTGCGTGACGATTAAAGATGCATTGAATACTTCTCCCGAGAGGATTCGTTTTCTCCCGGAAGTCGGTGAAATGACAAGATTAGATATTTTCGATGGCGTTCCGGGTTATAGAGCCAAATGGAATATATAGGGGAGGCAAATATATGAACAGACAGCTGATCGTTTTTGAGAACAAGGTAAAGTGCCGGAAGCTGGCACAATGTAAAGCGAGCGACATGGTAAGCGTCGGAGATCGTATCAAGGTAGAGAAGGACGAAGGCGACGTGATTTCCGTCCTGACCGTTTACGATTACGATACGCAATATGTAGAGATGATTCAGGCCCTGAGCAGATCGGACTCAATCCCTCGGGTGAGTGAGCTTTGGAAAAAGATCAGTCTTTCCGATGAAGAAAAAACTGAATTGAAAGCCGGAGACACGGTGGAGTGGAAAGGTTTCAAGTGGATCATCCTGGACAATGATTACAACGGCGGGGTCTTCCTGCTGATGAAGGAACCCTGGAAGGTGGCTCAGTTCAATGATTCTTACAATGCTGATTGGAAAAAGTCTACTCTCCGTAAAGATATGGTGGACAACCTGCTGCCTATTCTTGGTGAAGAGAATCTCATAACGCATGTAACAGATCTCACCTGTGATAACGGGGACAAAACCCTTGGGACCTGCGAGGATAAAGTATTCATTCTTTCTTGCGATGAGTACAGGAAGTACCGGGAATACATACCTTTATTCGATGATGATATGTGGACATGTACTGCTTCATGGATCAACGATGATCCGGACTCGCCTCTCGCTGGCTACGCTACCAGTCCTCGTTACGTCGGCTATGGCGGTGGCGTGAGCGACGGCGTCGCGGTCTACGCCGGTGGCGCGGTCCCGGCCTGCATTTGTTATCCTTCAATCTTAAATCTGCCGCGTCAGCGGCAGGAGGAGAAAACCAATGAGTAATAGAAGCGATGGCGTCCACTTCGAGGGCGAGCTCTGTGAAATACTATTCAAGAATGACTTTTGGGCCCATAACATAGCACAGAATAGAGACGGCCAGCCGGCAGATGTAATCGCTGTAAGAGGAGATAAGGCATACCTGATCGATTGTAAGAATTGCTTTCATGATCGCTTCCATCTGTCTCGGATCGAGTTTAACCAGGAATCCAGCATGGAGCTCTGGGAAGATTGTGGAAATACAGAATGTTATTTCGCTCTGAAAGACAGCCTCGGGAAGATATACATGGCTCACTTTGATCAGCTGATCGCATTTAGAGATTACGAAGAGCGGAAGATCATTAATGATCTATCCATATTTCAACCCCTGGAGGATTGGTTATGCGAACAGAAATCGGGAATGTGATCATCATAGAAAGTCCAACCGATGAGATCAAAAACTGGGTGAAAGAGCAGCTGATCCTATCTAATCCGGAATATGCGAAGAAAGCTCGCATGGGACTCTGGCTTGGTAATACCCCAGAAAAGATTAGGCTATACAGTCAGAGTGGACCAAGATTGATTCTCCCCTTCGGTGTGATCCGGACAATCCTCCCACTCCTTCAAGGTGGAGATATCATACCCACGTTTACTCCTAAAAGAACAGTGGATTACAGGGAAGCGGAGGTCCCGTTATATGACTATCAGGAGTTGGCCGTCACAGAAATGATCCGTCAGAAATACGGCATTTTACGAAGCCGGGCAGGTAGCGGAAAAACACAGATGGGTGTTGCAATCGCAGTCCGGCTGAAATGTAAGACATTGTGGATAACTCATACGAAGGATCTACTGACCCAGAGTAAGACGCGAGCTGAACAATACATAGATCCGTCATTATTGGGAACCATAACCGAGGGGAAGGTTGATATCGGAGAGTGTATGACGTTTGCTACGGTCCAGACACTTTGCAGATGCGATCTGGATGAACTTCGAGATGAATGGGACTGCATCATCGTGGATGAATGTCACCGCGTAGCTGGGACACCGACCGCGATAACGAGATTCTCGAAGGTGCTCAACGGATTACGGGCTCGGCATAAGTACGGATTGTCCGCCACAGTACACAGAGCTGACGGATTGATCAAAGCAACCCATTCCTTACTTGGAGAGGTTGTATACACGGTCCCGGATGCCGCGGTAGCCGATAGGGTGATGCAGGTTTCAATCAAACCGATAGATACGGAGGTGTCCATTACGGGCGATTGCCTTAATACAGACGGTACACTCAATTATACCAAGATGATCTCCTATCTAGTCGGAGTAAGGTCGCGATGTGAGCTGATAGTTTCTGATCTGATCGATAACAGGACGCATTTCAATCTGATCCTCTCCGAAAGGGTGAACCATCTGGAACGATTGTATAACATGCTTCCTCCGGAGCTGCAGCAGTATGCATCGGTGATCGACGGGAAGATGACAACGAAAAGGCAAAAGGCTGAGAGAGAACAGGCCATTGAAGATATGAGATCAGGTAAGAAGAGATATCTTTTTGCCACATATCAGCTGGCTAAGGAGGGCCTCGATGTACCGCGCATGGATCGCTTGTATCTCACCACTCCGCAAAAGGATTATGCAGTAATCGTCCAGAGTATCGGACGCATAGCCAGGACCTACGAGGGTAAGACCGATCCGGTTGCTTATGACTATGTGGATGCTTCCAGATTCCACATTAAAGCTTATAAAAAGAGATGCACCAGCTACAGGAAAGCCGGGTGCAGGATATTGGAGGACGAATGAAAGTATTAATAGCAATGCCCACGATGGGATCCATTTTGACCAGATGTTATAACAGCATCCTCTGCCTGGACAGAACAGACATTACGGTGATCTTCGCCACCCACGACAACAGTACAGTGTTTGAAGCCAGAAACCAGTTAACCCTTCTGGCGATCGAAAACAACTGTGATTATATCCTTTGGATCGATTCGGATATGTGCTTCCCTCCGCATACATTGAAACAACTTTTAGCAGATGCTGAAGAAGGCAGGGATTATGTTTCCGGGATCTATTTCAAACGGCAGCTCCCGACGGCTCCGGTATTTTGCAAGGATCTCAAGTGGGATACGGATCCGGAAACGGGAAACATCATCCACGGAGTTGAGCTGTATGAGGATTATCCGAAGAATCAGGTTTTTGAAATAGCAGGATCCGGCTTCGGATGCGTTCTTACCAGGACGGAAATGATCAAAGAAATAACCGAGTCTTTCGCAGTGAGTCCTTTCCAGCCGTTACCGTGTATGGGGGAAGATTACTCTTTCTGCTGGCGGGCGGCAAAGCTTGGAAAGAAAATGTACTGCGACAGTAGAGTAAAGGCCGGCCATATTGGAACGTTCATATATGACGAAGGGATATATCTGCAGCAAAGGAGATCGGATGGTTGACAACACATGGATTTTCGATATCGAGGTCTTCCCCTATGACTGGTTAACCGTCTTCAAAAATGTAAATACAGGTGATTATTTCGTTACCTGGAATGATAACGAAGCGGTAACTGAATTCATGAAAGAGGATCCGTTTATCGGTGGCTTTAATAATAAGCACTATGATAACCACATCATTAAAGCAATCCTCTGTAATTTCACACCGGAGCAGATCAAATATGTAAACGATCAAATCATCGTTAATGAAGTCAATGGCTGGCAGATTCCTGAGCTTAAACAGTACAGATGTTTTTTCCACAGCTTTGATCTCATGGATGACTGCCAGGACGGAGTATCTCTCAAAGGCATAGAAGCTCATCTCGGATTGCCGATCGAGGAAACAGAGGTTGATTTCAATATAGATCGTCCTCTCACCCAGGAGGAACGCGAGAAGACAGAAAAGTACTGTAAGTACGATGTGGATACAACCGAGATCCTTTATAAGCTGCGTCAGGGGTATCTGGAAAACAAGGCTGAGCTTGGCAGATCTAAAGGTATCGATATACGCGATGCGTTATATATGACGAACGCAAAGATTACAGCAGTCTACCTGGATGCAAAGCAGCCGGACAAAACCTGGGATGACGAAAGACAATACCATTATCCGGACAAACTCCTGAAGGAATATATACCGGATGAAGTCTTTCAATACTTTGATCGGATCCACGATCCGTCGATACCGGATGATCAACTCTGGAAAGAGAAACTGAACATAGATATAGACGGATGCCCGGTAACTATCGGTTTCGGCGGAATACATGGTGCCATTCCGAACTATATGGAGGAATGTACCGAAGACAGGGAGATCGATAATGCGGATGTGGCCAGCTATTATCCTCACATGATCACCATTCCGCTCGATTATGATCAGGAAGTTGGATACTGCAGCAGGGCTATCCCGTCACCTCAGATCTACATTGATACTCTCAATGAGCGTATCGCAGACAAGAGGGCCGGCAGGACAGCTCAGGCAAATGCTAAGAAGCTGGTTCTCAATACTACATATGGAGCGATGCTTAACGGCCACAAAGGTACACCCTTCAATGATCTGTATGATCCGCTTATGGCGAGATCGATATGTATCACCGGCCAGCTCCTTCTCCTGGAGTTGTCCGTACACCTGATCAGAGAGTGTCCGACACTGAAGATCATACAGCTGAACACGGACGGTATCATGGCTTCTTTCGATAAGTCAGATCGAAAGAAATGGGAAGAGATCCTGGCTGAATGGCAGAGCAGAACCGGATTTGAGCTGGAAGAGGATCACATCCGTAAGATTGTGCAGCGGGATGTAAACAATTATATCGAGATTCCGATTGATGGTGGAAAGCCTAAGGTAAAGGGCGGAGTCCTGGTCCGCGGGATTCTTACGAATGGCAAAATGGACTTTACGAAGCTCGGGCTGCCTCAGTGGGATAACCTCTCCGGCGGAGCCTGGAAGATCAACAACGAGGCCGTAGTGATAGCAAGAGCGGTACAAGATTATTTCGTCAATGGAACATCGATAGAGGACACCATTTACGGATCCGACAATATCCTGGACTTCCAGATCATAAGTAAGGTCGGAGGAAAGTATACGCATTGCTATCAGATGGTAGGTGATCAGGAAGTAAGAGTACAGAAGGTAAATAGAGTCTATGCCGTAGATGACTATAATCTTGGGACCATCTTTAAGGTACACGCGCAGACAAAGGGCATCGCCAAGGTTGGCGGATTGCCGGCACACTGCATCGTCGATAACGATAATCACCTGGATGTTACATCCATCGACAGAGACTGGTATGTGAGAGAAGCAAATCGACATATCCGGGAATTCCTCGGGATGAAGAAACCTAAACGTAATACACGACGAGTAAATGCACTCAAGAAAGAAGCATTAGAAATATTAGGAGGTCAATTATGGCAGCAACAAAAACTGAACCTGTAGTAATGAATGTGCGTCAGAAACTGGCGCGGGCTCGTCTGCTCTTTCTGCAGAGGAACATCGGAAAGAGTGGTAAGAACATTAAGTTGGAGTTTAAGTATTTTGAACTCTCGGACATTGTACCTTCTGCAATCGAGATCTTCGCAGAACTCGGTCTGACAACTTCCTTTATCGTGGATGGAGATAAGGTGATCTTCACGGTATATAACACGGACAACCTGGAAGAAGCCGGTCTCGATTTCGTCCTGCCCTATAGGGAAGTAGATATCATCACGAATCGGGAAGGAAAGGCGGTTACAAATCCTATCCAGGCTCTCGGAGCCTCGATCACGTATCTCCGCAGATACCTCTGGATGCTGGTACTCGATATTGCAGAACATGACGAGATTGACGAGAAGGAAGCGTTACCGCTGGATACAAAAACCAGATCAACGGCACCGGCGACTCAGGAGCAGCGGACCGAGGCGAAGAAAGAACTCACATCCGCTCCGGATGCAAGTGAGGATCAGATCCAGAAGCTGAAGGGCATCTGTAAAGAACTTCTCACAAAAGACGCCACCCAGGAAGATTTTATCAATCAGATCGCAATGAAGACAGAGGGATTTACAGTGATCGATGCTGACAAGTGTGAGGCACTGATCGCCAAGCTGACGGAAGTATTGAAGCAGTATACGTAAGGAGGCCGTTATGATTTGGAATGATGATAAGACTATCACGATCCATCCTCCGAAGAATCCGAAGAAATGTACCGGGACACGGTTTGCAGCGGTGTTGGGTCTCAATAAATGGACTACACCATTTAATGCGTGGTGTGCCATTACTCGGACATATGAAGAGCCGTTTGAAGACACGATCTACACCATCGCCGGTAAAACCATCGAGCCTAAACAGGCTGCATTTATCGCAGAGGAATACTTCTGGGAGAAAATGCTTACCCCTGAGGATAAGTACGGTAAGGATTACTTCAAAAAGACATGGGGTGATTTCTTCCCGGATGAGCCCATCTTCGGAGGCATGTGGGATTACCTGTTTGTTGATGATAACGGAAATCCGAAAGAGGTCCTCGAAATGAAAACCACGAAACGGGCCGAGGACTGGATTGACGATATCCCGGAATATTATGCGATGCAGGCAGCACTCTATGCATATCTTCTCGGAGTGGATGATGTGATGATGGTCTGTACCGTACTGGAGGAAAAGGATTACGAGGATCCGGAAAGCTTTGTGGTAACGAAAGAAAACACTTTCCGCAGAGGATTCAAGGTGTCCGAAAGATATCCGGATATGAACAAGATCATCCGTAAGGTTGAGAAGTGGTGGAAAGAGCACGTCATCGGTGGAACATCTCCTGAATACGACGAGAAGAAGGATGCCGATATCTTGAAAGAACTCAGGAAGAATAATCTCAATCCCGAAAGTGATCTGGAAGAGCTGGTCACCGAAGCGGAAGAACTGGAAGAGAAGCTGGCGAAGATCAAGGAGAAGACGGATGCTGATGAAAAGAGGCTGAAGGTACTCAAGAATCAGATTAAGGAAGCATCTGTAAAACAGTTCAGGGACGGAGATAAGTCCGTAGTGATCCACGGTGCAAGATATGACTGGACCACATCCAGGAGCGTTAGCAGATCCATCGATGAAGATGCGATGCAGCAGGACGGGATCTTGGATAAGTATAAAACGATTGAAAAAGAAACGATCAAATTAACTGCAAAGTTAAGGAAGGAGTAGACATGGGTAAGATTGGACTTACAGGAGGCTTCACTCCGCTGCCGGAGGGGGAGTACACATTTATGATCAAATCAGCTGATCAGACTAAACTGGATGATTTCGGGAAACTGGATATCGTTCTGGTTACGAAGGAAGGCAAAACGCACACGGAAAAATATAATTTCCTGAAATCTACAGGTGAAAGGAATGATACTGCATACAATGCATTTTCGTCTCTGGCGAGAGCTGCACTGGATCTCCCTCAGTCAGATGACCGGGCCGTGGATCCGGATGAGCTGGTAGGACATTATATCCAGTGTGAAATCGTACATAGTCCTGGAAATAACGGGAACGTGTTTGCAAACCTCGGCTGGAAGAAAACCCACATGGAGGGGTTTGACGGTCAGCCGGCAGAACAGGCAACAACCGCGACAGCGGTTAATGCTCCGAAAGCGAATTCAGGCGATAATCATGCGCCCACAAAACCCTTCGACCTGGATTCGCTTTTGGGATGATACCTTCTTTTTTGCGACTAGGCAGGGGTGATTAGACCCGCCCCTGCCGCCCTTGGAGGATGATATGACGAAAGACGATAGATTAGAAATGTTTTGGCAAGTGATGGGAGAAGCTTTCCGGGCCGGCATCGTGAGTGACATGGTAGTTAAACTGGACAGGCTCGGTTACTTTACCGCACCGGCATCCAGGAAATATCACGGGAATTATGAGGGCGGTCTCTTCAACCATTCCGTAGCAGTGACAAATGCGCTGCTGAAGCTCACCAGGGACAATGATTTGCGCTGGCGAAGGAAAGAAAGCCCATACATCGTAGGCATGTTTCACGATCTATGCAAATGTGATCAGTACATATTACAGCCTAACGGCGGGTATGAATATAACCAGGAGATGTTCCTCAACGGACACGGGGAGAAATCTGTGATCCTGACGCAGCCTATTATCACATTGACCGAGGAAGAGCTTCTCTGTATCCGGTGGCATATGGGAGCCTACGATGATAAGGAACTCTGGGGTTATTACAACCGAGCTGTGGCAGCATATCCGAATGTCCTTTACACGCATACTGCCGACATGATCGCCTCTCAGATCGAGGGAGTGTGACTATGATTTACAGCGTGGAGAAAGAAAAGGGAACAACCCGATACAGGATCCTGAAGAACGGGTGCCCGATGAAGGAAACATATAAGGACAAGAAGAAAGCTTTAAAGGCTGCGGCTGAGCTGGAAGGATTGACATTAAAAGATTACATGAGGTATCGCAAGTCATGAATTATTCAAAGATCCCGGAAGAGATGCAGAAATTGAATCAATGGGTGTGTGCCTGGAACAACAGTAAGTGCCCCATGCGGATCGACATGAAGAAGTCTGCATCATCCACGAACCCGGCCACTTGGGGAACCTTTGAGCAGGCCGTCCTTGCGGTAGCGGATGGTAAGTATGATCATATAGGATTCGTTTTTCATAATAACGGGATCGTCGGGATCGATATCGATGTTGGATTTGAGGACGGCCTGCTCACCCCGCTTTGTGTAGATATTATCAAACACTGCAGGAGCTACACGGAAAAGAGTAAATCCGGGCGCGGAGTCCATATCCTTCTTCACGGCGATCTGCCCTTTGACGGGAAGAACAACCGGAAAGGTGTGGAGATCTATAAGACTGGGCGGTACTTCATAACAACCGGAGCAGTGATTCTATATGATCACATAATTGATAATCAGGAAGCTATCGATTATGTCGTGGAGAAGTATTTCGGAGATGTTCCGCGGGAATCGAAGGATAAGAAGCCACTGGTTGAGAAGATTTATACTCCGGAATGGGAGAAACCGAAGAAGGGAACTGTCCCTCTGCATCCGAAATATCCGGTGATCGAACAGGGCGGACGCAACGTGTCTCTCCTCAGTCTGGCCGGATCCTTATGGAATGCCGGGTATAGTAAGGGGGAAGTGTATGCGGAGCTGCTGATCGCCAACCGGACAGCCTGCCGGCCGCCTCTCGGTACATCCGAAATCGAGGCTATCTGTAACAGTATCGCGAAATATGATCGGGGGTAATCATGAGTAAGTTTGCTCAGAATCTAAGAATACTAAGAGAAAGAAACGGGATTTCCCAGAAGGCTCTGGCGATACGAATGGAGTACAGCGTTAATGAGGTGCAACTCTGGGAAACCGGAAGAGTAGAACCGAGATTGTCAGCCATTATGACAGTGATCAATACTTTTCATGTTCAGGCCGACGATCTCCTGATCAATGATATGAGTCTGAATGAAAACAAGCATAAAGGAGTAATCAATGAAACAGGACGTAAGGAAAATCAGTAGAGAGATATACGATAGAGCTGTGGCAAATAACGGACACCTCGCATCCGAGGATTTCAGCAAAGTATACAGTGTAGCGGAGCTTTGCGGATACGGTGTATACGGCCCCCAGGTGTTTAAAAAAGACGGAGTGTTTTACTGCAGATGTGACATGGGAACCAGCTGCGATTAATTACAGGAGGAAATGAAACATGGATAAGACGGAAATGAAGGAGTATATAGCGCAGATCAAAGGAAAAATTGAGGACTTTGACTGCGATGACGAACAGTTTGAAGCAGGATTTGCAGCGGGCCTCATGTGGTGCATGTACCTTCTTGAGGAAGGCAAGAGGAACGCAGATGAGAAGGTGAAGCTGCCTAAGAGAGCAGACTGTGATTGTAAGGAGTGCGGATGTTAACGCAGACGGAGCGGGAGAAGCTCGCGGAAAAAATCTGTGACGAGTACTGCCGGTATCCGTATGAATATGACGAAGAGAAAGAAGGTTGCACCCTGATCGATG